>Ga0157364_1009107_pt1 | contig 10283 bp, 9 predicted proteins | sample AttsexASBM2_FD_111476 | JGI IMG/M metagenome (GOLD analysis project Ga0157364, IMG submission 111476) | Fungus gardens microbial communities from leaf cutter ant in Ribeirão Preto, State of São Paulo, Brazil - Atta sexdens ASBM2 | ecosystem: Host-associated > Fungi > Mycelium > Unclassified ... | reverse complement strand
TATATATATATATATATATATATATATATATATATATATATATAGGGTAAATATAAACATGGGTTGTTATAGAAATGCTTGGTTTTAGCAGGAAGAATTTTAAGAATATTATAACTTTAATTTAATAATATCAAACAATTAATGAAATATGTAATAAACATTTAAACATTTTATTATAAAAATTATTCAAACTGGTCTCCTTCACATAATCTAACATTAGCTTTCAACCTCACATTATTTATAACTTTATATATACATTAAAACTCATTACAACCTTATATGCATATATTATTGCCAACTATAAAGGAAAAAAGATTAGAAAATCTTTAATAATTCTAAATTATGCGTTTCCAGCTTAATGTTAAAAAATGTTTAAATATTCATTATTTACTTCATTAAATGTTTGATATTGAATTTATATAATAAAATTCTTCCAACTCAAAAACTAAACGGTTCTATATTCATATAAGTTTTTTTTTAATGTTTGATTGATGGAAATATGTCTCTCTACAATATTAAACACTTATTATTAATTTACATCTTGTATATTCCATTATTATTGGAGTATTATTGTAATTGCAGTATTATGATTGTGTAACTTTGTATCAAATTTCATTTTAATTTTATCATTTTATTTCGATACTACAGTATTATTTTATATATTTTTTATTGCAGTCCTAACTTATATAAGATTTTACATTTAACCTCATTCCAATCTTATTATTAATCTTATTATAATATTGCAATATTACGTAGTTTGTTTTTTTAAATGTTTTTTAATTTTGTTAAAAAGACATACATATCTATTTCAAATGCAAGAGTGTAAGAATGTACTGATCTAATATATCAACACAACCAAATGTTGCAAATTTATTTTTTATAATTTCTATCTCTTCTCTATAATAAACTACAATTAGGAATCAATTATTTGTATATCATTAATGTATTAATGAAAAATAACTCTATTTTCATAAAACAGCTCAATTAAGTATTGGGTTGTCCAGAAAGTTCGTGCCGCAAAAGATTTAAATTTAATAAATGTATAAAATTTAAATCTGCGTTTCAATTTTCTTTCAAAATCGGCACGAACTTTCCGGACAACTCAATATTATTCTTTATGACAAAGAAATATTTATTTTTCATTCCCTTTATAAAGGATGTCTTAGATTTAACAAATCTGAGATTCCCTACAGAAACGGAATAATATCTCAAAGTGAAACTGGTACATGAAACGTCGATACACGACCTTCATGTAAAAGGTATGATCTTACACCCTTTATAACGTTGAGGCTCAGCAAGAGAAAGAGAGAGAAAATAGAAATGTGCCATGATTCGAAAGACACCATGAATAGTAGGAGAGAAAGGGAAGGAGAGGGGAACAGTCCGACGCCAAACTCATATGGTAACGTAGAACTCTGCATATCCCGTCATTCGAATAAAAACTATCCCGGGAATATCGATCCGGCGCAAAACGCCGACGATTCCATTTTGGCATGTGCGCGCGCGCGCGCGTGAACGAACAAAATGTCGCCCCAATCCATATACCCACCATAATTAGTGACACGATAATAGCAAGAGGGAGAAAAAAAGGAAGGGGGAAAAGTACGGAGAGATCCGAAGGAGAGCGGGAAATACGATTGAAAGGCGGATTGGCCGGACGGAGAGGGGATGGGATGGGATGGGATGGGAGAGGAGAGGAAAAATTTGAAGGAAGGGGAAATAGAAAGAGATAGAAAAAAACAACTGTGCCAGGGGGGACGGTTGCACATGGACTCGCCATAATAGCAATCTGTATTGTATATAATATAAAAACGAACAATTACAGTAACAAGAGACACACTGGAGCACGCGAGACATTTTTTTCTTTCTGCGACACGTTCGCCTGAAAGTGCAATAAAACATGTATGCTGGCGTCACACGCATGCACGTATCCGGTCGCTGCGGATCCGTCCCTCCATGCGAATCCAAAGTGGCGGCGTCTCGCACGGACGCAGACATATTGAATTACAAAATAAAGAACACCGTTCGAAGAAGCGATGGGATGAGTGTGCGAGAGAGAGAAAGAGAGAGAAAGGAAAACAGAAAGAGACAAAGTACAGTGTTATCGAACAGTTGTAGCGTGTCGACCGTCGTCGCGGTTCGGCGAAGATCGTCGTCGGCGTCGGTAATCGAGTACATTCCGCAAAGTAGTTGGTTTAAGAGTTATATCTTTTCACGTGGAACGTACAGCATCGACGGAGATAGCAAAGGGGTGGATACCCTCGACGACGACGATGACGCCACCACGAGTCGACAGAGCCACCGACATTGATGTCTCGCTCTACCTTTTTATCAGGTACTCACATGGCGACTGCGCAGTCACACCTATATACACGCTCCGCGGCTAGTTGCGCGCGTATGTGAATGTACACGTGTATATGTGTGTGTGTGTGTGCGTGTGTATGGCACACCGACTCACACCACCATCTCGCTCGTCCGTCGCGCAGCGCACGATGTCCAACGGCGTGTTCGTTCGCTCGCACAGTGTTTTCACTTTTTACGAATCACCGTTTCTCACCGCACGACGATACTCTACAAAATACGTTGTTGACAGACTACGAGAGCTCGTGATAATAGTTATCCGGCCACCGTTGCCCACTATCGGTGATGTTACTGCTACTGCCGTCGCTGCTGCTAGCTGCCTCCCTGTTCCACACAGTATAATACAACTACCTCCGCCTTATACCCGCGCGTCCCTAATACGGCCATCCCTACCAGTGGCGACCTTCCCGCTGCGCGCCGCGCGTCGTCCAACATGCCTGCTGATTGGTTCGACGGGGACAAATCCCAAAGGCATCGTTCGTGTTGGGAAAGGCGGAGCCATTGGATATGGTGGCTATAGGCGCATGCTCACTAACGGTACCACATTCTCTCTCTCTTTCTCTCTTTCTCTCTCTCTCTCTCTCTCTCTTCTTTCTTACTGCTACCTATCGCACCAAGCCGTTCTATCGTATGCACGCACACAGATTCACGAACCATTTGTTCCTGTACGTATACAGATCTAGAGTCCCTGCCATATTTCACAGCATAGCATTGGCAGAAACGTACAAAGTTTTCCGAGTGCCCTGGTATACCATTTTACACATATTCTCCTAAATTTTTTTTCTTTTTTCTTCTTACCAAGAATTATTTATTATTGGATTATCCGGAAAGTTCGTGCCGATGTTGAAAGAAAATTGAAGATTTAAATTTTAGTATACATTTATTAAATTATATAGGTTAGTTGGCACGAATTTTCCGGACAACCCAATATTAATGTTTTTTCTTTCTTTATACTTAATTTAAAATTTTAATTACGATGCTAATACAAGTTTAGTACATTATTAATAATAATGAGTAATTTGTTTGAATACATTGTTTGATTATATTACTTTTTAATTGATTATTCTATAATTTAATTAAAAACACGTTGAAAATTGCAATCGAATATTTTGTTTATGATTTATATGGTTTATATGGTTTCGTTCAAATTTTAACTTTTGTATCTAGTAATTTATATTATATTTACATTAAATATATTCATTTTATGTGTATTTATATGAAGTTTATATGTATTTTATATGAATTTTATATGAATTTTATATTTCATATAGAATTTGAGAATTTTAAAGATATATTGATACAAAGAGACTAGCCTATTATATTAAACGAATCTCTTAAGTTTTTATTTCTTATTGTAGTGAAAAATGAGAATGCAATAAAAAATTTCCATCAATAATATATCGTTATTATTCATATTATATCGTAAACAGCTTATAATCAATTATTAACAGCTTTAATCAAGTAGAAACTTTACGTAAGAACGATACAAACAGGATTTCTAGATGAATTTTTTGTTCCACCTGTAGAAACATTTGTTGCATGTAACATTAGATACTTATTTGAGATATCATATATAATATTACTGATCCAAACATTGTTATATACTTATGTTTCAACAAAAATAATTATAATTAAAATATTTAACTTACATAGTACGTGATTATAATAGCATAAAATTAATAGTTAAACATTTGCCTATTTCTGCATTTCATATATTTTACTATTGATGTATTTATAAATTTTTTTAATTATGAGACATCTATACAGAATTTTAAGCATAAAGACTTAGTTTTCTAAATCATTAAGTTTCTTTTAAGTTTTCTATTTTTAAGAAATTTCTTACTGTTTATACCTGAATGAAAGAAACATACAAAATGTCCAGATTTTTTTTTAAGAAATTTCTTATTGTGTGTTTATCTAAAACGGAAAAAGCATGTCTAGAAAATTTTCAAATTTGACAGATCATTAGTTCGTTGTCAATCATTATACTTATATTAGTTCTATGAGTTATATCTTTTAAAATAGATGATCTTTTTCTCCTCTCTTCCTAAGAACGAAATATACTGTGTGCAAGAGAGATAGATAGATAGATAGATAGATAGAGAGAGAGAGAGAGAGAGAGAGAGAGAGAGAGAGAAAGAAAGAGAGAGAGAGATGTGTGTGCGCGCGAGCGCGTGTGTGTGCTGCGAATAAAATAAAATAGGTTTTCTATCTTAACATGTATTTTGTTCCCTTCCCTTTTTCTCTTATACAATTTTATTCGAACTACAAAATAAATTCACAAATTTATCATTGATTTATTGTATTAATAATGGATACATACATGTGATTTCGTGTTACAGTTTTCTTGCAGTTTGCAATATTTAATTTCGATATTCGACATATGTATAACATATGTACTTTTTTGTGTAATTTTCTTCCAAGTTAATGAAATATATAATTGTTATGGTAGTAATTGTAAATCCACTTACATCAAAATAATATGTGTATACGTTTACATTTATTTATAATAAAATATAATGTGATGTAACAAGAGGAGTCGTGTCAAGTTTAAATCGGTGGCGCCATGCGGGCGCTATACGGCCCTGGCGCAACTGTCTCTAAGCCGGACTCGAGTTTATGCTTCCCGGCTCGAAACTCGGGATTCGCGAGCCGCACGCAATTGGCTCGTCGCGCCTTACGGGAATTTTCCATCCAATCAGTACATTCCAGTTATCTGTTGCTGTTTTTTTTTTAACGCAACGAGCATTGTACATAAGCAAAACTTCAGAAATAAAAAACGGACATCCCGCGCGTCCTTGATGTTGATATGCGACGCAGTGTCGAGGAAAGCTCCAATTTTGATGCCCGAGACTTCCAATGCCGCCATGCATAATGCATCCCGCTCCGCCCAAGGCATGGGGGTCCATCTTCACATGGATCAAGGACACGAAGTGTCTCGTTATTTCGACGATCGGGATTTTCGATCCTTAAAACTCCATCTTCCACGTGTAAATCTCTCTGTATACGATGAAATAATAAATTTATCTTGTGCCATACGTTTACGAACGTTTTATTTTTAACAATCGCTATCAAATCGCAATCGAATTCTGTACGTTTAATTAATTAAGAGAATTATCTATTAAAAATTATTCGATTACAATGCAGATTCAGATATGCGACAGTGATTATATTTCGGCAGCATTTTCTGGAATCGAAAAGAAAGAGTGGAGTCACGCTAACGCAAAGTACAGCGGATTTATCATTCATTCCCCAATACCGGTCTCGGATTTCGACGCGAGGTGCGACGGTAGGACGTATCGCGCGTAGGGTAGGAAGAGTTCCTGGCTGTACCAATCCCAGTAACCAAGTCCCTGGCGTCGAACGGTGGACGCGCGCGCGGACGTCTTCATGCGCGCGCGCGCTCACACACACGTACGTACGTACGCCACTCGACGAGGGTCGAACCGGAGGAGATTGGCGTGAAGGAAGGGGTAAGGGGAGATCACCCTATAGTCCACGTCTATGCTATGTTGCTGAAACGGAAAGAGCGTATCTCGGCATCTGTAGTTTGCCGTTCGACCGTAGAGCGTGATGGCGCGCGGGTGGGAGAAGCGGCACAGCCAATGGTGTGGGTCGCGACGAGGTTGCCAGGGAAACAAGTTAATGATTCGGGCTGCCACCGGAGGAATTGGCTTGGCTTGGGTTATGGGTACGGTCGGCGTGCGTAACGTTGTCCGTAGCCGCGCATGTGCCATCCTATTCCCGCTACGGGATGAGGGAAGGGAGACTTTCTCTCTCTCTCTCTTTCGCTCTCATTCACATCACAGGTCGTCCCATGCTATCCCTCGATTCGTCTCGGGTTCTCGATATAGCCATGGTCGATGTGAATTGGTCGCGCGAATGCTGTGTGCGCGTCAACGCTTGTGTGCGTACACGTACGTATATATAGCATGTCGCTATAGTGAACTCGCGTCTATGTGTTCCTATCCCGACTTGACGTCGACCTATACATACATGAACGCTTCGTTCCACGCATACGCTATATTACGTATAGAATATCGCGCGCGCGCACGGCGCTTAAGTCGTCGCGACGATTGGTTCCCTTCCTACTACTCTCGGATCTCTCTCCCATGGTATTTTCTCCCTTCCCACCCCGGACCGGTCTTGCTTCTCTTCGTATGTCCATCGCGTTTCCCTCTCTACTGTGGGCTCATTTCACTGCCATCGCCATCTCCTCCTTCCCACACTCGTCTCGTCTGCCCCTTCTCTTTCTTCCCCTGACCTCTTTTTCCCCACACGATCCCCTGCTTGGTAATATACCGCCGCGTATCGTTCGGTGATGCACGATGAGGAAGGGGCAGGAGTAGGAGGGCTCCCCATCGAAAGATTCGCTGTAGATTATAATATATCCGATGTCTGCGTCCGATCGGTCCTCGAATTAACGTCGAGAAAATGGAAGCGACGGGGGGTGGGAGAGGGGGGAGGGAGCGAAGCGTAATTGCTGCGCGAGTGCCATGCCATGACGGATCCATTGGGGGCTGGGGCAACGACTGAAAGACGCTCCAGGGCACCGGGCCATCCTCTTCATCGTGGAGTATCGCGATATTCGATTTGTAATAATCTTTGTCTCGAATAAAATTATCTTTCATTATCCCGCGCACTACATGTATTGTACAATAATATCGTTAATTCTTAATTTAGCATAAATAATTGCATGATGTAGTTACACCATTATGTTTTCTGCTATTGTGATGATTAAATTGATAATTAATATAGCTTACATAAGCTTCTTGGTTTATTAATTTCAAATAATGAGATATTAATTTGACGTTAATAGGTAACTGAGCGTTAAGAAAGAAATGTATGTTATATAAAAATATATACACAAAAGACTATATACATATAAATACAAAAAATATATATAAGACAACATGCAAGTATAAATATATGTATCAATACACAAAAAGTCGCATACAAATATAGAATATATATACAGAACATATTTGCAAGCTTCTTTTAATAGAATGGTGCACCATTCACGCATTGCAATTTAGTAATTCGAGATTATTATCTCCCATACAGATTAGGAGTTAACAATCCGACTCCATATAATACTTCAAGATAATTGTCGGAGAATTGTGAAATTTGTCCATACCATTATTTTTCGCAATAAAATTTATTAACAATTTTTCAACATATTAACTAGAGATATTCAGGATATCCGGAAAATATCCGGTATCCTGTATTATCCAGCACTTTTTTATCAGATCCCAAAGTGTCTTCTAAAAAAAAGTCTATACAGAAAAAATTGTAAGTTTGCAACAACGTATAAGATATTATAGCACCATGAATACATGCATACTTATTTTTCGAATATTTGTATAAAAAAAATCCAACAAATTTAATGATATCAAATTTCAATTGGATATATTTCCGGATATTAATGATATCCGACTATTCTGTAATTTTGCATCCCTAATAACATCTTTATAATATGAGATGCTTGATTGAGCAAATTATTAAAATTGCTTGTAAATTTAATTTGTGATTACTAAAATAGTTTAATTGTGTTTATAATCCGGAAAAACAATTCGGCGCACAGTTCAAAAGACTACAAATATGATACATATACAAGTACATATATAGTATATATATATATAGTAATTTTCAAGATTGAATTATTTAAAGCATTAAAAAAGTCCTTCGACCGTTATAGGTCTTTTGATTTCTAGTATTGATTGTGTTCTTACATATACGGTCTAAAATAAAGATTCTTAATATTGTTTCTATTTCACTCAATATTTAGTATCTAGAATCAGATTTTTTTTTTATATATCTGCACGCGAGCTTTCACATATTCTGAGACATCCTGTATATTATCAAAGATCGAAACCGATATATAATTTCAGTGAGTTCAATTTTTTACAAAAAAGAACCTTATGATCGAATGCTACTTTTCACTTATTTGTGAAAAGCATAAGAATTATATATTATCGATCCTTTTATATTTCACACTATAAAAAAGATACGTAAAATTTGAACAAGTGTGAACAAGTGTAAAAGTTACACAATTTATGAAAAAATTTCAATTTTATTATAAATCATGTAATGTTTATATTTACTATAATTTTACATGCTTTTTTATTATGTACAACATGTTTAAATATATTTGTTTAACTTGCAAAAAATTTACAATCTCCTCATTTATTCCAGATAGATTTCTATTTAGTGATTTAAAAATTAATTATTGATTATTTTTCTTGTATTTATTTGTTGATTTTTACTTTGAAGCAAAAATTTGTTTATAAATTTTTTTTACTGTTTGAGGAATACAAAAGATATAAGCAGGCTAATATATTTATACGTGTACATATGCTTTTATAACGCAAAATCGGAATATTTGGTTTACTCTAAAAGTAACGATATCTGTTAATATTAATACCAACACAATAAGAATTATATAATAATAAGTAAATATCGCATAGATATTGAATCCACACCAATTTTTCAAGATTGATATTTATTCGTTATTATCCAAATATAAATATAATATATGTATATTTGTATATCTACATATATGTATAAAGCCATTGTATCGAAGAGTCAGTTCTATTAACATGTTCTCTTAGCTGGGATAATATTTTTTGTAGGTTAGGTTAGGTTTTTGAGATACTTATTAATTATTATTAAATTGAAATTGATCTAATTTGAGATATTAATGTTCTAACGTTAGTTTGCGATTGCATTTCAAATCCAACAAACAAAATCGGCGGTATATATGCAGTTTATAAAACTGAAAAAGGTATTTGCAAAAATTTGCAATGAATATTATTAATTAATGAATAATATTAATTACCAAGATCCACTTTCGACCGAAAGTAAGATTTTTTTCTGTTATTTATACAAATTTAAAAAAAAATTTTTACAATAGAGATTTCTGTAGCTCCATTGTGCTATTTCTCTGAAAGAGCCTAATCATAATATCTACCTAACGATTCCCGCTGTGCGTCTATAACAACGAATCGACGAGTGAGGCGGTTCTTCACCATTGTGCCTCGAATTTGAAAAATGAAGACAAGTTACGCCCGTCTTGATGTCGCTTAACTGCAGACGGTGCGACTAGGTTTTATCGATTGGGACACTTGAGATTTCAGCGACTGGATTAAGCTTCATCGATCCATTGCTTCTATTTTTCACCTGTCGACCATGCTAAAATTAAGTTCTTAATAATTCCCTTCCTTCACCTGTTTTTCGCGGGCGCGTTAGCCGAGATTGAATGGTTTAACGGACAGATCGCAAGTTATCGTCGCGAAGGTTTTGTCGCGAGACCGATTAATTATGGACGCAATTACGGAACATCCGGGAAATGTATTCTATCAATCGAAAAATTGCAATGCAATCGAACATGCGTGACGCGCTCATTTATTTGCATCAAATTGCGCACGATTTGTAGAGTATATTATACTTGAATAAGTGCGCTATGAAAAGAGTATGATTGACATATCGAATAAATGTTGCAGAGAATGTTCATGATGAAGAGACTCGAACAGATTACTGTTAATTGCATGAATATAATTACAACGTGGAAATTAACGATATTTCTATCTGGTACAAATGGGCGAACATGTGGAAATGATAGAAACGTGATGTACAAAACGTATAAACGTCTCTTTGTTCTTTTATTTCGATTTTCTTTGCGCACAGAGAAATCTGTTTTATTCGTGCAGCTTTGACGCGCTTCTTTTTACTCGATTATCTAAAATTTATCGATAGCGCGAGCACACACGGGAACAGAAAGTCTCGTATCGTTTGTATGGACAGGTAGAATTATATATATATATATATATATATATATATATATATATATATATATATAAAAAATAAAAGAGAGAAAATATATTTTTTATGTAAAGTTTTTTAACACACGCACTTAAAAAAAT
>Ga0157364_1009106_pt1 | contig 10283 bp, 6 predicted proteins | sample AttsexASBM2_FD_111476 | JGI IMG/M metagenome (GOLD analysis project Ga0157364, IMG submission 111476) | Fungus gardens microbial communities from leaf cutter ant in Ribeirão Preto, State of São Paulo, Brazil - Atta sexdens ASBM2 | ecosystem: Host-associated > Fungi > Mycelium > Unclassified ... | reverse complement strand
CTCTCTCTCTCTCTCTCTCTCTCTCTCTCTCTCTCTCTCTCCGTGGCAGCGGCAGCGGCGTGACGCGTAATTGACAGCAAGAGAGAGAAAAAGAGAGAGAGAGAGAGAGAGAGAGAGAGAGAGAGAAAGAGGGGGAGGGGGAGGGAGGGGATGGAGAAACTCTCTCTCTCCGTTTGGTCCGTACATTCGATCGCTATTGTCCATGTCCACAAAACTGGGATTTTCCATAACCGGACGAGGAGATCGAGCGAGAGAAGATCGCATTTATTATTCGGCCGCGTGCTCGACGTCGCTCGCAGAAACAATAGGAAAATGAGAGCGAGATGCGGGCCCGGCACATTGGAGCACCACTTTCGGCTGTCGATCTCGCGTTCGCTTAAAAGCCCCCTCCGTCCGATGGGGCATGATGCATACTGCCGTGTGCATGGCCACTGCATTTTGGCACATCCGCACGGCGAGCGATATAATTGCGACGGGGAAAAACAATCCTCCCGTCACGTGTTTCCGCGGTGTGCTAAAGGTCTGCGAAGTTGCAGACCCAACATGATTGCAAACCCCTGCGGTGCTTCATTTTAGTCTTGTGCGTCTCCATACAAGAGTAATGCTTTATGTTACGTTAAGTTACGTTTATGTGATCATAAACTAAAGCCTCTATATAACAGTAAGCTTACGTCACGCACAAAGAAATTCATAACGTGTTTAACGTTATATTATGATATTCTTTGTGCGTTGATGTAAGGTTACTATTACAGGCTTGAGTTTACAATCACAGAACTTAACATAACATAACGCGTTATTGATGTTTTTACGCGAAGAACTTAAGACTTCAGGAAATACAACTTAATATCGATTTGAATTTTACAAGATACATAAATATGCTTTGATCTATTATAATAAGATACATTGCTAACATAATTATTTTATATTGTAAAATATTTTACTCAGCCGCCTGGTTTCATTAATTATACTGAACAACAAATATTGATTAATGTTTTATAACATTTTGTTTCTCAACAGATAAAAAATTTTATTACAAAGTTTTTTATTCAAAAAATTCTATCATTTGTCAACTCCGCTTTAAATTTCTTATGTAATAATGCAAATTTATAATATATACGGGTGTTTCTAAATAAGTGCAAAAACTTTTAAGAGATTCTTTATTGAAAATTAAAAAGAATTTCAGATGATAACATTTTGGGCCGTTAAAAAATTTTAATATAGAATTAAATAAGGACTGCTGATTTTATCCTTTTATAACGATATGGAAGAATTATAAAAAATTATTAATAAGTATCTTTTTTAGTGGAAAGTGTCCACTAATTTCATTTTTCTAAATTGTCTTAAATTTGAGATAAAATTAGTCTCAATTTTTATTTCTTGCACTGAAAGAGTAATTCCTTAGGGAAGAATATATGTAGGAGTGTATATGTTTTTATAAGAAAAATTTTTATATATAAAAATAAATGTGATACCGTTTTTATTGTTTATTATAAGTAATATATTAAAATAATAAAATTTGTTGATACAATACTTTATGTAAAAAAATTACATTGATTCAAAAATTAATTTTATATATATATATATATAAGGGCTATTCGAACCGCATTGGATATTATATACAAAATATATACTTATAAACAATACTTTATTTAACCTTCATAACAATAAACGTTTCGATCTTTTTAACCATTTTTGATGTCATCTTCTGTGCACTTATAAAGGCTCGAATAACCCATACATATTGTTAATTTTTGAATTATGTTTTTGTGAGGCTATTAAATTAATTTTGTGTAAATTACATTGTGATTTATAAGGTCATTGTTTCTTGAATGTGATTTCTTATTTCTATCTTATTCCTACTGTTTTAAAATCTCATTCATTTTTTAAAAAATATTTTTATTTTTTTAAATAAAATTTTACAAATTTAAACAATTTATAAGAAATTGGAAATTATTTTTTTGTTTTTTCAAAAATAAAATCCTTAACTTTTTAAAATCTCTGAGTAATGGAACTTTTTAATTGCATATTATTTTTCAGTAGCTAAAAATACATACGAGGATCGTTTGAAAAATTTTGAGCCTCAACATGAAAATGGCATTATTCGTCCAAACTCATTTTGGTACAATCATATATGTTTTAAAAAGTACCTGTGAAAATTACAAGTCATTTGCTCAGTTGTTGTTTGATAATCATTTGTTCAGTGTTTTTGTTTGATGAAAGTCTTTGTCTGAATCAAACTTTGAACCTAGAAAACAAGAAAAAATCGTTGGAAGTCAGATCTAGTGAATACGGTGAGTGATCAATCAATTCGAATCACAATTTATAAATTTTTATCGATTTTTGCTGATATTTAACTTTTTCCATTTTTACAAAAACACTGACATTGATTAGTACAAATGACTGTCAAACAATAACTGAGGGTTCAAAGTAACTATGATTTTCACAATTATCTTTCAAAGCGTACGATTGTAATATCAAAAAAGTAGTTTTGACGAGTAATGACATTTTCATGTTGAGGCTCAAAACTTTTCAGCCTATGTAAGAATCATCATTCAGAGGTTGAGAAACAAAAACCTTATAAATTAGAGTAAATAATATATAAATAATAAACAATAGTTCTAATGTTTCGAATTCGCATCATTAAATAAATATTAAGTTTGATTATTTAATATCGTAGAAAATTTGATTACCGGGGATTCTTGGTAGCAAAACTCAAAATTTTCATATCATTTTCTTATTTTAAAAGTAACAATTCAAAAAAAGATACTTAAATAAATCTCCTAGAAAAAAGGAAAATTATTTTTCAATTTCGCAGAAAATTATCGGAATATTATATTAATTAAATAATATCAGCAAAAAGAATATATTTTTATAACGTGATCAAATATCATTTTTGTTATTTTTATTTCACAACTTTTAAAAACCATTCTTTTTGAATAGTGACGATTTACAACAATTATTTTATAAAATTAAGTTAATTCACTTTTGATTGATAGTAATGTTTACCTAATTCATTTATAATAATAATTCGAAAATCATTTTTTTAAGTTATGTCATTTTACGAAAGAATGCTCTTACTGAAATAATCTAAAATTGTAGATAGACTGAGATTTAAAAATAATTTTGCTGGACCATCGAAATATTTATGCAGAAAATTGAAGCACTACGAGCAAACAAATTTAGAAACTAGTGACGCAATTTCAGCGTCTTTGGTACATAATTGGAGATTCTGAATAAGACATAACAGAATTGTTTATTGTTTCCGATTGATCGTTGTGTCACTCTTTCATTCATGATCAATATATTTAACAGTTATATTTTAACTTGTGATACATGACAAATTCTTTATCGAATTTTTTAAACTTAATGTCTGACTATGATGCAATTCATTTTGTTCTTTATATTCTTTGTATTATCAATGTGACGAATTATTGTAATATGTGAATTGCTTGGTTTTATGAAGCGAGCAAAAATTTTTTTAAGATCACAAATTCCATCCGGTTTCTAATACAAGAAAAATAATTCTTTTGATTTAGCATTGAGATCAATCCACTACTCAACTATGAAACTGTAGTGCCGTTGGTTAATGTTAAGTATCGCATCTCACTACATGGCTCACGCAATTTGCATTTGAAAAAAATGTATTTTGCAATTCACTAAACAACAATATAATATCTCAATGTCGGTAATTATTTATATATGTATGCTGAGGGTAGTTTAAAGCCGAAACGTTCAGAAATTATTAAATTTTATTCATATATATTTTTATCATTGATTATAATTGCGCAAATTAGTATCATCGCTGACTTCTAATGCCTCGTGAATCTGTGTCTTACTTTATAATTAATTAGATAGTTCAAAATTATTTTCAGACCTGTATCTATGAATTATTAAATTCTTTGAATTTTTGGAACCACACACATAAATGTGCACCTCGCTGAATATGCACCTCTATCTCTCTCATCCATTCGAAAAGTGTTTGATTCCTAAATCGGCAAATGTCATACACGCTCATGTCATCGCGTCGCATTCGATCCCGTGCGAGAGATAAAAAAACGCATAGCTTTTCCTCACCATTTTGCGGGCGCCTGGGCGATTCGCGTGATTTAACCGAGCGTCACTAATGCGATTTGGTATCCGGTATATCGATGATTGATTATTAAATTAATAATCGAATTACAGACGTGCCCGCGAACACGTAAACGCGCACGTACACACACACATACACACACGCAAATATGCGCGCGACGCGGCGCATACAAGTGTATACGCCAAACGTGCGCTGCGCACGCGAGCGCATTCTATGCATTACGTTTCGAGTGCGCGTTGCGGTCGACGGCCGACGAGAGCTTTCGCTCAATCGCGCTCGCGATACGCGAGAAACACGCATTTGCAGATTTCTACGCGTTGCTTGCAGTACGCGCGCTTGCGTGTGTATGGCATACGGAGCGAGAAGCATTTGACCCGGATCGGAGCCGTTAACGATGCTTTTCGAAAGCGCCGCGACGAAAACGTATCCGTGTAGGACAGCACTTGGCGTTCGACAACGGAGGTTCTCTCGCTATGATCGAACATCAAATGCAAATGATGTACAACATTGCATCCTTGTCATCGTGGTTGGAACCCGTCACTTGCACAGATGGGAGAAAAGGAAAAGAGAAGGAAAGATTAGCCGGCCAAGAAGGGGACTTAGTAAGCCGTGTTTCCGCCGCAATAAAATTATAATTGCGACCCCGCACGTAATGAGGGGAGGAGGGGATTAAAGTCCCCGCTTACCTCGTTATTATCTGCTATAGTAAACACAGAGCAGAGTATCGAGTCTCGAGAAAACTCTCGCATGCGCGCGTCCGTAACGCTCTCGTCCGGCAGATTGCGCGTCCCACGCAATTAGAGTAGAGAACCACACACACACACACGACATGCGAGGAATTAAAGGGAAAAAGTCGGAAAATATAATATGTAGGAACCTTCTGAACGCGAGAAATGTAATATAAAGTACAGTGTGGGTAGAGAGAGAGGAAGAAAGAGCAAATATTATATTGCGCTGGATGGAATGGAATCTCCACGCGGCGACCGCACGAAACGAATTGTGGAATAATCGCGGCCAAGTTTTCCTTTTGTTGCGAATTTGAGCGGTTATGCGGTGCGGCCGGTGCAGCAGCCTGAGTGTCCGAGAGGCAACGGGCGATGTCACAAGCGCGCTAATTGTGTATATCCCGTCCCGATGGGACTTTATTATCGTGCCGATGTCGAGCACCGTCGCCACGGAAAGGGAAAAAGGGATGACGGGACAAAAGGCCGCGATGGGAGGTGCAATTAAAAATCACGATCTGCCGCGAGAACCGCTCGCGAAAGATAAGCGCAATTGATGAATGTATTGCGCGAAACCTACGATAACAGGAATAGAAGGATTATCATCCTTCGTTATCTCACTGTTCGTTCTACTGAGAGAAAAATAATTGGTACTTGTATGTTACTATAATTATGATTATTACTGTTATATAATGTTATTAATAATAATTATATGTTCTGCATACAATTCTCTATCAACAAATATGTATAGTTGGCGATGATTATACATTACAGTTATTATATTATCATAAAAATCATTATAATTTAACTACAATTTATGGCTATTTTTTATTGCCATATTTTTATTAATGAAAGAGATACAGTTATTATTGCTAACATTGTAGCTGTAATAATCATAATTATAAACCATGTATAAGTATAGTTATACTAAAAATTTTTCTCTCTAAATGTTAACTCCAAAAATGAAAATCTATCTTTAACTATCATTTCCTTTTGGTAAGATAATTTTTCAATAATGAAGATGATTACAGAAATACTTAGATTATATTACAACAAACGACTGCACTTTAATTAAAATTTAAATTAACATTAATTAAGATTATAACTTTATATATCGCTTCTTTAGTTTAATTAAAATATTAGTTTATCTTTTGTGATACATTGTTTCAATGCAAAAAAAAACATACATAGGGAAAACAATGTTACTGAAGTATCTTAAAAAATTTAGTTATACAAATTTGAAATTTTTGTTTAATTATATCAAAATAATTACAATGTTTTTGCATTGACAGTGAACAGTGAGCTAAAGTATCTTAAAAAAGTGAATTTAGAATATTGATGTAAAATAAAATGTTTTATAAAATAGATAATTGAAAATATTTATTTCCAAAATTATATGTCGATAAAATAAATAGTCAAATTGAAAAATAGAATCGATATCTTTAGCTTATTTTCGTAAAATATTTTTTATCTGAGAATTTTTCAAAAATAAAACTGTAATCTCTAAAAAGAATATAAATTGAAACAACTTTCGTACAGAACAAAGAACAATATATATTTGAATATATTAAAGGACGTTATTGAGAGGCGATATCAAATCGCTAAACACAAATTCGCAGTATTATAGACATGGTAATATTCATCGTACCTTCGCAGGATTTTTCTTGTTTTTGTTTACGATTAATTGTTGAAAAAGGTAATTTAAATAAATTTATCCTTGGTTTAAAAATTTTGATCTTGAGTAAAAACGTTAAAATAAAACTAAGTTCTTTATTTGTTTATTTAAATCAATAAGGCTTACAAAACAATTGAAAATAGAACCCGAGCATGGAAAACTTTTCTAATATAAAAAGCATGTTACAAAAATTAATTTTGTAGCAAATAATTATAAATAAATATTAAATATTAAGAAAGAAATGAAAAGAATTACACCATCAATGGAAAAAATTACAAAAGAAAGACGTATAATTCTTTCTGCTATTATGCAAAGAAATAAAAATTACACATTATTAAAACTCATTCCAGTACATGGTTAGACCAGTTAATAAAAAAAAGTATAGTTAGTTAAAAAACAATTGGAAAAGGTTATACGTGTTTCTTTCGTAATTTTTCCAACGGAATCGATTAATCAATTTCTCTTCACAGTCAATATTTAATTTGTTCATAACAATTTGTTACAAAATTGATTTTTGCAACGTGCTTTCTATGTTATATTTGGAATCAGTGACTTCAAAAATCTCTTTAGAGACATTTCTATATTCATACAGAGGTTAATTTTAAATGTCATAATTTTGACACGATCTGATGGGTCTTTATTGTGCAATGCTATAAAAAGCTTCAACATTTTGACCAGATTAATCAGTTTGAGTATCCTACATGATTATATTAATGGTCTAAAGTAAAATTATTTTTAGATCTATCTAGCTAAATTCTTAGATATTTCAGCAAAATCGTTCTTTCCGCGAATAGTGAGAAGCATAAAATAAATATAAACTTGTAATGCACACTCGAAATGCACATTAAAATAAAATGCAGCGGAGGATCTAAATGTAACAAGTACGACTATTTGCCACTATATCGCGATATCTTTTTATTAACTATGCAGATTAGCGGGATTATAGTTTCGCTGCGACAATAAACAAATTGCACGAAAGTTTGTGTAACGAACGAATGGCGACGTGACGAATGGCTCTGTTTCGCGCGTCTAAAGTTTGACGTGCACACGCGAACATTACGAATAGTCATATTTCGAGAGCATCAAGCTCGTCCAATTGAGAGCCTCCACGAACTGAAGCGCGCGCACAAACACATACATACATGCAGCATTAATTAGGGGGGCTCAAAAGGGCCCTCTGGTACGCGTTATCCCTCTCCTTTCGCCGCAACCGCGATTGCTATCATCGGCAATCTCGTTATATGAAACTAGGCAACAGCGGATACGGTTATTCCTCTATTGTCGTGATTACTACCCTCCGCCCACATTGTCATTCCGCAGTCTGATGCGCGCCCGCAATTGTGCTCTCCCCTCCGGGAACCGCATCCAGAGGAGTACAACGTTCGGAGCACAGTGACAACGTGATTTCAAAAGAACTATATAAATGCGAGAAAAATCATTTCGAAAGGGCCTTTAAATCGAATTCAAAACCACGCTCGAGTTTCTCATCGTGATTCCTTTGTTTAAAACACTCTCTTGCATTATTTGTGCCACTGCCGAGTTTATCTTCGCAAAGAGATTGCAAGCTATTTTCACGATTAAATACTTATTGTCGCCGTTATTGCGCCATCACGAGGCACTCTCGTTTAACGAGAGTAAATTGTTTAACAAGAAAACAATCGTGAAAACAATGCCAAGTTAGCAATGTCAGTGTTGTCATTTTATTCGGGCGGCAAATTGAACGCAGAGCAGAGAATCCGCTCGGAATCTTCTTAATCAAATACGCGAAATGCGAAATAAACGCGGCGAGATGGTCGTCATTCGAAATTTGAGGAAAGATGGGCGCGCTACAGCAGGAGGATATGGATTACAGGAGTCGTCGTGTGGGACCACGACTGAAAGATTAATTAGACAGATTTAATTACGTTTCCTTTTGCTACAACTTACTTTACTACAGTTTCATTACCGTAAATTTGCTTTACCTCTGTCCCCCGTTGCTGTTTACTTTGCGTGCTAGTAGACAACACAATGCCAGTACATAATGCCGTATTGCGTTTCTTGCTCAAACACCGTACTTGCATCTGCATCAGCGTACTTGCATTTGCCGCAGCTGCAGAGGCGAAATTTGCGAGAATGGCGGAGATCATTGGCCACGCTCGCATAACAGATGAAACAAGGAGGACGTCCAACTTTGCTCCCTTTTTCCTCGAGTCTGTCGCGCGCGTATCTCGGTATCATTTATGCAAGTTGATTCGCCGTTTGTTCGGGCATCAATTTTTATTCAACTTTTCAGCCGGCGACTTTGCATCCATAACGTTCTATTCAAAATACATCGCATCGCGAACGTTAAAGTTAATGCGGAAACGTTTGTTAAACGGATCGAAGAACTTTACCTCGCTTTGAAAGTGGAGTAAGTACACTGTAAAAAAATTTCGTTGCAAATTACAATTGTAATTCTGGATAATTTTTTAAAAGTGGAATTTGTTAAAGGTGTACATTTACACACATAAGTTACAACTTACAAAATTATAAAAAAACATAGATTCTATTATATTATTCTTTTTTTGTGTTAATGTAATTTTAAATAAAACATTTAATGAATTATATGTTTTACGAATTTAAATAATACTTTTGAATGTAATAATATAAATAATAATTTAATATTCTAATTTTTCATATTTGACCGTAAAAAAATTCGCTTGCTATGCGCCAATGACTTTCTCTTGACAAATTTCTAGATCCGTCAATAAGCCATAATGTTATAAAAATTTGTACATTCATATAAAAATTATAATATATTGTTATTATAATTTCTTTAATATAAAGATATGTTTACATAATTAAAGATAAAAATCATGTATTAATTTCTGCATAAAAATGCAGCTTTATATACATACTTCCTACGTCAGTATCTTTCACACATATTATTTATAATTTTATTTGTAATTTTACGTACCTTATGCAGTGTATATAAATTAAATTCAAAAGTGCATAAAAGTATGTCTAAATAATATAACGTACATTATAAATATACATACAAGAAAAATTATTACATCTCAAAAAATAAATGCTTTAATCAAGAAAAAAATCTCGACTTTAAATTAATAAAAAAAAATATATATTCCAAATTAAAATGATATATCGAGAATATATTGTATACATTCGGTATTCGCGTCACCGTTCAAATTTCGTGCAATTTGTTTCTCATCTCATTGGTAAAGGGAGTATGCGGATCATACCCTAATACTATGTGGTCGCTCTGCGGTAAGAGACACCATAAATACCGTCCCCGCCGATCTGCATCCGATGGTTAATTTACACGGAGGACGACAAAGGTCTCTCCTCGGCTGCGGCGTCCCTCGAACCGCCCCGGGGGACACCGGAGCGGAGTTCCTCGTGCACCTGCATCGCCGCTCGGCTCGACGCAGCTGCACGGGAGGTGAACGGGAGAATAGTGACCGTAGCGGTAACCACCACGTGCTGTCAGTATCACGGCGACAGCGGCTGGACCTGGGCAAGAAAACCTACATGGGGTTGGCTTGGGCGAGCGCGCGCGGCCCGGGTAAATTCGTAAGCAATTATCCGAACTTGGAGGAACAAGGCGCACAACGATGGCAGTGGCTCGAGTCGACTATAACGACATTCCTTACTTCTCCCGCGGGATCGTTCCCAAATTAATGCATAGCCCGTGGCTAGAATACTATCGTCCGGGAAGAGCGAGAGCGAGAGCGAGAGCGGCATAGAATAGCCCGGGTTTGAAAAGCAATTATCAGGCCGCCACCTTTCTCTCTCTCTCTCTCTCTCTCTCTCTCTCTCT
>Ga0157364_1009105_pt1 | contig 10285 bp, 7 predicted proteins | sample AttsexASBM2_FD_111476 | JGI IMG/M metagenome (GOLD analysis project Ga0157364, IMG submission 111476) | Fungus gardens microbial communities from leaf cutter ant in Ribeirão Preto, State of São Paulo, Brazil - Atta sexdens ASBM2 | ecosystem: Host-associated > Fungi > Mycelium > Unclassified ... | reverse complement strand
GAAAATATAAAAATACTTGAAAAGTTTTGTTTTTTTAAAGAAAGCTTTTTTGAAAATAGTATTACATCGATTTGCTCACTCAAAGAATTTTATATCGCATATTCGAGATTAAATGACGTTTTATTCGACGCATACTTCATTTCATAGCTGAACTTATCTATCTTTTCTTTTCGATGACCAAGACGCACCTTAAACAAATTTAATACTGTAAGTCTTAAATAAAGTGATTAATTATTTACCTATAAACTACTGTACTAACAACAATGATTTAATTCTCAAAATAAATAAATAATCATTAACCGATTTAATACTTACAATGAGATTATATTTATTAAATTTTTCTGATGTGATGTTTCTACTTCAATGTAGATTAATTTATTTAATCTCGGTTTACTTTATTCATTTTTTTTAAATTCTTATGACTAGAAAAAGATGAAGAATTAGTTATTAAAATTAAATTCTATATATATGTATAAACGGGCATAAGGGACTATTTTATCTTGGATGTATGCGACGTGTTACGTGTACAACACGACATAAGCGACGTTCACATCAAGTGTTGGTACAGTACGTTTGACACACGTACTGTACCAATTCCCCACAAATCCCCGCGCTCGTTCTGGAGTCCAGTCCAGTTCTTTGGATTGATATTCGGAATTCGGTCGGGGTGAAACCAGCGGATAGACGCGTGCGCGCTTTGCCTTTTCCAATTTTCCGCGTCGACCGGGTCAGCGCGCGCGACGATTCGGCGAAGCGCCACTTTCAGCCACTTTTTGCGCGAAGGGACTAGCTGCGGCGGCGTAGGTGCGCGCTGCGCGCCGCTCAGTCGGTTGCGCGCCGGTCGAGTGTGTGGATGGGTGGATCGGTGTTGGATCGTAATTTGGTGGTATTTTAGTGTACTGGACCGGAGACTTTTATGCGAGTTGCGTGGCGGAACGGTGCCGCGGGGTCCTTACGCGAGGGTAAGTAAATTCGACATTGTACAAGTTTTTCTCGGCCGTCCGGCGTTTCAATGGAAACACGAAGGAATGGCTTCAGAGCCTCGATTCATTCGGGGACGGGTGGATATTGGTGTCGGGATAAAAATGGCGTGCGCCGCCTCGATTTCTCTCTCTCTTTTTCTTTTTCTCGCGCTCTCTCTCTCTCTCTCTTTCTCCGTATACAGTAGTACTATGACACCAGATAGTACTATGGCCCATCGGTGCCGGTGCGTCGCGACGGTGAGTCGCGCTGTCAATAATGATCGTGCGGATATCGCGAATCGCGTCGCGACGACGGTGGCGTCGTCATCGCCGTGTCGCCCACGGAAACCATGGGGCCCTACCGGCATCGATTGCTGTGTCGTCGTCGTTGTCGAGCGTGTCCCACTGTATTTATCTCATTGAATCACCGCCACCCACCTTCCCGCCTTCGTCAATTCCTCGATTTCTTTCGCGGGGTTTGCCTGGGTTTGATTCCCCATGACGATATCTCGCGCGGGGCGTCGTCGATTCGTGAAACCTCTCTCTCTATCTTTCTCTCTCGATTGGCTTCGATCAGCGAACTTTTTCGCGGCCTATATATCTCTCTCGATGGCGAGGTCACCGCCGGTCGACTTTAATTTCCGCTCATATCTCTCCCACTTCATCGACTCCTCTTCGCCATCCGGCCATTCGTCCATTTGTCCCTCCCTGCTGCCAACGGTTTTGTTCACCTGTCACAAGACGACCTATCTGCCGGTGACCCAATTTCCCGGCGCTTCCATCGAGCGCCGAGGAATGGAATCGAACATAGCTGAATGTAACTAACTCAACGCCCGCGCTTGTGCGAACTAAAGACTCTGTAATTGGTAACAAAGTCCGGCTAGGAGCAATTTCGTCAAAACAAATGAATGAGAAAGAAGGATATATATATATATATATATATATATACTGTCTCTTTTTATATTATTCATTTCTCTCTTTTTCTCTTCATTCTGACTTATTGAAGTTGGCAAAAACGACGTGCCAATCAAGAATTTGTCATGTCCGTTGCCAGATTCTGAGTGCATTCCAGTGAGAGACACAGATGACAGAGTAACATAATGAATCATTACATTCTTGTTAATTGCAATGTCAAACAAAGAAATGTGATCATGAAATGATCACTGTATTAAGGTAAGAGCAAAGACTCTTGCATAACTCATAAAGCATAAAAAAATTAACCAATTAGACTATTTTATTTCATGGAAAGGAAAGAAGATTTTGATTAATTTTCTTACGTATTACGCATTATGCGTTTTGCATAAAAACTTACAATGTGTAAGCATAGTAAGTGATTGTAGTTATAAAAATTCATCAATGATGACAGTCGAATACGAGAAGAATATTCGACTGGTTGGTCAATTTTTATAACTACAACACTTGCTACAACTACGCAATTGTAAAATAGGCTTAAGGCATAAAAAATCAATCTAGTCAGACTTTCTTATATGTCATCGAAAGGAAGGAAACGAAAGACTTTTGATTAATTTTTTAATGCATTGTATATTATGTAAGATTGTACGTTATATAAGATTCTGTGCTCCACCCTTATATTGTCTTTTTTTGGAAAGTATCATCTGCAGTTATAGGGTTTTTCATAGTCAGATCTTATATTCTGTCTTTAAGTTCAGCCTTGTGTCACTAAACTAATCGGAGAGCCGTATTAGCTCGGATCTACAATAGATTTTTAAGTCTTAAGCCATAATAGACGAATCATAATCGATTATTCTCCTTGCATTCGACTACAATTGGTCGATTTCTTACGGCTTGAGGTTTAAAACATCTATTGTAGATCCGGCCTTCGCTTCTTAAGACATTACTCAAGGTCTTGAAACAAAAACTGACTATGAATACTGGCCAACGTATCGCCTCGTAGAGAATGGAGACGTGTTTTCTGGATGTTTCTCTCCCTTTTTTTTTTAATTAATTACTTTACACCACCCTGTGACACGAATGCCGGAGAACGAAGGGTACTCGACAGTGTTCGACGCGACAATATTCGCGAGGGCTCCCTCCGCAGTGCATTGGCTTGCTTTGAATTGATGTCAATGGGCGTGGAAAAGCAAATAAAGCGATCTCGCGCTACGATCGTGCGAGATAAACCCGTCCTTGTACCTGCCCGCTCGAAACTTTATCGCCACGCGCGAGTAAAACGTCTGACGAGCGTAAAATGTCTTCCAGCGAAAAATCGTCGCCCAGCTGAAGCTAATTTCGCTATGAGCGAAATTAGATTTACGAAGCAAAGCGGAAGTTCAGTTTAACGGTTTACTTTAACAGTTAAACAATCTCTCTTGCTCTTTGACGTAAAGATCTTGAATGACGCGACATGTCGACGCAACATTATCGCGTTTATGTCTACTAGGTAGTTTGTTATGTAAGAATTATTGTTCAAGAATCATTGTAGGAATCTCAGATTTCAATAATATTGTCAGTATCAACAATTATACTGACAATATTGATCGTGTGTGATTAATATTGATGGATTGATAATAGGTCATTGACAGTGAGCTAGATTTCTTCATTTTTAAACTGATCAAAAATTATGAAATTTGAATTACTGATGAATAATATTATTGCATAAAAATATCATTTTATTGTTAAAAAAATTGATTACTCAATTTACTTTTTTCTTCGAAAGACTTTATATAATAAGCAAGTCGAATTTGTTTTAATTTAATAATTTCAATTGAAGTATTAAACTTACTAAGATTCAAAATATATTTTGAATAAATTTGATATAAATATTGAATATATTTTGAATAAATACTTGTGATGAACTTGTTGATAGATTTGCGAATATATATAACTTTTAAGATACTTGAAACACAAGTATTTGTTGGTATTGACGGTATTACTGACCGTATAAAATCCATAATGTCCATATCGAAATGAACTGAAATGTTGCCAATAATACTGATAAGATTATTGGTGTAAGATTGTAGAAGTACTAATGCGCATTGTCAGTATTTCACTGATTCAGATTACTAATAAATATATTATTGATCAAGTTAAAGTTCGCATTATAGATAAATTTCAAAGATCACTGGTCTTGAAACTTCATTCGGAGCTCGTTAAGATCTATCCGTCGAAAGACGAATGCTAAAAATCAGTTAAGTGTCACGATTGGCCATTTCCTCGCCATTTCCTCGCTTCAATTTCAATAAATATTTTTTTCGCATTTAGCATTCTTGAGGAAAATGTTCTTGCCGATCAATCTCAGCGAAAAATCAGGCGAGTGCCACATTGCCTATTTCCTCGCGTTAGCTTCAATAAGTATTCTTTCCTTATTTAGCATTCTTGAGAAAAATGTTTTCAATCATTAATCTCCTAAAAAATGGTCTAATAAATAATCATTTTTCATTGAAATTTTGAATTTTGCAGTAACAAGCTTTTTCTCTTCTAATAGCATTTGGATGAGTTTCAAGCTATCTCTTCTTTAAATGCCATTAGTCTTATTGTTCTTTTTAGCTAAATTTGCACTGCTCATTTTTTTTCTGTTCTCCAACGCAAAGAAAAGAGGAAAAATGAAGCGTACAAGAAGTTGAGTTGAAAAGAACAGACTTATTGTTACATAGCATGAATTTCCATTCTAATCTAACTCGGGATGAAAAGAGAATAGTAGATCTTTCTGTCGTTCGCTACAATAAATTTGCAAACGAAATTTTTACAGCTTTGATCGAGATGTTTGTCAAATATCTCGCGAAGTTAACCGAAGGTTTGTCGAATCTGCGATCGCCAAGCTTCACGAAATTAGAAAATTCCTTTTTCCCACAAGAAAAGTTCCACTTTTTTATAGTGAAAATTCCATTATAAAAAAGTGGAACTTTTTCTCGCTTTCATCAAATATTTCAAACATAGACCTATTTCACTTTACTCTCTAAATCTGAATCAGTGGATAGTCACTAATTATCAAGTGATATACTTTGCACTGATGATCAGTGAAGTTCAACTAAAAAAGGAAGTATGTTTGAGCTATGTTTATATAACTAAAATACTGACATTTGCACGCTAATTTCAATCTTCCAATATCATATTCATTGAATTTAAGCATTAAAACAAGATTAGTTAGATCACACCATAAAGATTAGTTAGGAATCTCACATTTCATTCACTGATTATCAGTGGCATACTTAGCACTGATATCAGTGATTATCCTGATTCGGATTTAGAGAGTAAATATAAAATGTACACTATATAGTTTAGTTATGAAAAATAATCTTCGAGTCTCATCTCGATTTACGGCCGCTTCCGTGTCGATTTCGTGTCCAGTTCTTCCGCCACATCGTGCTCGACGGAAGTACGTGCGTGCGTGCGTGCGTGCGTGCGTGCGTGCGTGCATTCGCTCGCTTGCTTGTTCATTTGCGGATGCAGGGGAGGAGGAACAAGAGCGAACAAGCGTACGCACTCGCCGTGTCGTTTACGTGGTATGCGCTATTTCGGGAGTACACGCAACGACGTTAATCTGTCAGGAGAAGGCACAGAGTAAACTTCTCTCTCGCGAGAGACGGAGAAGAAAGTTTCAAACACGATCCTCCTTTCTCGACCATCCTCATTTATGTATTCCTCATGTACATACGTTCACGTTTCTTTCTGTTGAACTTGATACCACGCTTACAATCGTTCCTAATCATGTTTGCACGCGAGAGTGTTGTTTTCGTGGGGTATTCTATTGCAACATTTAATTCTTAAGAATGAAACGGGTTAAAAGTTAAAATTAAAAGTATCTTTCTAGTCGAATATGATATGGCGTATTCATTCAACTCTATAATGCTTGTAACTTCCATTAAAAATAAGTGAAGAGAGCAAAGAATCAAAGCGGGTCTTATTATAGTGTCTATTAATATTTCTTTTTATTGCATACACGCTGAAAATTCCTGGCTATTGGAGCTTACACTTCAAAAAGAGTCTGATTGCATTAATTGAAACTTTGAAAATATTAAATAGAGAAATTAGAATTTTCTGGTTGAATCTATTATAATTCTAGTTGAGATAACCAGATTTCTGATGTGATTGTTATGATCAGAATCTTCTGATCCATTTTCAATCAAAAAATTTTTCTCAATGTATGCGCTATTAGAGAAGAAAAAGAAGTTTCTGATCATGCCGATCGGAGCGGCTGCTCTTTGGAAATCGCGAACGATTTCGTCATCAGCGCCGAATTCAAGAGCTGAGTCACCCTGAATCGAGCGGTCGCGCGCTGCGAAATGTTAAGGTCGACGAATAACATTGCGCCGCTAGTTCGTTCGATACACGATGTATACACGACTGTATGCGAAATAAATGGGAGGGGAATAACCCTCGGAAAATAGGACTTCCGTTTCGACTCCCCATCCTTCCCATATATAACAATTGTTAATTTTTCGCGGAAATAATGCTAATTTTTCTTTTCTTGGAAAACTCGAGTATCGCATACTGCCTACTGAAAGTTTAGATACACATTTGTTACCTATCTATTTGTGTGAAACAAAGATGAGAATTTACTACGCAAGTAGAGATTACATCCATTTCTGTCAACATAGATTAACTTTAATCTCGTTTTAATTTATTTTTCATCTTTTTCTAATTCTTAGAAATAAAGAAAGATAAAGAGTAAATTAAATTGAGATTAAAGTTAGTCTACATTGATAGAAACACACATTAGCGAACATATTTTTCATGTCCAGCTGAATAGCGATTACGTACTTTTTTGTGGAGTTTATCTAGCCACGAATAATCGATAATCCATCATATCACTGACCTTTGACTGCATTTAAAATATGTGTTCCGTCGATGCCCTCGATTACAAGTGATTCGATCAATTCAACCGAGCGTGTTGTGTTTACAGTTACGTCATAGTGTATGCCAGCAATGAGCATACGTGTCTTTGGCATATATTAATAAATTAATGGTTGTTAGTTCGTGTTGCACTGAAGACTTAATGCTTGTTATCGTCGTGTTTAACACGCTCCAATCGTAACATTTTTTAATATTTTAAATAATATTTTGTGGATAACCATGATTTGTTATCTTTAACAGAAGTTAAAGAATCGGTTAGACTTTATCTTTTCTAGTTCTAAGCATTTGATAAAAAGAACTGCGATTCTTATCGAGAATTTGTTGTGATTTATCTTAACACATTTTGATATTAGGTCTTTTTCAGCTGAACTTCTTGCACAGTTCATCTTTTCTCTTTTTCTCCACGTTGAAGAAAAAAGAAAAAAGTTGAATGAAAAAAAAAATGTAAAAAGTTGTGAATGTAAAAAGTTCAATTTAAAAAAAAGACAGATTTGTACATAGGCATAACAGAGTATCTACGTAGGAGCTGTATGGCTCACTGGCAGAGTAATTACTTAGTAGGGGAAACTTGGAGACCAGCAGATCTATTCTGTAACTTTTAACGCAAATTTCATTATCATTATAACGTCGCTGCGCAGCTTTTTTGAATGAATGATGAAAGAGCTGCGCAGCAGCTTATAATGATAACGAAATTTGTGTTCAGAGTTATAGAGTTATAGGCTTGCAGATCTCGGTTCGAATCCCTGCAGTGATATTTCTTGATATCTCTTTCATGTTGTCGCTTATAGCTTTCAGAAAATAGAATTCTTATTCGTTTTCTCTTGGAAAGAGAACCCGAAGGGGCAATCTATGATTCACAGTGGCCAAGAAAAAGCTTGACGATAAAGATGAATTCCCAGGAGGAGGAGGAGTGCCATTAAAGATAAAGACACATGTCATAAGTGAAGTTGCCTAGAGATGACTTTGGAGAGCCACTAGGGATATTCGAATGTATTGTCAGGTTGGCCGAACTGACATGTATAAGTAAGCACAATAGAGCAAATATCAACATAGGAGCTGTTGCTCAGTGATAGAATAAATGCTGCCTAGAATAAGTGGCTGAGTACGGGAAACTCTGAGACATAGATTCGATGAATTTCGGCAGTGCCAGGAACGCCCTGACAAGTACGTATTTCTCTGAATATGTGTACCATCAAAAATATTAACATCAGTTATTCTGAATCTACATTGTTGGTAATTTTGGTATTTTTTAAAAAAATCTAAAGCATTAATGACTATATATCAATCAAACTATATATTTGAGAAGCTATCGTATTCTTCTTGTACATCTTGAATATCGTACGTTTAATGTCAATAACGCTCTATTTTTCTTTACGAAATAATCACCGATGATATTGTAAATCATAAGAGTAATGTCGATGACTCTTCAGAGAGTTTTTGATATTTTTGGTTGTATTCAGAAAAATATTCAGAAAAATATATATCGGGCACTCTTGATATTGCTGGAATTTAAACTGAGATTTGATGTCTCCAAGTTTCTCCTTCTAAGCAATCATTTTGCCACTGTTAATGAAAATATGGTCTTTAAGTGGATACTCTCTCGGTTATACATATACAAATCTTACAGTATGATTGTATTGTTTTTAGTGATTCTTCAAAGAAAGAATTGTGTGTATTTGACGTTGAATACTTAATTCGCGATTAAAGAATCATTAACAATTAATATTATTATCGAAATGATAAGGCAAATGTGAAACCTTATAATATTTCTTCAAATTAGTCGCGGGAGAACATCGTTTTATGTGACGTTAATTTTTTTTGCGATAAAAAAAAGAATCACAGCCTTGCATTAGAATATATGATGAATATTATTCATTTATCTGAAGACTCACACACAAACTTTTCGATTTTCTCGACTGAGCTATGATGTACCATCATAAATCGAGCTAAATCATACGACTAGCGGTATATGTTAAGTCAGAGCGAAGGTTATATGACGAGAATGACAATAATTACACGCTCAAGTTTCTATATATTTGCGCTTACCTCAGCGTTACCTTGTGTCTCTACAGTTATTATCTAGCGATTACAATTGGCAAAGTGCGTGCCTCGTGATATGAGCTACTACTCTTGAAAGTTAGCTTGATTAAACCACACTTTTTACAAATTATTTAATTTTAATAAACATAATTTTAATATTAGATTGATAATAAAATTAGATTGCGACAAAGTACATTTTTTTTATCTTTTATAATTTAATTTGTGTAAAAAATTTTTGTTACGTTCCAATATTTTACCATGTCTTAAATGACTCATTCAATTTTTGTGTTAATTTAATACAAATATGAATAAATTAGAATAAAACATTATGTAATATTATGTAATATTATATAATATTATGTAAAAAATTAACATTAAAAATTATAACACTATAGCACAATTTGGAAGCATATTTCTTCAGTAACATTTATAATAAAATCTTATACATGAACTATAAACTTTCATTGTGTTATATATTTCGAAACATGCCATATATTAAATTAACGTGTAAATTTTATTCATTTGTCTTGCATAAATTATGTTTTGAGAAATTAGATATTATTTTTCTATTATTTATTTATTTATAAATTATAATATTTTAACATTAAGAAATGCCAATATCAATTTATCTCTAAAATATTTGAATAATACAATCACTTTGTGTTAAATTAATAACACTCGGACATATTAAAAGTTCAACTCTAAAATTTTACAATAACAAAGAACAGTTTTAATACAGATGTAAAATGTCTTTTATTGTGCAGAAAAGGAGTTGATCGGTTGATTTCTAAGAGGTTCACATAATAACGCGCTTGTTCATGCTTGAGCAAAAGTTACTTCACCGTGACACTTGCACGTCGAGCGACACGAATTTCCTGTTTTATTTTTTGCTTTTGCCCGTTATCAATGATGTGCAATCTAAATCGAGTATATATTTAATTTTTAACTGATTGATTTAAGAAAAGACTGTTTTTGTAAATTTTCTTTCTTTTTAAGGATGCTAAATCGTAACAAAAAATTTTTTTAATTAAATTTTTTAAGAAGAGAAAGAAAATTTGAGCTTTTGATACATATATCACGTATATAGTATATCTTTTGAAATAATATTGTCGTTCATCCACATAATCAAATTGTTGTCTCTTTCATTTTTCCCTTGTAAGCTTAATCACGTGTCGATTACGAATCAGATATTTTTGTTGTACTTCTAATTGATCCGTTAAGCTCTTCTTGTTGAGCATTGAAAGCTAATTTACAATACAAAGAATTACATCCTCAACCTACTTGCGAATTTACTTCAGTGGAGATTTAATTAACAATTAAAAATATTTATAAATTGATCTATTTCGAATCTCTTACGTTTAAATACGTGCTCTAGATATCAAGAGAATCAGCATTAAAATATACAAAGCTAAGAAGAAAGCTTGGAGCTCTCTCGACTCAATGCAATGATTCGTCCGCATAACATGAAT
>Ga0157364_1009104_pt1 | contig 10287 bp, 6 predicted proteins | sample AttsexASBM2_FD_111476 | JGI IMG/M metagenome (GOLD analysis project Ga0157364, IMG submission 111476) | Fungus gardens microbial communities from leaf cutter ant in Ribeirão Preto, State of São Paulo, Brazil - Atta sexdens ASBM2 | ecosystem: Host-associated > Fungi > Mycelium > Unclassified ... | reverse complement strand
TTTGAATAAATTTGCTTCCTAGGAAAAAAAATGTGTTTTTCTGACTAAAAAACAGCGGATTTAAGCTTATACACTTGATACACAAACTCATTTCCGATTTTGCCTCATTCGCGCTTTGTTCGTAGGGGAGAGTGCAAACCTTCGGACACTTTTTAGGGAAATCTTAAATAAAATGCATATTTATAAAGAAATTTTTTTACCATGATTTTATTTTGAATAACTTATATTCTTAGCTACAGGTTTGCATATAAAGTTTAAGTCAAAACTAGACAAATCATCGAAAAAAATAAGAAAAAATGAAAAGTGGGAAAAATGTGCATTCCTCCTTACATGCGGGAGAGATTGAACATCTGAAGCTTTGGGCACGGCAGCATTTGTAACGCTCTAACTGTAAAAATTTCGCTGAAGTCCTCAATTTTTCTTGTGCTTTTTTCTTTTCATTTTTTACTCCACTTCTTGTTCAATTATCCTTCTTTCGAGCAAATTGGTTAACATTTTTGTTCTTCCAGTTCGTTTTTTTCAGTATTTTTTTTTTGCGAAAGCTTTTAGTAATATATAAATTCTCAGGAGTTATAACCGTCATCGATTTTCTTGACAAAGTTTTGATGAACAAATCTTCGCTTGTTGTCTTGATTATTATTTTGTTTTGTATATTGCTTTTTTCGTCAGAATTTGCTCATTGATTAATTTCTTGCCTAAATTGAATACGCCTGTCGGTTACGACTGAGCTAAGAAAATCTTCATCTGAGAAAATTTCAGAGTTAAAAGATCAAATATCTGTTTTAGAAAATCCATTTTGAATGTTCTGTGGCTTAAAAGCTTGTGGCACTGCTATGGATACTAATTTAGGGATTTCATAAATTGTGAGAGTTTTATCAGGATTTCACACTAACTGGTTTGTTGCCACATTGTAATAATGTTTAAAGGATCCGTAAACTGATACATCGAGCAATTGCAGCTTATGGCTGCAATGGGATTGGAAAGTAATCAAAGTAATGCATTTCGCTTTGTAGAAATTGATAGTTTTTATAGAGATGTGACTTTGATTGTTCATCAATAAAAGAATGGGATGATCTATAGAAAGCTTTGTAAATTTACAAATTTAGCAAAATGATCCAAATAAAGTAAAAAAGTTTCAACCGTATAACAAATCAAACTAACCAAGACTCCTTATAAATTTATCAAAAAACTTTAGTACTTTAACTTTTGATTTGTGATCAGGGTGAGCGTCCTTATTTTCGGGATAATTAATTATAATCTTAAAGTTTTTTGATAAATTAGTTTTTCATATTCTCTATTCCGATATTTCCATTTTCTTATTTTTGTTCATTTTTCTTTTTTCTTTCAGTCTTTTTAGGTTTAATTCTGGCATTTAAATTCTCGAGGTAGGGGGATAATTTTTATTTACAATTTATTTATGTTAGTTTGTTGTCTTTGAGAAGGGCTCAAAAGTGAGTCGAAACATATAAGCGCGTTTTTAATGAATAAAGAAGTTTCACATTTCATAGATATATTTTTTGCACACCTTCTGCACGTGATTCTTATTGCCCGTATCCTTTCCAGTTCTTTAAAAAAAATTTCAGCTCTCATCCATCCTGACGAGTGAGCAGCATCACCAGAATCAACAGCAACGCCGTGAAACATAAAAGCCTTAAAATTTACTCGAGAAAATACAAAAAATGAAGTTATTTCTAAGCATTAATAGCACAACACAGTGTAACTAAGCTACCTCTTTCAGTAAAAGTTGCTTGACCGATCTGTTTAGCACCTTTGTGATGATTTTTAATGTAAAGTTGTCAATTCTATTTCATCAATATTATATATGGATTTCGGACCAAATTTGTGTCTTTCGAGACAATCTTTAAGTTGTTAAAAAATTCTCCTACATTTGTCTTATTGAAAGCGATGGCGCGTGACAGACTATTTACTTCAGGAATTCTTAGAGATAGCGGCTCTTATCCAATCTTTTGATGCTAAATTATTAGTGTCTCAATAGCAGTGTTTATTTTCCAATTGAAACAGCATATTCATATGCCAATTGTCTTGGCTGCAGTTTCGTTAGACCATAGCACAGTTTAGCGCTTTTTTGTACTCAGAAGGTTTTTCTTCTCGTTTGTAGTAAATATTTGAGTAGAAACATATTTTTTTTTCTGGTTTTTTTATATTTTTCTGACTTGAGATATCGTTGTAAAAATCGCGATATACCATATTTAACTGCAGTTATTTGTTTATTTTTTGAAACTTCCTTTATGCCTTTTGTATAATATTTACACATATACGATGATCTGTTTTCTTTTTACATTTAAATGGCATGGTAATTCTGTGAATAAAAACCAAGAATTATGACAGTGACTGAAACATAGAGAACTTTCCATGTTAAACCTAGACGTTTGCTCGCGTTGCTTGAAACAAAACGCAAAAACTTTTGCGTTTAAAATAAAATAAGTATATATTCGAGCGTTGAAGAAAAAAAAGTAAAAATACTAAGTGCAAACAACGCAAACGAACGTTTGAGCATGCCCGAACCTCCGTAAACAACTGTTATCCAAGGTTTCCAACCATTACATTGTTAAATAAATAATCATTCAATTCTTTTAGCTTAAAGAAGTACGCTCGAAAATTAGCTCATATTATACGTAAAATACTTCCCTTTTATTGTGATAATATAATTTTACATAAACGCAAAGTAATAATAATAGAATTAGACAAAAAAACAAAAAATATTTATTTTTTGTTCAAATCCTAAAACAATCCACACAAACGTAATCACACATTGTAGTATTGATGTCACTCATCAGTGTTACCATTGTGACGGCTATGAACAGTCAAAGTGGCGTCCTCCTAAACTTTACGCGGGAAGATTTAAAAGGTAGTCCAACCCTCCCAACTGCCTGAGGGCAGTCTACCTACTTTCCTCTACATTACTAGCTCGTCACTACTTAGAAAAACTAAATAATAATGATGTAACGCAACTAGCTCATGACTAGTCAGCCTAGATTCAATTTCTACTCGGGATACTTAAGTTTTAATCGTTCTATAATGATTTTGAGATATAACTCATTGTATTCTTTTGCTAAAACTTGAAACATCACCAACATCTAATGAAAGCTTTTGCTTAAATGATATTGAAAATATTATGTAACAACAGATACAATTGTTAGAATTTCATCGATTAAATCGCCAACAAAAATTCCAACAAACAAACATTATTTCACTTGCTATCATTTTCAATTTATTTTTGTTTAATACTTCAAGAATTAGACAATATGTAAGGCAATTTGTTTGTCATCCTAGAAGCTATAATCAAATATGTTCATTTTCTAATTAAATGTTTCTAGAAATGAGGGATCCAATTGAACAAAGTGTTTAAGAATAGCAATCATTGAATAATGCCTCACTCCCTTCTAAACAATCATGCATATTATCAACGAAAAGCATTTCAACAATATCTAAAAGATATATTGTTAAAGATACATTTCTCTTTGATTCTGGTCAACTTTGCATCTTGTGAAGCTAAGTTGTAGTAGTTTTTTGAATTTTTTAATAGAATTGGATCTTCAACGCATGTTTCAAAAATTTAAATATTTTACAAAATCGACATATTTAGTTAGCACAGAAGTTTTCAACAAACCTTCACATTGAATTTCAAGTCTGTCTCTAGTAAAAAGACGATAACAAAATAAACTCTTTTCAGCTCATCTTTTATTAAATTTATAACTATATTTCTTCTGATTTTAAATGTAAAGATTGTTAATTAAAGAAGCAAATATTTTCTTGTTCCTATACTGTTTTCTGTCATTAGCATGAAATGAGAAGGCTACAAAAATATTGTCAAGTTGGGATTGGCACTGTGGTAGACAAGATATTGTTACATATACTGGACTTATCTTTTTGTAATGCGATCCGAGAGAATTATTGGATTCCCATGATTGGGTTAATCATCATAATAAACAAGAAGTGAGAACACAATATTAGATTTCTTAAAATACTTAGTGATTACATTTTTTCATCTTTTATATTGTACAAGTTATAAATTGTATCCGATTCTGATCAAATTTTCTGCATATATTGCATCGTACTACTAAAAGTATCTAGAAGTTCTAAGAATTTCTGCAAAACGTGTCGCAGTGAAATGCATTGTCCATTCGCTTGTGTCATTTGTGGTTTTACACCTCTCTCTATGTTTTTTCTTTCTATATGATAATCAGTATAATGACTTTCAGGAGGAATGTAAGCACCTATAGATTGAAAATACGCTTTGATGAATAAATGATTAAAGGGATTGCTTAAATTTAAACATTTTTTCAATGTTGCTAATAACTTCAATTTCAGCGTAATCATTTTTTAAGAGTATGTATTACTTTTTGCTTTAAAATTGTGAGGAAATTTCCATCTACCAAGAAGTAAAAAAAAAATCTTCGATCACTGAATCAACTTGGTTATGTAGAGACCTGGTTTTGCATAAATTTTAGCAATGAGGATATATATATTAGCATGTTTCTTCAATGAATTATAAAAATCAAAAAGTGATATTGTCAAATAATTCCATTTCATCGATATCTGAATGAGAATTTTCATTCTCATTATAAGAATGATCTGCAAAATCTGTCTAAGTTACGATCGAAGCGATTAGATACCCAGACAGCATAGGACATCCATCCACTGAATATTCACTTGATTTCAATCCGGTCCAAACGTTCACTTAGTACGAATTTAGTACGAACATTTTAAAAACGTATTCAATGTTCAAAGTAGTTTACATTTAAATATTTAAAAAATTTATCTCATGTAAAAAATTTTCTAAATCTGTTCACACGTGTTGCTGACTTGACAAATGAAAATTTTTTTAAGATCGCATGAGTTTTACTTTTATTACCTTTAATAACGAAAATTTACCAAATTAAAGCTTAGTTCAGACAGCACGTAGCAAGTGGCAAGTATCGAGCAGTAATAGCTTACTGCTCGCAGTGATAAGAGTTTGGAATCTTTTGCTTCCAACATGCAATCAGAGACCAGTAGAGAATAGAGTCCTTAGAAAACCAGAGTCTGGCCATGCCTTAAAAATGACGTGCGTGTTCGAAAACGTGTCTTTGCTCTCAATTGATGATATGAATGTATATGCATTTCGATTGGTACTATCATTGTGTGGGCACACCAATCATAAGAGAGGATGGAGGGAAGATCTCTAATGGAGGGGACGTCTTTGGAGAGACGTTCCTAGAATATCTGTGCTGTGTTGAAAATTTTCAACGACAAAAAATCTATAATAACATACGATCAATAGTCATATGCATTATTTTCATATGACATTGTACGTTTATGAAATGTATATAAATATGGTATATCATATTCAAAGTAAATGTATACACTTATTAGTCAATGTATACATTGACTAACAGCAAGCTACAATAAGAATATTTTTACTAAATTGACATTCTGACTGTGACATAGATATATCTTCGGTTGCATGTATTTGAAATACATGTGTAATATATACGTGTAGTATAATAGCATTTTTTCCTTTGTTCTCAATGCCACTTTAACTTAGGATGTAACATGTACTGTCAATACATGAATACATTGCACATATGTAGTTATTCCATCTCTTTTTTTATATTTGGGTCTTTTACAATAAGCCATTAGTCATAAATTAGAAATCAGACGCTAAAAATTGGCGACTGTGATTGATCAATTTTTAGCTTTTGACTTCTGATTTATGACTAATGGCTTATTATAGAAGGCCCATAATAAAAAGAGATAGAAGTTACTCATGCTTAGCTTTTCGTGCAGATATAATATAGACACATTAGTGAATATTAGAATTATATTTTATGTGCATTATAATGTACATATTACAAAACATAAAATATATTTTTAATTTACACACACATATATAGTTACTTCATTTTTTTTGTTATGTATAGCTGATATACACCGTTAGTAATGAAAATCTATAATTTACATTATGTATATTAGATTTTTAGTACTAGCAATATGTAGCAGTATACATAATAGTATTTTTCCTTACGTTCAAGGCTTTACTTTACTTCTTTTTTTTACGTTTAATAAAAAGAGATGTTTTTATAGTCAAATGTACAGATATTAGATATTAATATATGCTTTTATATTTATATTTTCTGATATTTTCAATATCAGAATATATATATACAACTAACATAAATCAAAACTAATGAGAGTCAAACGCAGATGATCAGACGTAATAATATCTTAAAAAAAATAATCAAATTAAGAATCCTCTAATAAATGATATCTTCTTTACTTTGTACATTTCAACTCACTTTGGAGTCCTCTTCACAATATAAATATATTACGAAAAGCTCACAAATATAAAAAGATTGTCACTCACAAATTGCCAGAGATGAAGTGATGTAAAATTTTAGTAGATAGAGAGCATATCAAGAAGCTTTGATACATAATTGATCACAAAATTACTTTATACAAATCTTTCTCAATATTAGAATATTGTATATGTGTGTATTATGATGTGTGAATATGTACACACAAATTAGAGTATTAGAAGTAATTTATGCTGAGGTATTCATGTAAATATTCCCTATGTTTATTTGTACAAAATATTGCAATTAAATTTTATGTGTACATATATACACATTATATTATATATGTATACATACAATTTTAACATTGCATATTTAAACATAAGGAAATGCATAAATAGCTTAGCATAAATAACTTCTATTTGTGTATATCCATATATTATAGTATACATATATGGAATATTATATAATGTTGCCTATATGTATATTATATTTAGTACACACATTACTAATATCTGTATTTTCACATGAATAACTTCTACATCTTTTTAATAAATGTAGCAAAAAATGGATAGTTACGTATATTATATGTGTAATATCTATGTATTGCTAATACATGTTACATTCTGACCTAAAATGACATTGTACGAAAGGAAAAATCACGACCATGTGTCAATATACACTGTCAATACTAAAAAAATTGTTCGGTACCCATATCGTAATCGTTTACGGCATCTAGTCATATTGTCTAATCACATAAAGAATCGATCAATCCACGAGATGTCGATTGTTAAGTAACGCATGCGTCGCGCATAATCGATCTAAAACACTCAGATCATTATGGCTGCTCTAACTGTCTTGTCGACAGCACGTGTCTCGCCTCGTGGACAAGTATTACCGCGCTATCGTTGAGATCCTTTCCGCTACTGTAAAACACGCTCGCCCGCATTTGAATCTGTTCAAATAAAATTTGGAAAGCAGGAAAAATCTCATTTTTCTCGATCAAGTGCCCTTGAAGCAATCATACCGCGGGAAACGCTTGGACGGTGATCGCATGGCCGTGCCATCACAAATCCATCGTGCACGCAGCAAGATCGCCAACATTTCTTTGGTCCTTCGAGTCGGATTCTGTCAAGTATTTGGCCTCAGTAGCAAGCAGCGATTTGGCAATCGGATAAGGGTACTTCATCGAGACGAAACAAATGTCGCAGTAGCAGCAATCAGTGCAAGCATCGCACCAGCGACAGCACACAATTCAATAAAGCAGCCGCAAGGTCCGCGTCTAAACATCAGAGACGCAGCCTGGCTCATATTACGTCATATCGCCAAATCAACGTCTTGCGAGCGGAATCCTGTCGGTGGAAAACAAGGCCCAATCCAGACGACGGAATCATCCCTCAATGGCGTAATATCTATGAGAGGAACGTTTCCGTTCAACGTTCGACTGGAAGGCATCTATCGCATCCTCTCTTCTAGGATTAATTGCGTGCGTAACAAAATAAGGAAGACCATTGTCTCCGTTGCCAACCAAGCCCTTCCCTTCGCTGCGTCCGTTGCGTTTACGCGTTCGTATTTGCATTCAAGATGATCGACCAATTAGAAGCGACGATACTTAAGCGACCATAAAGGCATCATGTACGCGTATCAGAACTTATATAGAATCAATCGTCAGCATTAACCTATCAATAGTGGCTCATCTCGAAGAGCGGAAAGCGAAACTCGAACACTATTGGGCGGAATATAATGATGTGCAATCGCATCTAGAATCATTAGATGAATCCGAAGGCTGCGATCGAGACGGTTTCGAGGAAGTTCTATGCGTTGTCCACTAAGATCCGCGAGCTCATTTCCCCTTCACCGACATTGCGAACGTCCATCTTTTCTCCGTCCTCTTCAAGTATTCAGATCGACTCAGATCGTAGTACGCACATTCGGTTGCCTAAGTTAAATTTACTAACATTTTTCGCAAATATGATGAATGGTTCCCGTTTTTCGATACATTCAACTCGGTTATCCATTCCAACACTTCGCTCTCAAATACGCAAAGATTTCAGATTATCTACGAGCGTCACTCACCGGTGATACAAATTACGCTGTAATCAGTTCATTAGAATTATCGAACACTAATTACAACGTCGCGTGATCAATTCTCAGGAAGCGATATGACAACAAGCGCGTGATTGTTCAAACTCACGTCAAGGATTTATAATGGATTTGTCGACTATGACAAAGGAAAATATAATTGATCTCAGAAGAATCTCTGATTCGCCGCGAAACATTTGCACGCCTTTCAGGCATTGAAGCGTCCCATGATGCATTGTGATGATCTTCTCATCCTCATTCTAACCTCTAAACTTGATTCACTCACGTTACGCGAGTGGGAAACTTCCTTAACAAGCTGCCCGCTTAAACAGCAGTTAGATTTTATTGCTCAGATGCTCGAGGCTACCACAAGGGCTAGCACCATTTCCATTCGCAAAGAAGGTCGAGGCAAAATCGCAGCCAAATGTTAAGCGATCATCGTCATGCAAATTTATTCCTCCGACTGTTTCAAGAAATTAGAGCAAAATGGAATTGAACATCTACAAGGTAACAACAATTTTATAATTAAGATAACAATAAGTATATTTAAAGTGTATTTGATTTACGTTTTTGTTTTAAATATTCACAATTATTTGACTGTTAAGAAACGCAATTGCGTTTCTCATAAAACATCTCATAAGTATGTAATAAATGCTACGAGCGCGATAGCGCAGATAAAATGGTTAGAGAAATTTTTGTAAAAGTGAGAAATTGGACAATAATTGCATGTTACAAGTATTGTAACGCAATTATTGACATACAATTAAGTCTAAATTTTCAGTACATCGAATTGTAAGAAACACTCTTAGAATTCGACTTACTGAAATAATTGTTTGATTTTTATGTCAATAAAAGTTTTAATTATATAGGATTCATATTCATTTTAATTTCATCACTCTAATTTATAATTTAACGAAATTATCATATTTAAAGTATGTAAAAGACAAAGAGATACTATAGTAGAGGGGAAAAGAAAGAAGAAACATGACTTTATAAACGTGTGAATGCGTCCGATCAATATGCGCATAAAGCATCTAACTAGCGCGCCGCTTCTGCCCGTCTTCTATGCGACCCGTGATACGCTAAATATTTCGCTTTGTAATATGAAAACTAAACTTCAGACAAAATTGTATGATATTAATAAAATTTTCTAATTATAATTCTAATATTAAATGTAAACGATCATCTTTTATATGTAACTTAGCTCTAATCTTTCTATGAATAAATCTAAGCTTTTATTTTTAAATGAATATCATTCTCAAAGTGTATTTATTTTAAAATATCTCGTATCTTTATCTGAGATCGCATTTACTTCAGTCCCGGATCAAAGGGATTAAATTCCTTGACCCAAAAATAGGACCGACGTTCACATTGTCGATTGGAGGTGTCACAACGTCCCTTCTGGACGTTGATCCATACTTCGGAACCATAAAAAGTGCGTTCGATTCACAGGTATTCGCCTCTGTGCGTATAGCATAGAGACTGTGAGACTGAGAGAATCTAACCATTCTTCCATGCGCTCTTCATTTTTTCTTGATCAAATTTTTCAGGGTCGTAACAATATATATGCTGGATACTTTAACTCTCATTGGGAATATGCCTTATTTTTTATTTTTTTAATTATTCATATTTTGTAATATAATTCCAATTTTTGTTATTTTTCTAAATATGTTACTATTAAGTGTACAACTTTGCTTCCGCCGTTTTCCTATAGATGGCTTTAGTGGTAAGTGGTGGTCGAAATAAATAGATCATAGACGTCATACAATACATCTGTCAACATAATCCCATAGAAACATTAGTCGATTTGTGTCTGCATCATAAAGTTATTTTCGATTGAAAATGTCAGTTTACGAGCCAAATTCTCATCATTTGCGGGAGGTTTTAATTTTTTGCTTCAATATGAAGA
>Ga0157364_1009102_pt1 | contig 10288 bp, 4 predicted proteins | sample AttsexASBM2_FD_111476 | JGI IMG/M metagenome (GOLD analysis project Ga0157364, IMG submission 111476) | Fungus gardens microbial communities from leaf cutter ant in Ribeirão Preto, State of São Paulo, Brazil - Atta sexdens ASBM2 | ecosystem: Host-associated > Fungi > Mycelium > Unclassified ... | reverse complement strand
CGTGCGAGAAAAGATCTTTCGGGCAATTTATTAATGGAAAAACAATACAAACGGAAAGAAAACTCAACAACGCGAGAATTGCCGGCAGATCAGAAAAAGAGAAAAAAAGGATCTCGATTATTGATACGGATCAATGATCGAGGATCCGCCGCCGCATGATCGGGGAACTGTCACTGACAGTAGTTCGGGAAACACTGACTGGTGTGGCGAACAAGTCTGCTGTCATTCTTTCTCTCTCTCTCTCTCTCTCTCTCGATCACTTACTCTCTTTCATTTTCCCTCTCTCTAGACATACTGCTCTCTTAGTCTCTTTTTCTCTTTCTCCCTCCTCCTTCTCTCTTTTTGCCAACCTCCCTCTTCTTGAACGGAGAGTACACTCTCTCTTCCTTGCACTCTCTGTACAATTTCGCAGCACACCTCTAAACGGCGGCGACGACGACAAAGATATCACAGCTACGACAAAAGCGATGATAACGTCTACGACAAAAACGTTGACATATATTAACACTTTTGGTGTGACAATGATGGCAATTAAAGCCGCCTTTCATTTTGCAAATAGTAAATGTTAGTACACGCTATAGCTGAAATTGATCGTACGAGATAACGTGAAAAATCGGCGTTAGCAAAAGCATTAGACTTCGCCGGAGGGATAATTATATATCGGTCGTGTTTATTGCCCTAATCATTCTTGATTATCCATTTATATTGCCGTCTTTTTTGGCAATCGAACGAGAAACTCGAGCTATTACGACTTTACAATACAATCGAAGCTAGGCTTGTATATTTTTACAATCGAAGCTTACTGTATAAATTTTTCCCATAATTTATAGATTTGTTCAAAAAGGTTTATTTGATTATTTGATAGCAAAAATTAGAATAATAATTTTTAATATTATATAAGAATTTTAAGATTATTTTTAATTATGTGTGAATGTGTTTCGTGTAATGCCAATCATAATAATCGGCACAATTTTTTAAACTTCGTGTCTTTGGATAATAAAATATTCATCATAAAAAGAACGAAAAGATATTGTATAAATAAAACTTTTATATAATTGCGTAATTGTTGAAAGACAAGTATAATAACAATACATCAGTATTAATTAAATCTATTTTTCCTTTATATTACATAAATATACATTAACATAATTATATTGTAAAATTCTGATAAATATATAGAGAAATATGTGACATTTCCGCGATTATTTAAGACGTGATATCAATCAGTGAGAAAGCGGAACAAAAAACTAGATAATATGATAAAAAGTCGATGAACTTCGTCACTGTATGACACGAATGCATTTTAATGTAAAGCATAACGACTGCATAATACGACTGAACGTAATCGATCGGTTATTTATGTTGCAACACTTGCAATATAATTGGGGAAATGTTCCAGTAAATTGTCGACGGTAATCGTGTGATTATTCTATATCGATCGCGCATGATGCGATAGATAGGTAATCCATATGGTGCAGCATTTACCAGCGTAAATAATCTAAAAGTGATTCAGATTGACTTACTGCGATAAGAAGATTTCTAGCGATGGATCAAAAGGTTGGACTATTTCAAACATATAACGAAAATCAGTTTTACAAATTATCCGATTATTTACCTTATCTTTATCCTTTTTTGTGTGTTTTATTGTTTTTTAAAGTAAAATAAAAATCTATTATTAATAAATTATATAGTTCATAATGTAACATATAATAAGACTTTTAAATTACAATATATAAGCAAATGCATCATATAAGGAAGAAACTTATGCTTAATGAGTTTATAAATATTCTTGATTACTGATCTGTTTTGATCATATCGTTGTAATTATCTATTCGAAAAATCCAGTCTAATTAAGACTGAAGTTTTTAGACTTCCGCTGAGAAAAGAAACCAGCGCCAGATCACTTTCAAAATAAGTACATTTTTTCCTAATGTCAATTTCAAAGACGCGATACAAATGCGTGCATGCTTTGCTAATGAACGATTCATTTTAAACATTTTAATACCATATTTATGTTTTTTCGTCAATCTGTACAACATTATTTATAATTGACCATGGATTTCGAAACCTTAAAGCATACATGATGTTCATGCTTCAAGTCTTTTTTCAAAATTTAACGCTTATAATCATTCATTTCGAAATACATCTCAATCAAACATAAATTAAGAATGTAATACATGATGATTGCAAAAAAATTACTGGAATTGAAAATTTATATTTTTCGTATAAAAATGTATATTATATGTTTTTTCATACTTTTTTAGTTTGTGTTAAAGTAAGATGTGTAACTGAAATAACGCCCATTAATCACAGTGTTATTCCTAATAAAAAACTAAGATAAAAAGTCCTCTATCATTTTGCAATTTTCGCATTATTTTTTTTAATTGAACCCAATGAATAAAATGTCTAAAATCGACGCATAAGATAGCTTTGAAATATTTTTAGAGTTCTTTAAGAAAAGTTCTTTAAGAAAAATCTTCAAAATATTTCATAAAGAACATGAAAAGATATCTTAAAATTGTCTTATATATCGATTTTATCTATTTATTCGGCAATATTTGGAAATTAATATCTTAACTATTGCGAAAATTGCAAAATGATACAGAACTTTTCGACTCAGTTTTTTATTAGGAATAATATTGTATGATTAGTGGGCGTTATTTCAGTTACACCCTGTATAACATATCGGACTTAATTACTATACATATATACGCTACAATTCTCGCGATTGTGAATGCAATCTTCCTATGTTAAATCATTTTGCAAATTAATCGCACGTAACGACTCCTAGGAAAAGGGATCCTAATTCATGTCACTGTCATGGAGACACATGTCTGTTGATTCTTAGATCTCAAGGATTTAAGATCTTTAAGAGGCGAAAGTGAGTCTTGCGATTCTTCTTTTGCCGGTCATGTCAGCTTTTCATTTCCCTTTTTTTCTCCTTTTTCCTAACCATCTTCGCTGTTTATGCCAGTGTAAGAAAGTTAATACTTCGTTCGTATGAAAATACCTTCGCTATTCCTTTCTCTCCGCCGTCAGGCGATTCTAACGATCCGTAAGTATCTGCATAATTAATGTTATAGAGAAATATAAATTGCTTGGACAGCGCTCGCTTGCGCTGCAATTTGTCGAAATAGTCGTTACCCCCTCCCCCTCCCTTTTCCCTCAAACCTCGACGTTCGCGGTTATAATAAGCGCTACTATCGGGTTTCGAAAATTACTTCTCCGCAGGGAGGTTTATTTGTTATATGTTATATTCTTCTATATTCCTTTCCGCATGTCAATGCGGATTACCCAATACGCTAGTGACTGGAAACTCCCCCTGATTTTATGTATCTGACGCGATTATGATGCGCAACAAAGATTTCTTCTATCATTTAAATGAGATTTTATATAAGGTAATTTCGATAGACTCTTAAGAGACGGTCGAACGCAATCGGGCAAAACATCGCGCACGAACGTATCAAGTGCTGTCTCTAAAGCCCATAACTTTCGGAACGTGGTTTTGTTCGTGATTTCACGTAGCTCTCACTCACGCTGCAGGTTTTGTGTTATATGAAACAAGAATAGTTATAACACAGTTTAAAATTACTTTGGATATTGTGTTACGAAATTGAAACCAGCAACAACATGCTGTACCAGCGAACCTGAAAAAATCAAATCGTACAGCTCACCTTAAGACTTGATTAAAAATAATGTCTAAAAATAAGTTTTCAAATATTTATGCATATGTAGATATCTGTTGTTTATTATTATAAATAAAAGTTATATGTGTATTTTACTTAAATAATTCTCAGAAACGAAACGAACTTTTCATAGAAAGCGTATAGAATTTATCTACAAATCAAACTCCATGCGTTTACTAATTTATTCGTTCCAACTTTATTTTTGCAATATTATGTCATCACATTTTATTTTTCACATACATAAAAATTATCTCAATAAATTTACGATTTCTATAAATAATAATAAATGTATTTTTCATACAAAATTGTCTCACAAGTTAGTAATATCTTTGTAAATTGAAGTATTATCGTTTTTGTATAACAGTAATAATTATCAAAATGTTACATGGTTTATATTTCACTGATTCGAATATAAAAATAGCAATATGATATAGAACATTTTGTTTTATTTATATATACGTAAATAAGAAATTAAAACGCGAACAATTTTTAGCAATTGCGGAATCTCATGCACGCATCACATATTAATAGCAGAATATTTTGTTGTATCTTAAGCAGATTAATTAGAAATGAAAGCAAAGTGTAGTGATTTTCCAGAATTTCGCAAGCGTATCATGAATGTCAGTAGAAACGCCTAACAACTAGTCAGACGACAACGATCGAGGATAAAACAAAAAAAGAAAAAGAGAATCGAATGCAACGTGGTAGCGATTTTAGCTTCAATTAAAGCTTCAGACAATTAAATTGAAGATTCAGAACTCAAATCGAAAACTTGTGTAACGTTTTACCGTGCATTTCCCTGAAACGAGTAACGAAAGCAGAAAACAGGATTTGGATTTTAATCGCTGGTCATGTTATATATTTTCGTAAGAAATTCGCGCAGAATTACATACAAGAGTAATTATAATTATTATTACAATAATAACTGTATGGTCGTACAATACGAATATATATATATATATATATATATATATATATATATATATATACATGTATGTAGACATGTAACATTAAGAATAAATTGCATTCATGTTGGTTGATCGGTGAATGGATAGTTTCACAACGCAAGTGCATCGGCGAGTGAAATGTGCAGGGCGACGTCGCGCGGCATGCGGCACTTGATTCGACGTCGATCGATCCAGACGGAAGTAGTTCATTCTGACAAATTTTTCAATTTTCCTCCTCTTTCTTCTCATCTCTGCTTCCTCTTTGTAAATGCAAATCTTTTGAATTTGATGGAAATTGTTAATAACGCGCGATTGCTTCACAAGATCGGTTATGAGATATCATTTTTTGTTTTTTTCTTTTCTTTTACTTTTGTTGTACATCTTTTTTTGTATCAAATGACTTATCAATGCACTTTGAGTTATCTCGGAGTATCTTTACGAATAATGATTATGTCTCGAATGGCAGAATTAACGAAGGATAACGATATCTCATGGGACGACACGGATCAGGAACTGGCGAAGCCGCACGTCGCGCGATCGTAGAACAGTCCTGGAGGAACGGAACGGTCCGGCAACTAATTTTTGCTCCAGTTTGATCTTCAATCGACAGATTGACTGCGGAATTGATCGTAGCCACGTCTTTATTTCGGCGGGGCCGATGGACGATCGCTTCGGCGATCGAATAAATCTGCGAATCGCGATCGAATCGCAGCGAACGTCTACCGGTATCTCTTCCTCTTCCTCTTGCGTGCTTCTCCTCCTACTCCTCCACTCCTCTTCCCTCTTCATGATCTCTGCCTGAGATTTCTTTTGCCGCGGATGAACGACCGACTCCTCTCCTCCTCGATTTGTACGCCCGCTTCCTTCTTCTTCTGTTGCTCTTCCTCCGCTCTGGCCCCGATTACATGATTATGCACTTGCCTTTCTCGGCCCAGGGATTGTTCTTCTTGTCGGGCGCGTGTATCAGTGGGTCATTCCTCTCGTTCTCTTCCACATATTCCCGCATCCTACCAAGAAGAAGAATAAGAGGGTCAGCCGCGCACCAGTCTCGCGTAATGCTGAAATTACAACCTAGCAACATATGCGTTACTCTAGTAGCTTACCTAAGATTATGGCGCAATAAACATGCGATTGTGATTCGTTCTAGTGGAATTAATTTTTCATTACGCGACCCTTTATTTCTTCGTAGGTGCATCTTTTATTTATTCATAACTTACATAACCTACATAAACTAACTAAACTTTTCACGCAAGAGGACGATTAGACAAATCGTCATTTTCAAATATAAATTATAAGTTTCAAAACTTTAGAATATCGTCATAAAAATAATAATAATTATATAATACGTGTACTCCATTCTTTCTATCAAATATATTTAAAATACTTATAAGTTTTTAAAATTATACTCATAAACACAAAAATAATATTTTTTTATTTCATTTATCACCAAATTATCCCTGGTAGAGATGTATGCAGTTTTCCTAGAACAGTACCTTTCCAGTTACTGTCTAATATTACTACATTCTCATTAATTGTGTCAATACTGAGTAAGGAAATGGACAAAAACATGATAAAGTTTTATATTTTTCTGTCCATTTTATGAGCGGCTTGCTTAGTAATCAATTTAACATCCATTATTTGTTGTGTTTCTGTTCAGTAAATGGATTCAGATTTTACGCAACTTTTGTATGCAACAACTGCAAACAAAGCGTTACATCCTAATTGGGATCCTAAGTAGTTTTCCTTCTCAGTTACTAGGTAGAAGTTGGTATAACTGTTTAGTAACTGCTCAAAGAATGCATGAAATTTCAGAAACCAGGGATATATAATCTATTATTTTTGCATATATATTGGGTTGTCCGAAAAGTTCGTGCCGACGTTGAAGGAAAAGTGAAACGCAAAAAATTTAAATTTTAGTATACGTTTATTAAATTATATAGGTTAGTCAGTACGAACTTTCCGGACAACCCAATATATTAGAGAGCTTCTCTAATGAAAGTATTTTCCATTTGGAGACAGGAATTAATGTACACCAAATTATCGATGTACACGTCTTTCGCTCTCGATAATGAATATTTCATTCTCTATATTACGCGTTTTATGGTGAATGCCGGTGCATTGCTCGAAACTTGCCGAAGGCTCGAACCCGGTGTTTTCCAAGATCTTCTGGAGAATGTCTCGCGAGACGTTCATGCACGCGCGATACGATTACGATACGTCCGATTTAGTAGATCGCCGATAAATTCGCGCCTCTGTATGTAGAGCGGCCGATGCGAGTCGACCAGCCGGCCAATCGTTCATTTTGCGAGGAAGTCGGTGAAAGGGACTCGGTTCTCGGTTCGCTCGCACGGCCGATTTTGCGTTCAAGGAGAGTCGCGCGCAAAAGCGGCAACGACAACGGTACGAAGCTTTCGAACTTTGTTGCTACTAGACGCGCTCGCCAAGCGCAAAATGTCCGTGGAATTCCTTCCTGCGGGATACGAAAGCGCCGGTCGGCCACGTACGAGTGCATTTAACCCTTCACTGCGTTTTATTGCATATAAATGACGGCTGAAAAGCATGTTTAACATTGTCGCTTAAGCCTTCAGCGTCAGAGCATGTATGAGTAAATACGCGACATTTGTTTTGAGTGTCAGCTGCAGTGCTTACGCGCACGAATGGCGAGGTCAACGCACACACTGTATAGCTACGTATATTTTTCAATATATTTCTGTAGAGAAGATTTTCTTGATAGTTAATTCGAATAAAATCGTAACTAAGTAAATATTTTGTGTAATGAAATGCACTGCAGAATCAAACTGCACCTAATCGTTGTGCGAAATATCTATATGCTTTTAAATTTTCACAATATGAGAAAATATATGGCAGAACAGAAGAAAGTTTAAATCTTAAAATTTAATTATAAAATGAAAAAGTAAAATGTAGTATATACAATGAGAGCAAAAAATATTCGTACAAGGAAATTTGTTATAAAAAAAAGCCTTATTTGTAGAAAATAAACATTAATTAGCAATTTTATACAATGAGTATATTCTGTTCTAATGTAAACAAACGAGCTTAGCATGTATTCCTGATTTAGAAGCTAAATTTCTCGTCTGTACAAATACTTTTTGAGCATTCAAATAATATAATTTTTAATTTCCGCTTATTTTTCGAATGATATATTTTGTATAATTAATACACATCATTTTGGTATATATAATTTTAAAAAACATACAATCTATTTTATTCTTTATGAATAAATTGTTAATTATCCAACAAGAAATGATCGTTAATTAAATTAAATGTCGAATCGACGTCAAATTAGTGTTAAAATCATCGAATTTATATCGATTCGACATCAATTCGATAACTCATTTCTCGCTGGATAATACTTACTTTTTTAAAAATAAAATTTAAAAAAAAAATATTTTCTCTGTACGAATACTTTTTGTACTCACTGTACATTTCTTTTGTTATTTTTTTCCTACATAAAGTATTGTATGAACTGTATAATAAACAAAAGAATATTTTTTTCATATCATATTCCTGAATTCTTGACCATCATAACATCATACGCATAAATTTTATTTGGCTAGCAATCATATTTTGTGCTTGATCGGCATTGATTTATCACAGTTCGTGCGGGAATCGCGGACTTTCACTTATCAGAGTCCGTCGCGCAATTTTTAAGTGAGGGTGAATGACCTTCTCCGACACCCGTGTCGTAATGTAATAATAAATCGATTCACGTTTCTGCATCTATTATTTAGCGTCGTTTATATAATGAGCGACAATCAGAAATCAGAGCGATTCCCAGAGTCGCGATGTCAAACGAGAGTCGTCGAGCGGATCCGTTACAGAAATGAAATGAATGCGATTCTGTTCACTTCACGCTCGAATTCACGGTTTGTCTCACTTTCGTGTCTATCTTTATAACCTGGCGAATGGAAGTCGCAATTTAATACACGAAGATCGAGTGAAACTATCGGTTGACAAAAATACTAAGGACTTTCTATTATTTCTAGTTAACTAAGTATTCACGCGCTGTTGCAATTATATTTTTGTCACAAAATTTGAAAGGAAACACGTGCCAGTTAATAAGATTAATTCTCTTGAAACCTAACCAATTAGTAAAAAGGGACAGAAGAAAGTTTAAATCTTAAAATTGAATTATAAAATGAAGAAGTAAAATGTATACATTCCTTTTGGTACTTTTTCCCCATCTATAAAGTATTATTTCAATTACAATTTATTTTATAAATTAGAAATTCTTGATAATTTATTTATTAACGATCATTAACGCTAAAGTACTGCGAGTAATGAGACTTCCACGGCGTATTGAAAAAACGCGACCCACATTGTGTGCCGATGAATGCAACAGGCGTCGGGTTCAACCGAGTTTAAAGGAGGTCATCCTAAATTCAGAAACTGAGACGCAACGTCGGCACATATCGCCTCGTCCGCGTCGCTGCCATCGTTGTCGATTAAGGACGTTCTCCGAAAAAACCCATTTTCTTTAGATTTTTCTGAAACTTAATAGAATAAGCTTGTTTAGTGTCTTGAATATATGTGCTTTAAAACTCAATATCCGGAGCGGGATTAAAAATCGAAATATTTCATTTCAAAGTTGAAGCGTTTAAAAAAAAAGAAATATATATATATATATATATATATATATACACACTGAGAAAAATGGTTTGGTTGGATTAAATAATAATTCTGGTAAAAAACAGACGAGTCAGAATTTTCTGATTAAGTTTACTAGAATTCTAGTTGAAATAAGAATTCTTAATATAATTATTCTGATAAAAATAAGAAGTAGATTTAGTAGATTTTATCAGAAATTTCTGATTCATCCATTTTCAACCAGAAATTTTTTTCAGTGTATATACATAGGATCCCTATCTAAAGCTTATTCGAAAGTGGTCTTTTTATTCACTGTAAAAAAGTTTTTTTAACAATTTTTTGAAACAATGAGATATACTTGATATCACAAGAAATAATATGAACTTTGCCTGAATATGGCTTCTGGCTATTCGTTTTTAAAAAATCATTAAGCAAAGTAAGTAACAAAATAAGTAAAGTCGCTATTTTTTCAACTGGTGGCAGGAGCAAAGATGGAAGGCATTTCATATTGTATAAAAACTTGTATAAACACATTAACACTTATGGAATATCTTATACTATATAAAAGTGAAATAAATTTTCATAAAAATTTTCATAATGGTGAGCATTAATGTGCTCATTAGGTTGAGCATAACTGCAGTCGGAGAACGTCCTTAACGTCGACATTTTGCGCACAGCAATTTTATTTGTCGTGTGTATACGATTGATCTCTTAATTAAACCGGAATTAGATCGTTACAGGGAGAAACTGTCCGTGGCGCATGGGCGCATCGTTAATGGACGATACGATTCGGCGGGCATGCGGGAAGTAGACGTCGATCTTTTTGTTCCGGTGCGTGGTTCCGCTTGCGGAACGACGCGGAACCGCGGCGCGTTCAGACATCGACAACGGTCGTTTCCCGCGGCAGTTTTCGACTCTCGAGGCGAGTATCGTGCGCGAAAGCAAAAAATTTCCGCGGTCTCGCGAGACTTCTCGAACGGTGAAAGGCGGCGCAGCGAGGCACCCACCTCCACCCCCGCCTCCACCCCCCTCCTGCTCCACGCGTCT
>Ga0157364_1009101_pt1 | contig 10288 bp, 5 predicted proteins | sample AttsexASBM2_FD_111476 | JGI IMG/M metagenome (GOLD analysis project Ga0157364, IMG submission 111476) | Fungus gardens microbial communities from leaf cutter ant in Ribeirão Preto, State of São Paulo, Brazil - Atta sexdens ASBM2 | ecosystem: Host-associated > Fungi > Mycelium > Unclassified ... | reverse complement strand
CTCCGCTTCCATGGGTTACTCCCGCAGAGAGTTTCCTCTACCATAGGGCTGAATTCTCCCTTATGTGTCAGTATAATCTACCCGATACTCACGAGATGTCGGTGACGCGTGAAAAACGTATATATTCGTATATATTCGTATATACATTACACATACGCATTCTCTCATTTACAGCTATTTTGTTTATTATTTTCTTGCAATTATGCTATTTTTTTTTGTAAGAAAAACAACAACAAACATTGGATGTTCATTTTGGTAATCTTTAAAATTTTATGTTTGTTTTGTACCTATTTTTTATGTTGAGCAAAAATAAAATAGAACATTTTGTTTATATATATACATACAATTACTATTCTACAACAATTAGTTGGATACATAAATGTTCAAAAAGTTTATATAATTGATCTATAAGTATAATCGGTTTTATATTTTGTAATTTTAAAATGCAACTCTCATAAAATATTTTAGAAGCGACTGTCGACGAGCTTCACTCTGCACGGATAACGGAAAAGCGATATCGCCACGTTGGCACGTAGACTGCAGATCCAAAAAGATACTTGCATGGAATTTTAATTTAAGACTACTTGAAAACGATGAAAACTCTAACAATTTTAAACTCTTTTATATTCCGTTTTTATGTTTTGTTGACGATAAAATATTTTGTATTAATTGCAATTTTATTGCAGATAATATCGAAATCATAAAGATTAATAATCATTCACAAAATAGCACAATGTTTTTCGTACAATGATATTTTCTTCATATTTTCAGCAAAATATATATTGAGCAATTTTTTACGTACAGCTTTTTGGAATCTGTAAGTCTACAGCTATGTATTTTTTTTTAATGTTTAATTATGCCAAAATTTTATACGAAATACGAATTCTATCTTATTTTGCTCTAGAATACGAGAGGAAAGGAAACACCGATCAATTAATTATCGAATATGAGGCAATCAAACTTCATTTCTTCAATTCACGAACTCTGTTTATTTCACGCGGATATGACGCACATCATCACAAACTAGGTCATATAATTCTAATAATATACATTTGTGTGACTATTCTGAACCATTTGCAAACGAATGCTGGGTATATCTACAATTGTGAGATACAGCTACGTACGTGGCCTATAAAAGAAGTAGAAGGAGGAAGAAATTACTGATTGTGAGAAGGGGCCTGCGTATGGGCGTTTGCGTGTATGCGACTGCCCAAGACGAGAGTACAGTAGTAGCCCCAATGCGTCTGCAATCGAAAGCTAACTGGACAAATAAACGGTTGGCTGCTTCTTACTGCTGACGATGTCGTCTCCGCTATTGATGGCAACTTCATCATATCCTGATTTATAACGTTGAAAAAGAATATATATATATATACAGCAAATTTTGTCTATGTAAATTTTTTCCAAAATATTATTCTTGTTATTAGTAAAATTAATTTTTGAAAAATCATTCTTCGAAGGTACAGTAATGTTTAATATATATATTATGTTGGTCTTTTTAAATCGGGTTTGTCGCATATATAATATAAACGGATGTTCAATAAGTAGCTCAAGATTTCGATTAATAACCAAGAAAATCCTGCTTTACTTGCTGCTTTTAAAAAGAATATCAACAAAAAGTCCAATTACACGGCCAGCAACTCCTGCTTTGTTTCACGGCCGCTGCCCGTTGGTTTATGCCTTCCCTCTCTTTATCTACTTCGCTGCCGTTCTTTAAATTTCTCTCGTTGTTTTTCTTTTCTTTCCTACCGACGTGCGAACTTTTGCTGCCTTGGTAGCTGCCTAGTTTGTGATTTCTCGATGTTACAACGTTCTCTTCCAACGTTCTCAGCACTCTCTACAACTTAGTGTCTCGTTAATTTCTTGCGATCCGTAAGACGATTACCGCACTCGTCCGAAAATTTAGCGTTTTCGATGTCCCTTAAATCTCTTGCAGTAAGTTAAACTTGCAGCTCAGCGTTCCGAAAATACGTACATACATCATAGACTCGTGTTCGTTTCTTATATATATGGTTTTTACTTGGGAATATAATTTTGAAAAATTTTGGCATACAATCATTTATCATATAATTAATTTTAATTGTAAATAAGTTATTCCTTTTTAAGCAGTAATCTATTTGATTTTACGATTATGATGATAATATAAGATTTAATTTATCAAGTATGATTAATACCCTTGTAAATAACGTGTAATAATAAATAGTACTTGTATTTTGACGGAACAAAAACTGCATTTAATATTTATAACGTAACATTATTTGTATGCGCATTTTGTGTTCCGTATGTTTCACCGCAGCGTGCAATAGCTGTTCAGACTGCGTAACGTCATCAATTACCATGTTCCGTAATAAGTCGTAATTGAATAATTAAATTCGTCAAATTTCAATCGGATTTGTTATTCTTATTGACAAACTACTACTATCATATTTCGTGATCCGTATAAAAATAGACATTTCAGAGTATCAATTTGAAAGATAAACAAATTTTCGTGGCAAGTTTATTATTTCAATAATAAAAATAAATAAATATTGTTATACGGATAATATAAGCATAATCCAACTAGTGTATGTTTCGCTGTCATGTGTTTACAACGCATCATTCTTCCGAAAAAATATTTGAGCATTCTATCCGAGATCCGATTCGATGCTGGTAGTCGTCTGATAGGATTACGACTATCGTTGAAAGATTGACGGTCGAATCCGTCAGCCGTTTTCTACAGCATGGACGAATTTTCTGCAATTTTCTCTACGGCCTTCGGCACTGTAGGCCGTGCACGTTTCGAGGTTCGAAAGCTCGGCATTCAATTCGAATCGCGTACGTTTACAGTTGATGAAAGCTTGAATGAGTGGCACGTGAATGCGCGCGAGCATGGTGGTATCGGTTAGCATCAGCGATGCTATTTTTAGCGTTTCTGGGGATTAAAATTAGTTGAACGAAGAAATAGATTTATGATAGATATAGTTCTTTGAGTTGGTTCTCTCTCAACCGAATACATGCACAATAAATTAAATGATTAAACGTAATTCAATACCTTGACGAAAACAATTATCGTATATTATCCTATAATACGAAGATAGAAGACGAAATATATTATGTCCCAATTTTAATACGCATTGGATGTCATCGTCACTGTCATTAATCTTAAGTCTACTGTTACAATTCTAAATTAGGACATGACTTATCTACTTGTTCCAAACGTAATAATGGAAAATTTAACACTTTTAAATTCATTCAGCATTTCATCTTCAATACTATATCAAAATCGTCTAGTTGGAATAACGTAATGAGACCGTCGATAAGGAGTCGCAGTCTACCCGGTCTATTATTCTTGTTGACGCGAGAGAGAGAAGCTGCGTAACTGTATATATGGTATATATGGTAGATAGCCTCGAGAGTGTCCCGCGGTGCCTCTCGAGTCTACCCGTGTCCCGAAGACGGACGCAGGGGAGAAGGGACTTGGCGGTGCTGTACACAACCACCACCGACGCTAGATCACGGGGGCGTCAAGAGAAGCGAGAGCAGGCGGTAGGCCAAGGGGACACGGGTGTATCGGGGGAGTGAAGCTTAACGCATGTGCACAGGGCGCTTCGCGTCGCGGCGCTCCGGTCCCGCTGGTCGGAGGCTGCGAAACCGAGCGGGCGGAATTCGCGGATCAGAGTCGTCGCATCTCTCGCTTAAGATATACATCACCGCGGCACCATCCGCGGTTTTCCATGGGTATCGGCGAGCCGAGAACCGTCCCGACGCTGGCCGACACGCATCAAGCCGCGGTTAGGACTGTCAATCGTGGACAAGATGCTGCGCTCGGAGTACGCTCGGTGACGAATGATAACGTCCGAAATTACGATCTTTCGTGCGACGCGACACACGTGCGATACATCTTCAAGTGCGACAACGAGTCCGGAGAATCTGCCGTGACGAGACAACCGTACTCCGATTTGGCACGACGATCGAATATCAGTTAACAGAACCTGAAGGATCGATGTTTATTTTCTTGGTACTGTCTTTAAGAAGGCTTCCAGGATTATTCTGCTTTAACGCAAGCTGAAGCGACATATTAACAAGATCATCGAATGACTAGAGGAAAGTGTGATATCGTGAGAAGCTTCTCGCACATATAAACATTCTCATTTATTGGCGATCCATACTGTTTCATCATTGATTTCCGCGTTAAATTTTAAACACTAAAACGCCGAAAAAATTAGTTTGGAAGCTCGACTTCGTAGTAGAACCAAAGAAATGTTCCAAGTTCTACGTTTTACATTGTAGATCTTAGACGTTGTGATTCTTATAAGTCGATATTGAATTGCAGCTTATTAAATATAGTGCACTGTTCATCGGCTTTGCGCGAGCATTCTCCTCGTTATGTCGTGAAGAAATCTATCGAGTAATTCAAGCTTTTATCAGCAATTTCATCCGAGTGAAAGAGTAAAATAGATGAGGATAATTTCGAATGATCTAATCCGCCTTATGTTGCGCTAAGTCGATTGATCGCTTATTTTTTATCGTTATTCATCAGCAAACAGCTCTATCTAACAAACTATTGCGATTGGCAATATCTTCTTAAGACAATCCGAATACGTAAGAACTTGAAGCTATCATTTGGAGCAAGTCAGAGTATCAAGTAAACGTTCCAAGTATTTCGTGTAACTCCTCGAGTTCGTAGGATTGTGTGCAAAGGTATCGTGAAGGCAAAGTGAGGAAAGGGTGATGGTGAATGGACTCACATGGTTACTCTATCCAATAGACAGTGAATCTGCTCGAAGGACACATGGTTCGTCGACGGTGTTGGATTTTTCTGATCCCACGCAGTTTCCGATTGTACCTGGCTCGGTGACTGTTGGCGAATCTGTTCGCTCTTCGTGGACAAAGACTTCCAAGAAGGTGGTGTGTGAAGGGAAGTACCAGCCACGACGGGGCCCAGCGCCGGGGCGGAGACAAGGCCCCCGGTGCAGGGAAGAAGCGAGGCAGGGGAAGAAGTCGAGTTTAGCGTAGCAGCAACGGCCCTGAAACTACAGGGGAGAACAACTACCCCCTTGAACAGGGGGGAAACTAAAAGGCGACCTCGCCGACGGAGGCGACGGAAAAAGAAGCGTCGGAGGTGAGCGGATAGTTAAATGATTTTAATCTATTAACTATATCTTGAATCATTATTAAACATTAACAATAATATCGCAGGAAATAATTTTATTGAAATATCAATTATAATATGAATTAAATTTAAGTGAAATTTTAAAAATAAAGAATGTAATTTTTTTCATGTTCTATTTAAAAAAAATTTATGATGTTAACTTTTTAAACATAACAATTCGGTATAATTCAATAATTTAAAAAATCAAGAATGCTTGAATACAAATGGTCTAGCTTATTACCATCAAGAACATTAATTTTCTATAAAATGTATGTGTCAAAGCAAATAATAAAATTATGAAAGATAAATTATAAAACATGTAACAAATGACAGTAACATTTTAATTAATATCGAATTATATGGTGTATAAAATGCTTCGAGTATCACATTACAAAACTCATAACAGTTGATCAATGATTCTGCCACAATTCGTTATTCATTTCCGCGTATTCATCAAAATTTGCGTGACTATTGATAAAACCCATGGACGACTAACAAAGTAATATCTTCCAATTTTTTCGAGAAATTTTTTTGGCTTCCTTTTCATTGTCTAATTATTTTATACTAAATTAAGTAGAAGAAAAAATATTATATACTTTTAGGACATATAATTATTATGTATATATTAATAAGTATATAACTGTCTCTGATTTTGAAAAAAAAAAAGATTAAAGAAACAAAAAGAAAAATCTCTCAATTATAATATCCAATTATGAAATATACAATTATTCATTATTCATATTAATTTCATTTATAAACGTTCCCCTTAATAAACGAATCATGTCACATAGTACAACAACCAATTTTTATAAATGTATATATTACGTTAAGTAAAATGAACTGAAACAATTTGTAAACAAGATCAGTTAGTCGAAGATTAGGTTTTTAATAAAATTAATAATTAATGTAAAATTACGTTTTCTGCGAAAGCCCTGATCAAGTCACGTATGAAGCATGGAATATATCTGCACCGCTTTGTTTGAAACGTTTGGTAATTCGCTAACCACTCTTAAGTATAATTGATGATTCAGTAGATTTCAAAGCGGCTTGTGCGGTCAATGCAAAAAACGCAGATTCCAATATTAACTGCAGTTTATCGAGTTTCTTATAGCGGCCTGACTGCCGGTCCTTTAAGCATTTAGTCCTGGCATTCTACAATGCGCCTCAATTTCGTTTTTCTTCTGGTACGTCAACAAATTTATCGATGTGTCGATCAGATATTTTCAAGACGTATAGTACGTGAGAAATTTAAAAAAAAGTCTAGAATATTTTCTTTTATTTTTTTATTAATTATCTTTTATTAATTGGTCTAAACAAAGAGGTTTCTATGATAGGTTTTTTTAATATTATTGCGTCGATATATTATAATTTATTATCTTTACTTTTTAAATGCTCAAAGATATACATCGATTTAAACTTGCCAGTTATCCTATTTACATATATTATTTCGAAATAATTTAGTTTTTATAACGAAATATAACGTAATTCATTGATAAATAATGTATTATAATTCGAAAATTATACTGATTTTCAGAATTTATTTAAGACGTATGTATAAAATACTTATCTATTTCATTTAAAATTAAAATTTAATGTAAATGGCTCTAATGAATAACCTTTTCAAATTAATATAATAGGATTATCAAGCCTCGCAAGATGTCGATAGCTAAACGAACTATTTATTAATATTGTAAATACAATTATTACAGTGAGATGTAAATCTAAAATATTAGTAACAAATGTTTCGACCCTTTAAATATCGGTCATCATTAGTGTAAATTTGAAACTTGCTATCTAATTATCTTCCAAATATGAAGCCTCTAATCATACATACAAAAAATTCAATTATTTAAATTAGATATCGTTAGCATGTATTTTTTATAGGGCTTATCTATTCACTTGGAAGTACCTAAATAATATAAATATTAATTGTGCAAATTTGTTTGATTTTTCTGAAAATTAGAAGAAAATCGTACAGAACAAATAAAAGTCAGTTAGTGGAGTGCAAAATTAATTATATATTTAAAATATTAAAAATATATAATACAATCAATTTCTTATTTATAATCGAACATGCATCGATCTAGGAAAAAATAACGTCAGCAATAACTAATATACGATATTAATGTGTTTTTTTCTGTATCTTCAACTGCCGACATTGCGATATTTCTCTCACTGTGTTATTTTTTCCGCTGAAACATCGGCGTCAAAAAAGGGCTTGGGGTTCTACGCCGATAGAATTCTTATCCCTAAAAGCAACGACGCTGGTTGGTCGTGGTTCCCCTCGCTCGTATTACGTCCCTTCCGTTCACGAATGAAGGGAGGAGGAAGAGGAGGCAGCCAGTACAGGGACAGGCAGGGGGATCGTCGAGGCAGGAAATGAAGGGAGTAGTCTGGGGTGATAGGAAAATTTGATGGAGGGTGGCAGAGTGACAGGAGGAAGGGGGAGGGGAAGGGGACGAGGGAGAGGAGAGGAGGGCTATCAATGACGCGTTAGAACACGTCACGCTGCGCAATGCATCTGCCGCCATATGCCGTCATATATATTATCCTGGCGATACGTCAATTCGGCCGCTGATCATTATACTGATTACCGCAGCACGCAAACTACTCCGCATGTGTGGCCGTTCTCATGAGTCTGTTATTAATAAGCACAGTTTAACTTTCGATATCGGGACATCGATGAGCAGTCGGGTGAGACGAATCACTTGTATTCAAATAACTTCCGTACTATGTGTTGATCTCATCAGTCAGTCGCTAAGACTATAAATAAGTTTCTATATCTTCTTGAAAATAAATTGTCTAGTCGAACAGTTAAGATAATTACTATTGAGAAACAAAAAATATAATATTTTAAAGAAATGTGAAAAACGAAATATGCACGGGAAGATCTATAGAAGGACACAAAAAAAATAAATTGCAAAAGGAAAAAGAAGAGACAAGAAATGCGGAAAAGAAAAAGTTCGGACGAATAACAGCCTAAGTCATAAATTTTGATATTATGTACGATGCTTTGGTTAGCTAAGAAAAAGGGAAAGAGAGAAGAGACATAGCTCGCAACGTTGACGCAACCAACAATGTTCTCATGAGATTTTAACTTTCTTTTTTCGGTCTACAATGACGCAAAAGTTTCCCCGATTTCTTTTGGACAAGTAGGAATATAAAGGACGAAGTTAATATGAAAGAACAAGCTTTCATGTATCCTTTGACCTTGCTCCTTTTCCCATTTCACTTCCGTGCTATTGCAGTCTAAAATCAATGAGAATATAATTCACAAATCTCATAAATTTGCTCGTTATTAATTGATGAGAAACGAAACAATTAGTAATTAATATTGAATTGATACCCTATTTATATAGCCAGACAGAAATGATTAAAAAATTTACATTAATTATATAAAATTTGGATTACATACTGATATTATTATCTGTATAAATTAATATAAGACAATATTTTATTTGAATTAACTCTTATACAATACAAAATATAATTTGGTGCCCCTCTGTTCAAACATGGATCACTAGAATTCGTCCGTTTTTTTCACCTATTCAGAATGATTTTAAAAAATCTCTAAAAATTTACCAACTTTCAATTTTCTAGAATAAATATTAAAACTTCATTTTGGAAAATAATAAAATATAATATAATTTATAATTATTAAAAGACTCAAAGAAAAACTTGTACGAACAGGAATCGCTCAGTCGCTAGTGATTCAATTGTATACGATATAATTTAGAGATAGAATTTATATTTATTTTATATTGTTTGAATGTTTTACAAAAGAATATTAATTGCTTTTTAAGGAATCATTCTATGTAAAAAGTTATTATGGTTCTTAGATCAATTAAGTCATAAAAGCTTATATTTTTCATTGTTCTTTTACAATTTATATTATAGAATATTTGTTAAATAAGAAAATGAAATATTTGGAGAAAATAAAAGCTGAAGAAGTTTTTAGTCATCAAGAAATATTTTTAACTTTCTAAAGGAAATATTTAATTCTATGTTCAAAAATCGTCCGGTTATAGCGGGTTTGTGGGTTCAAGGTACATTTTTATTTTGAGATAGAGAGCGAAGCGTATAACACGCAGCCGACATCCCTTGTTATTTCTCCTATTTTCCGTTGCGATAAATCACGAATGCCGACGGACGGACTAAGGAAGTAGGGCCAACAAAGAGAGGGGGATCTCGTTTTGCCGGACGCAAAACCAAAACCATAGCGGCGGAGGTTGTCAACATTCCTGGCAATTTATAGAAGGAACATTTTTAATTCAAAAAAAATTATTATTCATTTGTGCAACAAATTTCATTTCCAAATATAAATTTGGACGAAAAAATTAATCAAATTGCTAGTTCCATCGGTCTATTATTATAAACATCCATATTAAATGTGATTTATGAAATAATTTTCTAGCAAATTTTGATCGTTGTAAGCAAGTGTGCGCGATAGTTGTGTGATCGATTTCGTCGCAACTCGGTCGCTGTTCTCCGTAGTGCAATTAGTGCACCATACATCACGCGGATAACAAGACACGGCGCCCCGAAGGCGTCGCGTGGAACGCGCGGAAAAAAAGAGAAGACAGTAGGAACAAAAGAGGGGGTCGAGATGGTAGCGACGTGCCGCTCATCGTCTCGAATGACGTTCTTCAAGAACAACTCCTAACTTTTTCTTAGTAGAAGAGGAGAGGAGACGGAGGATAAAATCTCCCCTCATATCCTTACTTCAGTCGCTTCATCTCCTTTCTCGATTTCTCTACTTTACTAGTTTCTTCTCGGATACGCCGTTGTTGCCAGAAAACCCGCACGCCATTCATCTTGCGACATTGGACGAAAATAACACGAATTTAAGAAGCTCACGCTCGTAAACAATAAAGGGGATGTGCGCTCCCGTTACATAATAGCACTGTCTGGAACGAAGGAACTGTCTATATTAGAAAGTGATATCCCTCTATTTTAGGAAAACTCAATTAGTTCTCGAATTTATTTATTAATCTTATTCGTCGTTGTAGAACAATGGAAATATTGAACAATGCCAACAATGGACATATTTGCTATTAGTTACTAATATTCATAATCAATTTTATGTGGAATAATGTAAATGAAAAAACAAATTGCAATACGTAAATTAAATTAATAGTGCAGCTTGATTAACTTTAG
>Ga0157364_1009100_pt1 | contig 10289 bp, 3 predicted proteins | sample AttsexASBM2_FD_111476 | JGI IMG/M metagenome (GOLD analysis project Ga0157364, IMG submission 111476) | Fungus gardens microbial communities from leaf cutter ant in Ribeirão Preto, State of São Paulo, Brazil - Atta sexdens ASBM2 | ecosystem: Host-associated > Fungi > Mycelium > Unclassified ... | reverse complement strand
TGTTCATGCTATACTGTTCATGCTGTCACGTTTATCTTTAAACAGTGCTCTTTGGAGCACTCGCATCTTGTAAATCATAGCTATGTACAATGCGGAATTTGCTTGAGTATTCATCCCGAAATATTACATTCTCATACACTAATTTCCTAACTTATTGTCCACAGAAATTATTGATATTCAAATAATATTGAAAAGAATATCCTTATATAATGAAATATAATATAATGGAATGTCGTTTTCATCATTTTCATTTCATAATCCTTCAGAATTATTTTCAAAAAAATGTCATTTTTATAAAATTAAATTAGTCCATTTTGGATGATTGATAGGATAATGTTTACTTACTTAACTTATTCATGGTAATTCGAAAATCACATTTTTTCAATTGTATTACTTTTTAAGGAGTGACATAAAGATCTATTTTCATAGTACACATCATCTCATAAAAATCATATATAGATTGAATCGAATGTGGCATAGCATTTTTAATTGGTTGTAGCAGCCAATCTTTTGTGTATAACATAATTTATATATTTTTATATTAACTTTTCCAACGAACCAAACTTAAGCAGTCGAATTGAGATGCTCAAGAGAAAGAGAGAGAAGAGAAAAAATAAAGAGAATAATTATTTTTACAATGAAAAATTAAAAAACAAAAATACGCACTGTTTTCGATGACATTTCGTTCTTTTAAATTCGTTTAATGTAACACATCACGCTACTATAAATTTGTTTATCATGATAAGTATGGCATGAAATATTCTGCCTCCATTTCATTTCACTACACAAATATCATACAGGCGCATAAATACACGCTTTAACAATTTCAGAGAATTCGATAATTTCAATAATACGTTCTTTATGTCACGTTACCATAAAAAAGATCGTAATTAATTATATTCCTATTTTGTATTATATTCTTGTTTGTACATAAAACAAGATACTTTCAATAATTTAATGTCAATAATTTATTTTAAAAACTGATCTTTGATGATTTTAAATTGCTCTTTTACAGTATATTTAAATCCGTCAAAACGACTTAAAAATTAATTTAAATAAATTTGAATCTCTAATAATAAAGTTCGTCAATACTGATTTTAACTAGTTAAATCCAGAATTAACTGTGTACTAAAATCTAGATTTAACTAGTTAAAACAAGTATTGATGAAAGGGCTTTGTTAGAACTAATTTTGAGTTTAGATCGAGTTTCGACGGATTTTCAGTTTGGTTGTAATATGAGTAGCCGAACAATAGAAAGGTTTGATTATAATGTTTACATTATTGACAAGATTATACTATTAATAAGATTAATATAATAGAAAAGTTTATTTGCATTATTAACAAGATTATGCTATTAATAAAATTATTGATAAACAGGTTTATTATTAATTACATTATTAATAAGATTATTAAAGTCTATTTGCCAAACAGATAAAAAATGCATTTAATAATTTTAGTATAATAATTACAGAAAACAATTAACTATTTGAGCTTTATTATTTGAGCTTAATGATAAAATAAATTTATCATTAAAACAGATGTGTTAAAATGCCGCGTTAGAATGAATTTAACGTGGACACGTAATTTTATTACAGACAAAATCCTTCAATCATGCATGTCGATAAACTTTCGCAAATATAAAAGTTCCCTATTTCCTATTACGCAATTCCTGCCGTCAATCCTTCGTATATTGGCTACCGAACAGTCACTGATTTTCTCCCAATCTATTTCAAAGAATGCCATCGCGCATGTAGTCTCGATCGTTAATATTCCCCTTGTCCTTTGATATCGGAGAAAAGTCATTACGTCATTGTCCTTCGACATGTGTTTTATGTCTTTGATTCCGGAAAAACGATCAATTTCTTTCGCCGTTAAAAATCATCTCTCTTTCTTTTCCCCTGTCGATTGATCGAGACTTTAATTTATACTGAATAATGTTGTATCATTATTTTACTTAATATTTTCATAAAATGTTATCTCATGAAAGAATGTTTCAACTCTTTTCAAACATACAAGAGGTTAATGAAAGTTCAAAATGAACTGCAATTGAAACTTCACTTAATCATCAAATATTTTTTCGTTTCTCGTTTTGAATTTTCAAACGAGAAAGTACGACAAATGTAAAACGTCATGCATTTATTCAGATCACGAGTATCTTAAGAGACATTTTCGATTTTCCGCTCTTCAAAGACGTAAACTTCGACCTCATAAAGCTGCCCTCGCGCTCACGTCCCTATCTAATGTTTATGGCGTACTGGAGGTGATCGAAGAAAAATGAGAGGAATTATGATGGACGTTTTATTTCTTATGGCATTTCGCGAGAAGGTCTTGTTGTTCGCTCACAATTTTATTATTTTCTGCAAATCTCCATCACGCTTTCGCGAAGCCGATCTTCAAACCTATTTACATTTATGAGTGTAATCTTCATCGCGTACCACTTGAGTGTAGAGATCTGCCATTTCCCCTTTAACACTGCTATTAACACTTTTAGCACCACTTAACATTACTATCATTATATCGCCTATCGTAATTGGATCACTACATCAAAAATGACTTCAAGAAGCAATCTTCTATGTTGTCTGCAAAATTGTTATTATTTGTGGAAAATAACCTTCTAATTTCTAATTCCCCAATCTTTAGATTTCTTTTCTTCACATAAATTTGAATATATATCTACTTTTATATTTCTATTTAATAAAATTCTTCTCAGTTTTATTGAAATAATTCTTTCTTAACAAGAGAATCGAAATATTTCTTCAATAATGTCGAACATTCCAATACCTAAATTTCGTAACAAACGGATTAAAATTCTTTCGGAGTCAGACGATCGTCTACGATCGACTACATAACTTGTAAAAAATATGTCCTAAAATGAATGTTCCCGTACTTTTGCGAAAATATACCTATTATTTTCTTTCTTCCTTCCTAATTCACGTAATGCAAACAAATTGATATTAAAGGAGTATAAACATACGAAATCTTACGAAGTGCAATCGGAACGTTTCATGGAACCGATCGAAGTAAAAATACCGCGATGATTATTCCAATCGTTGAGTCCTACGAGTTCTATTTTTAATCCCTTTCATCTGCTGTATAAAATTTATTGACATAAAAACGATAAAATATCTATATCCACATGAATGGAATCTCTCAAAATTATGCGCGTGATCTTTCCGCGGTGTAAGAAAAGGGAGATGGATGCACTTTTTTTAATGTAAAGTAGTCGCGAGCGCAAGACAACAAAAAAATTGATTGAAAGTAAGATGACTGGTTTTAAAATGCAAAGTCGCATCGGAGAAACCGCACCCTTCTGCAAGCTTCCAGGATTTTCTTTGCGAGAATGTTCGTTCCGGCAAATTGCAATTTTGTCTTTAAGGCTGACGAAAGAAAAGTATTATTTAAGAGAGACTTGCAAGACTGCGAGAAGTCGCATACGTAAAGACAGTGGACCTTCAGGTGAGTAATTAAATTTTTTCGCGGTGCAGCGAACAACGATAGGAACTAACGTGAAAAATCTAAATTTTATTCGCAATTATTATAAGCGAGATTATCCGATTCGGGAAACGTAGCGAGACTTTTTATAAAACATAATCAAATAAAAAAGTTAATAAAGTTGAAAGAAAGTTTTCATTTGAGTATACATAAATAATAAATATGTAATAGTGTAAATTTCTGTAAAATTCAGCTACTTTTTCAAGTAGCTGACTAAAATTAATATATATAATCAGATTCAAATAATTTTCAGAATAATCGTCCAGCCCTCCACTGAGAAGTTTCGGCAAAAGTTGTAACTTTTAGAAGAGAGTACCGTCGGGCGTTTAACTTACAAAATGCAGCGCGACGAGTATTACATTGTGCTTGAAAAATTTAAATGCGCCATTAAAAGTTCGGGATAAGATGCCAGATGGTAGCATGCTAATGTCATCGGCGCGCTCGATGTCTTCGTCGTAGAATCCTGGCGTAATTGCTGCCATTCACAAGCCACGTTTATAAGCCGTTACGCCTACTTGCTTGTTTCGTCTTACTTTTAACATTTAAGTGAACTATCAACTTTCTCTTTTCTTATAGTGTATTACAGTGTTACATTCTTGGGGCTTAAATAGAATGAAGACACGCAACCGTTTTATAAGCTGTCAGGTTTTTGCGGAAATTGGCACTTCACTTTATTTACTCTCGTGAAAAGATAACAATAATTATTTACCAGTAACGCCGTTATTTTTACTGTTATTTTTTCACAAATTGTTATTACAACAAAATAAAAAGTAATGATAAAAAAATATTTAATAAAAATACCGTAATGTATAAATAAAAAAAAATACAAACGTTTAAAGCAAATAACTTTATAGAGAAAGTCCAAAGAAAATGTTTGCTTATTAGTATTAAACACAACATATACACTTCATCAAATTTAATATCGATTTGATTTGAAATTTTCAACAATAATATATAATGCAATATTGACCACTAAAATGTTGATTCTACATTAAATGAGTAAGCGTAAAACTGGAATATTGTATTACGAGCAATTAAAATTTAACATTTCTCTCAGAACGTAATTAAATTTCCATACGCTAGTAAACTTCCTTTCATTGCGTCCTGAATATAGCTCGAGAATAAAAGAAAATTCGTTGATGAAAGTCGAAACAAGTTTTGCTTTAAGGTCAAGTGGAGCTGGTTTCCGGCACTACAATCACAGCTATTTGAATGATTCATAATTACACGATTCCGTTTTAGCATCACACAATGCACGGATTTAATATTTAAAACTGACATCGTGTCTTGCAAACTGTTGCTATTGTCGCTGAAGCTTCATCAGATATTTTCAACCGCGATCATTTAAGATTTAAGCGGACTGAATTGATTGATGACCCTTAATCAAAGAACAAGAACAAACTAATCGTCTATCATCCCTATTCTTGTCTACACAACGTCGAGTGATGAAATAACGACCTGATTTACATTTCGAATTTCGTATAGAAACTTAATGTTGCTATATAATGTAGTAATATTAACTAAAATGAAACGTATAAATCAAACGTATAAATCAAAAAGTAAGTTTAATATTAAAAAATTAAGTTATTTTATAAATGGGCTTTAAATCCTTAAATATTAAAATCTTAAATATTAAAGTAAAAACTGATTATGAATACCGGCCTATGAGATAATTTAATGATGTTTAATTCAATTCTGAAATAAAAAAATTCAAAATAGTGGCTTCAATATAATGGATAAAATTTTAAACAAATAATCTGATTATCGTCAAATTTTATTTTAGGAAATTTTTAATTGCGAAATATATATCAAGCATCTATTTGTTTAAAGCTCCTCAGTGCTACGCAAATTGTTAATACTGATTTTTAAACTAATTTTCAAACTGTGATTATGAGCCCTGTGATACTAGATCCTCCTCTATTGAAGATTGCTACACTTTTGAAATTCAATATTTGTAGGCTACATACAAACTCAATGATACAAAGAACTTCCTAAAATTGAATTTCACAATAACAGATAATTTTTTAAATTTAAATTTTAGAATTTTAAGTCTAGAATTAAATTCGGCGATCCAGAAAATTAGAGGTCGTATTATTTTTTTTTTTAAATTTCTCTCTAAAAAGCTCCCATCTTTAAATAAAGATTTATCATAGAAATAACATCAATTATTTAAATTCATAAAATTTATTATAGGCATAACATCCCGTCCGATAAAAAACTCAACGTGTAATTATTTTCAATTATTATTTCATGTTTTATAAAAGTTTCATAAATACAAATTTTAATAAGAAAATATTATTGTCAAAGTAATATTAAAAAATCTAAGCCTTTTTTTTATTAAATAAGTTAATAACTGAAAGTATAAAATAGAAATGGAACGCTCAGTTAGGAATTCATCATATTTTTCCCTTGGCAACGCACAACCGGTACGATCCGTCAATTCCAGACAGGTTTATACACCTGCTGCCTCAACAAATTTATTGCTATAACAACGAATGTATATAGTACTGTATGTTTTCGACTTGTGTACAAACTTTATCACCAAAAAGTCGCTTGCTCTCTTATTTTACGAACAAGTAATTTTACACTGACAGGTATATTATCCTGTTTTGGACGCAGAAGAAAAATGCATTCAAAATATATAGCAAGTGTAAAGACAAGTTGATAAAACAAAATAATATAAAACAAGAAGCATTGCGCTATAATAAATAAATTTAAATAGAATTTAAATTTAAATAGAATTTCATTTCTTTTAAAATTTTTAAAGTTATTAACGTTATAACGAACACAGAAATGTTGAGTAAAATGTTAATTTTTCTGGCAATGCAATATTTCGAAGCACGAGGTGGAAGATGTTGCAAATAATTCTTAATTACGCGAAAGCCGGTAGAAGATATCGCGATAACTACGAGATGCAAACGAATGAAACTTCGTTCCTATCGAGGCAAAATCAAAGCCTTATATTGGTCCTGTCTCGTTATTCGCTGAAAACGGAACAGAATTTATGGTTTCCGTTAAACTTCGAAGCACTAGTTAACTCTCTGATATGAGAGATTACGACGATCACCTCAACCAAGGGAATCTCAGATATTTGCTGCATTCGTGTAATCATAGAAGTACTTCAGTGTTCAATAATATCTTTATATAAGATAATACTAGTCAACAGATATCATAGATATATTATATTGTATAATATATGCAAAATTGGAAAATTTGTGCTAAATTTAACTCATTTTACATGTTCCAAATGTTCATGCAAATGTGTTAACTTAAATGTTAATATAAAATGAATGTTAGAAAGTAATATAAAAATTAATATAAACATTATGTAAAAATTAATTCAAAAAATGTAACATTGACAATTTGGAAACAAATTGTAGGAACATATTTCTTCAGTAAATTAGCATTTATATTATAATAAATTAACATGGTACATTCATCTTTTATTCATTACTTAAACTTTATAATTTAAAATTACATTATCATAATTTATATTATTTTAGGACTAAAAAGATTAAATATCTCAATTTAACATAAAATATTTAACATAATCGCTTTTTGTGTTAAATTAATAGTCAGATAGGTTAAAAAATTTAACAAGAACCGTTTTAATACAAAACATTTTCTGCTGTGTAACAATACTTAATATAATATTAATAAAAAAAGAATACTCGTCAGTGAGAATTTAATTTAGATTTTAATTAAAAATGCATACATAATTGCAGAATTTAATATTAATTCAAATTTTATTTATAAAATGAGTTTTCTGTCTTTTACATCGAACATTTTCATCTGATTGATGCATTATTGATGAATTACAACATACATGCATGCAAAATAAATAACGTATGTATATTCGCCGAAGAAATCTGTTTTAAGATCAAACGGACCGCTATCGTTCCTCTTGGTGAAACAAAAGAGAGCCGTCATCGCGAGAAGAGAACTGTTCATGCATATGTTATAACGAAGCGAATAGAAAGATAATCCATACTTCACTTGGGCTTCCATCTCTTTTTTCTCCATCATTTTTTTTCTTAGCAACGCCATTACTATCTTCTATTGTTATCATAGAAAAAAATTTAAATAAAATTGTCGAACAAATAAGATAAATCATTTCTATAGAGATAGCTACAAAAATACTTTCTTTAACAATAATGAGAAAATCTTTTTTATCTTTAAGAAAGTCTGATCGATATGTATATAACACATGTATTAAGTATTATTAATCTTTATTAGTATTATTATGCTTTAAACAAATTATATATATACATGTGAAAGTTGTTTTATAACATTCTATTTTTACTCAGAACACATTTTACTCAATTGGTAATTATATTATTTGATAGAGCAAATATTGATTATTAATATTTCAGATTGATTATATCGAAAGTTCAAAAGTAATTGACGCGCAACCATGCTTCTGAGATAAAAATTTATTTAAAAAATTTATATACATATATGTGTATACATATGTGTGTATATCTCTAGCATCTAATTTTGATCGTAAATTTGACGGCGCTTCTCCTATTAGTTGATAAAGCAAAGTTTTTTAATTGCAATACGCGCGAGATGATATTTAACGAAGTTATGAGCAGTCAAAGTCTTATATAAATATTCTTTGTATTTATTAATAACTATTGTCAGTACCAAAAAAAAATCTGCGATCACTCAATAACAAAAAATCTTAGAGATATTTAAAAAAAAAACGATTTTGTAGAAAAAACATTGTTATTATTATTACATAATATTTTCATATTAGAAAGTCAAAAATTTTTACAAATTTTTTTGAATATCTGTCAGATAACAAGTGAGAAAAAAATTTCTCATTTTGTCCAACTCATAGTTCTCCATACGTAAAAATTATCAAATTTACAGAAACTAAAAAAAACATAATAATCTTTTGAAACTAGAGATTTTAAACTTTAAAAGTTTATTTTTAAATTTAAATTTCGTTCATTTTTAAGGAAGTTGCAGCTGCTTGAATTCTGAATAGTAAATCGGGCCAGAACTTTCACACTGATTCAATAATATCGGATTTAGAATCTAACAAGTTTCAAATCATCGTTATTAAAGGAAATATTTATAATCGATATTTCAAAATAATAAAAAAATTGTAAAAAATTTCGCATTATTCTAGATCGTATTTAAAAGTATTAACGAATTTACGAACAATTCGAACATTGAGAGGAATAAAGCTAAGCATGTAACATACAGTAAAAGCAAAAATGATTTTTCGAATATTATCAGTGAATTCTTTCATATCTACAGAAAGGATCGATTTGCTTCATTTCGTCATTTATCGCTGAATTGATTTCTTTTTTATTACGATAAAAATTATGGCTTCTCTCTCGGTGATTGAAGTTATTTGATCGAAAAAAAAGGAGAAATCAAAATACAAGTTTATTCATGAATTTCTAAGGTATTCTTTTCCGATCAATATATGTTCATTATATTTTTTTGCCAGGAGAAAATATTTATATTACGTATTTAACGTAATTAATGTTGACCATTTACTAAAAATTTTATATTTTTAATGTATAAACGGTATATTTAATAACAAACACGGATTATAGATTTTTCGATGGAGTAGATGCTCAATATGTTTCGTATAAAGAAATGGAAAACAATAACAAAAAATTAAATGCACAAGCATTTGAATTTATCAAGCTATTCACAAAAATAACGTACCAAACGAAAGATTTCTTCCGCGCTCTTAATAGATTTTCTCTTCACAAAAAATAACGATTGTAGATTTTCTATACATTGTGAAATTTCAAGAACAACATCCTCTTGTTTGATGTAATAAAACGTGATTTTTATAGAAAACTTATTAAGTTTAACTTATTAAGTTAAGCATTTATGTTCTTTCGTATAAATTAAAACAAATGTTTACTCTCTAAATCAGTGGTTAATCACTGATATCAGTGCCAAGTATGCTAATGGTAATCAGTAAATTAAATGTAAGATCCCTAACTTAGCTAACCTTATTATGTGATCTAACTAACTCTGTCTTAATGCTTAAATTTAATGAAGATATATAAATTTAATGAAAATTAAAGTTAATGTGCAAATATCAATATTTTAGTTATATAAGCTCAAACATTTTTCTTTTTTAATTGAACTTCACTGATTATCAGTGCCAAGTATATGTCTGGTTAATTAGTGACTATCCACTAATTCCGATTTAGAGAGTAAGTTGTCAAACGTAAAAAATTAAAGATAAATATTCAAATATAAATATTAAACATAAATATTTAAAGTGGAAATATTATTAAAAAACGTGATTGAGATACGTTCCCGACCCGAAACTGTTCCACTTTCATCGAGAACATTTTTCCGTATCTTCCATATTTTTTTAAATATTTTCTTAGATAAATTAAAATGAGACTATACACTCTGTGTAATATTATATATAATATATTATTTATCGCGGAGATTATCTTACAATTAGTGTAAAATAATCATAAATACTGTCTTTTCACTTTGTTATATAAAGTAATATAAATTTAATGTCAGTTTAAGAGAAAAAAAGCGTTAATATATTGTATTTGACATTTTATATACATATTTTGTTTTTGAATCGACAGCCTTTCTCGATAAAATGTAAACAGCTTTTATCAAATAAAGCATTACTTTGTCAATGCAAAGGAGACGAATGGAACATACTGAAATTTCAAGAACATAGTATATGGCGCATATATAAGGCAAATCTATTCTCTCTCTCTCTCTCTCACACACACACACACACACACACACACACACACACACACACACACACACACACACACACACACACA
>Ga0157364_1009097_pt1 | contig 10290 bp, 4 predicted proteins | sample AttsexASBM2_FD_111476 | JGI IMG/M metagenome (GOLD analysis project Ga0157364, IMG submission 111476) | Fungus gardens microbial communities from leaf cutter ant in Ribeirão Preto, State of São Paulo, Brazil - Atta sexdens ASBM2 | ecosystem: Host-associated > Fungi > Mycelium > Unclassified ... | reverse complement strand
TTTTTTTTTTTTTTTTTTTTTTTTTTTTTTTTTTTTTTTTTTTTTTTTTTTTTTTTTTTTTAATCAATTTTCGCGTTTATTTTACATTCGTTCGTTTGGCGACCCAATATACATGAACAGATTTTTTTTTATACCATTAACATTTGAGATTGTCGCGTGTCCCGCTATTATATACATCATTTGAAATTGGAGAAGCAACAGTAATAAGATAATGTATTATTGAGGGCGGAAAACTCGTATTTGCGTATATATGTATACATGATGTGCGAGTGTGCGTTCAAAATCTCGCATCAAACAACCTCCCACTGGATATCAATTGATATCCGTTTGTAGAGGCGCATTGGTTCGATTTGGAATAAATCACATTTATCGTTCGTATCTCATTTCGGAATGTATGATTTTTTAAAGGTTTGCGAGATGCATACTGTTTTAAAAAAATATTGAAAGCATGCTGCAACTATTTTTGAAAACACTTCGACGTTTGTTGATCGAGTATATTGATAAGCTTAGATTTACTTTTATGTTAACACATGAAATGTCTAAAAGCATTCGCCGTCGGCCACTCCGAATTTATTACAGTTGAAACGAGATGAAAATTACAAAAGTGATTGAATACTAGAATATTTATAACTTTATTGATTAACACCTAGTGAGTTTGCTCTTTTTTTTTGTAATTTTCACTTCGTCTTAAGAACCGTATTAAATCTCCTGGACTGCGGTAACTTGTATTTGCCGGAATTCCAAGAAAAAGACATAATTGCTTAGCTGGCGTGGCGATGATAAATCTCAGACGCGTCACTCGCGGTTCTCACTGTCACTTACAGTGTTCTCTTTTTGACAATTACTGTGAATTATTTATGAGAGGCCGACCGCGCCTTTCGACACATTGTGGCTGGTCACAGCATTCTGGCACGTAATATAATTCTTCCATCGGAATGGGAAAGCCGAGCTTATTTTACATCAGCTATTCGTATAAGTCCGGAAAACTAAAATAACGGAGCCTAATATCTTTTGTTTTTGTTTAATTGGTTTCTACAAGCCCGACGTCATCATTCGACGACGCAGATATGAATCGATACGAAGAACGGAATCGCGTGGAAGATAAGATTCCGGAATTACAAGGACGTTATTAGCGTCCTTTGTTATATCAAAGTCATTATTACGGAAATAAGTTTTACCCACGACAAACCATATCTAAGAATTAACCACTGAGATAATACCGCTATCGAGGTGACTTATAAAGGCCACATTTGTCATTACTAGTTGTATGTAACGTCGCGTCTCTTCTATTGAAAAGTGATTTGAATGTTCTACAATTCTGCTAGTAAAGCGTATCATTGGAGATGTTCTCGAAATCACGTTTGACCACGCACGAGATAGACAATGTGTCCTGAAACGTATACGAACGTTTGACGCGATGCCAAGAATCCGAGGTTGTCGTTTTTTGCGTAAACTACATTGCGATCTTCGTGTCGCATAAACTGACAGATTTTCTATCGGCCACTCCGGCGAGATCGGAATTTCTGTCTGTGGAAAGGTCGATGAGAAATTGGTATTTACCGCAATCATTGATATCATTGAACAATATTGCGTATTTTGCAGCATTGAGCACCTCAAATCAGATTCATGTTATATCGAAGTTTATTGGGTATTACGCAGATTGAATTGAATTTGCGTGGAATTGCATGACTACTGTATTGGTCGTGTATTCTTGGTCATAAATTTTAAAGTAATCTTTGCTGCGATAAAGATGGATATAAATTCCATTGCAAATGATTGGGAAGAATCGATTACTTGGCGAGAGAAAACGTCATCTGTTTATTGAAGCCACGTGACTTTCGAACTTATATTGGGAAGTCTGTGCATTTTTTATTTAATCCTTTTGATTCTTATCAAAATATTTTGAGCCCTTTTCATTAATTTTCGATTAAGCTAACCGACGATAACATCAACAGTTGCCTTATGCGTATTTTTATCAATGCAGATTATTTTCAATCTTGATTCAGTTAATTAATTCTCCATCTTTTTCTAATTCTAAAAATTAGGAAAAGATGAAGAGTAAGAACCGAAGTTAAAGTTAATCTACATTAAGAGAAACGAGCATTAACCTCAATGTAACTTACAATTAGTGTTTATCTTTTTGTGTAATTCTTAGAATTAAAAAAGATAAAGAGAAAATTAAACCAAGATTAAAGTTAATGTCACATTTGTGGAACTTTGGTACCTTAGAAGAAGAAGAGAGAGATGTAATATATTGAACTGCTACAGTTGGTACAACTGTAAGGTAATCGTCGGTTTACTTAAGCAGAGATTGATGAAAGAGATCCTCAAAGAAAGGGTGAAGTCTCTCACGCGAAGTCTCGGTTGACGGATTCAAAAACGGGGAAAATGGAGAACCATTGGAAAGATCATGCACAGGAATGGAGCAGAAGGCAATTACACGAACGTTTTAGTTCGACGATGACAAGGGGAGGAGGAGCACTCGTGGTCATCGGCAAAAGCAATTTTCATTACACGCTCCAGCTCTTTGCCCTGCATGTTACGTCTTCCCTTTGTAGACATCTGCGAAAATGGCACACGGACTATGGATACCTTTATCTGAGATTTCATCTTCAATTATTTTCTCGATGAAAAATCCGATTTTAATAGCCGTTTTGTTTCCTCTTATTAGTCGTTAATCCTCAGTCCGTGAAATCGATTTCTTTTAAAAAAAAAAGTTCATAATTACAACGAAGTCATGATTATTGATAGTTAATAAACGTACATACATATTTTATAGTCAATTGAGAATTCCACGAACGAATATATAATAACAAAAAAGAATAGATATCCGGAAAGAGGGAGGAATTCTCATAGATCTTATCTCAGAAAACTTCATCTTATAGATTGTGAGAGTGAAAGTTTTCCGGGAAATAGCATATAATTCGATGCTTATATCAGTTACATCATCCATGAGATTATTGAGAACAGAATTTTTTGTAGAAAAGTTGCTCCACGGGAGCACTGACCTTTCGCGACAAGTGTCAAAGTTTATTTAGTCTGTACTCGTTATCATTCTAGGAACACGTCACCTACCAACGTTCTGCTTGTAATTAATTATCGTGCGCGAGGTGCAATACTGCTCGTCGTAGCACGAGTAATTAATGTCCGCCGGCTCGGTAATTAATCGCATAGCAGTTAGACGCCAATGTCCCTTTCGATGCGCAGATCTTTCGCCAACAATCGTACATCTGCCAAGTTTTACAATTCGCTGTTAATTCTTTCTTCTGAGTATTAGAACGATGGACACGGGTGCAGAAGTTTTCCAACGAACTCTACGTTCAATTTTACTTATCTGATAAAATTATTATGCGAGAGATTTGTGATGAGACAACACCAAATCGTTAGAATTTTTTCAAGTTGGTAAACTCCGGGAATAATTAAATTGAATTATAGAAAGGAATTTCGACATTAGAAAGCTAAAGAGAAGTAAGAGAGACTAGCCTACACATAAACACATGTGCACTCATGGATTCGTGCTAAAGTACGACAGAAATTTTTGCGTGTTCCTGCATGTTTGAACGATACTTGGCCATCTAAAGCCGTGTGTGAGGGTCAGTCTCATCCGGCATCTTCCCTGATGTTTTTGGAGGGTCACTCGACAGTCTGTCAACCCTCTGAATCTAATTCTCTCACCAGATCTAAATGAACCACTGCATCCCCAGTACGAGAAAATATTTCCGTGGCAAATCTCATTATATCCGTGTTTTTAATGTCTCGACGATGATATGTCGACTACGTCACGGCATATCCAAGGGTTCATCCCCTCGTCAACGTGTTTTTTTCCCTCGAGGTGTCTGCGTTTAGTTACAGCAGGATGAACATCAACTCGCGTTTGAAGATTAATGACGGAAAGAGTAGTACCTTACTAATTACGCGTACATTTAGTACAAGACTAATCCAATTAGCAGGTTACGAACATCTCTTACATGACTATTTTTTTTTCGTTAATTAATAATACTTGGGAATATTTTAACAGAACGTCTCTCTAGGCTAAACATTCAAGATTCATCTAACTCTTTTGTAATTTTATAATTGTACATATATTTTAAGTTATACTTTTCGTAAATTAAAAGTTTTTTTATCCTTTTTTTTTATATTTTATCACATCTTACAATAATGATAGTTTTAATACAACAAAAACAAATCAAGCAATGTCGAGTGTTTTTAAGTCGTCGTGTTGACGTTACAATTCGGACATGGCGAACACATTGATCTCTCACGGACGTTTATTAATTATACGCCTCTTTACTTGACTCGCCAATGCCGCGCGTGTTGCAAAACGTACTTTGGAAGCTCTGCAAACGAGTAAACGGATAGTCGGGCAGCCTCCTTCGCGCGAAATAAATACGTCTGGCCGCATTTTTGGCCAGAGGGGCATTATGTCTGCTGGTGGAGCACGCACCGTGATCTTCTGAGCAGACTGGACACTGGCCAGGGCCGAAAGCCAATCGGCGGATGCATCGCGAATTATCGTGTTTCCATTATCCTTCTAATGACATAGTCCTAATGACTCATTCTTAATGACTACGATCTATAAATCAATATAACTCAGTAAAAAACAGTTTAATAAACTGCCGACCTTTACGTAAAACTGAGATACATTTTGATCTACAGTTCTTTTAGCTATATCCAACAAAAAAAAGCATTGCAAAACTTCTATGAATAAAAAATTGCAATCACTTGTATTTTTAATTTCTCTGGTAAACAGCAGTAATCTCTCTTACATGAAATCATCTCTAATTTTATTTTAATTTTCAGTATTACAGTATGCTGCCATTTGTCGAACAAAGTCATGGTCGTTAGTGCGCGTTCGATCTTATGATATCATTATGGTGTAAATATTTGGCTCGAGTACAAGCCGACTCGTACCTGTTATCCAAATATTTTCTTTCCGTCTCAGCCACATCAATGTCTTTCTAATCCCGCCGGTTGGATCCAGTCATTTTGTGAGAGAGATGACAATTGATAATCCCAAAACACACTGAGAAGAGAGATTCTCCTGCTTCCTCTTATTTTCTTCGCCACCAATGTATTTTATTTTGGACTTTTGAGCAAGTCTGGACTCCAGCAGGTTTGGACGTCGGCCAGAATCACTGGCCAACCGATCATATACGCGAGCCTTCAGGAATCATTCCTGCAATCGTAGAACAACTCAAAAGACCTCTTATTTTTGCTGCACCGTCTTATCCAAATATTAAAGATTTAATTTAATCTGGATGACAAACTCGTAGCTCAATAAAACTATCTTTCTCATTTGCTTATCGTTTATCGTATACCTAAAATGTATTTTGCTGGCGCTTCTCAAATTAAAATTAACGTTCAAGATGTGTAAGACTTGAAGCTAGGTTTTTTTTAAATTCTATGTGTCATAGTATATTATTCATTATCTTTTGCGCTTTATTCCACCTCTTATGGCGACGTGGTGTATTTACAGAAGTAGGACAATATCGGAAAACTTTTAATCTTATTTCATCAAAGTAGGCTGCGCTCAAACTTATTGACCGGTACAGCAACGTGGCTATACTTATCTCTCGAAAGCGGTATCCGAGAAGCCGCCATGATGTTCTATCCTGACTTGATAACGCCGCTCGACACGATCTGATCTCTCGAGGACTTGCAATCTCGCGAATTTTGCCGATCGTCGTCTGACCCTCATAGCTGGCGCGTCGCCAAGTCTTCTTCCCTCATCGTCTCGCTGTCTTCTTGTTCCAGCTATATTTGCCTCGGCGTGCAACTAATTCGTCGGCGATGACGCTTATCCGATGCGCTACCTTGTGCACGTCAATAGGAATTCACGACTGTCGCCGTCGCTGATTTACTTACACTCGCGTGGAACGAACGGCAAAACTATAGAAGTATATAAATCTAATTAGGGTCAGCATCGCGAAATGTATTCGAATAAGTTTGTGACTTTGTGCCTAAGCTGACGCAACTTCGTTCTCATAAAATATTCCGATGTAACAGACGAGCCGTTGTTTTAATGCATGAAATTTGGTCCTCCTAAACCAGATAACGATAAACTGATAGCACGAGGTACGTGAAACTCGTTAACGTTGCTAGGAACGTTGGCACTTCATCCGAGAGACATCGTCTAAGTTTAGAGAAAGCGCAGGAATATACTCGCTGGTCGCTTCGAAAACCTAACAGTGACATTATCCGAGGTCAGATGGTATCAGAGTAGACACGAAGTCTGAGTAGACATCAGCTACTTGTGTATATCTACTAATTATAAGCTCGCATGCCAATTATGTCATTTATCGCATATATGTCACAGTTACTTCCTTCTATGCATAACGAACTGATATATCAAAAATGAATGATATCGATATATTTAGTTTAGCAAAATTGTACATTATACATCTGCAACGCGAACGCGTTGAACATATATTCTATCATTATCGATTGACAATTGATATGTAATTGTATTGTACCAATTATGTTTTTATTATACGATATAATAAATAACAAATATTACAATATCGCGCTATTTCGTTTCATCAACAGATTTGTTAACAATTTCTGCATTATTCAGAACATAAGTAGTCAAGCGTACGTGCGTTTGTGTTATTGAATTTAATATACAATAAAAAATCTTACGAAAAATAGTATTTAAATTAACGTAATATTTTATTTTATTTTATTGCAGGAAGTTGGTAGCATTATCGGAAAAAAAGGAGAGATTGTCAAGAGGTTCCGTGAAGAAGTAAGTATTAATTCTTGAAGAAATATGTCTTCCGATAATGAAAAAAAGAGTTATGACCGCATCACGTATCGTAAGATGATATTCTACGTGAAAGCTTGTAAATTATTACTGTCTATGATTAGTTTCAGCTATCAAGGACAAATTACATTTACAAGTCTTTTAAATTTGTTTTCTACTTTAATCATTTTCTCACTAATATACACTAACTTGACCTCTCAGGATAGCAGGCATTGATTATCGAATATTGGAAGCTGAAAATAGCTTTATATACGTGCATATTATATGAAGACTCATAATCGGTAATACTTTTTTTCCGTTCGTCCAACGCAGTCCGGCGCGAAAATCAATATCTCCGACGGTTCCTGTCCGGAACGGATAGTGACTGTCACTGGGCCGACGAACTCGATCTTCAAGGCGTTCACGCTGATATGCAAGAAGTTTGAGGAGTGGTGCTCTCAGTTCCACGATGTTCCGGGTAGCGGTGCCGGAGGTGGCGGTGGTGTATCGAGGCCGCCCATCACACTCAGACTGATTGTTCCCGCTTCGCAATGCGGCTCCCTGATCGGCAAGGGTGGTTCCAAGATCAAAGAAATTCGGGAGGTTACTGGCGCCTCTATTCAAGTCGCTTCCGAGATGCTGCCTAATTCGACGGAACGTGCAGTAACCATATCCGGTACCAGCGAGGCAATCACGCAATGCATATATCATATTTGCTGCGTTATGCTAGAGGTACGTACCATCGTTTTGCGACGTCATAACGATCGATAATTCTAAGTGTTATAGTTCTCACTTTAGTACTTGATTCTGTAGAAACTGTTTGTAATAATTATAACCGAAAATAACCTACATAATCATAAGCATGCTATTAATTTTGTTGAACATATAGGTATAGAAATACAGTTTACAGTTATTAATCTGTTAATAAATACAATAGTAAGCATTAACAATCGAGACTTCAAAGCAATACTTATTATATCGATTTAATCTTGAAAAGAAAAGATTGCACGTATTTAAATGATTTCATTGAATTATGACGAGTTAGATTAACCTACTAAAGTACAGATTAAATTAGTATAACAATGTATTCATAATAATAATTACATTTGAATTTTTTTCATTATTTATAAGTTTCTTCAGAGAAATGCAGTACATGTAACTACAGCTGTAAACAAAGTTTTCGACGCTAAAGTAATTCTTTTTTTTTTATTCATATCGTATTATTTTTGGACTTTAATAGGATAAAAGAGCCATCTTTTGATGCGATAACGCGAATGTACCAAATGTAATGGCTCGATCGGTGTATTCGCACTCGTGCGTATGTTTCTTTCTGTTTCAGTCCCCTCCCAAAGGTGCCACGATCCCTTATCGCCCCAAACCCCAAGTCGGTGGGCCAGTGATCCTGGCTGGTGGGCAAGCTTACACCATCCAGGGTAATTACGCGGTGCCCGCCCACTCGGACGTAAGTACAGTATTACCATTGCCCGCGCCCGCTGCCGGGCCCACCCCGCCCTCGCTGAATACCCAAACTTTGACGACCTCGCCCTTCGCGGCCCACCCCTCATCCTCGGCCTTCGCCGCTTCTCACGGGCACCCGCTCCTATCCACGGCCCATCTTACAACCCCACATCATCCTCTCCACCCAAGCCCCTTACACGCCAGCGTGGCAGGCCTCGCCGACCCCCTGCTGAAGAGTGGACACTTGCAGGCAGCCCTCCCGCCCGCACACCTCGTGGCAGACGCCGTAAGTCTTTTGTTTTTCGTGCTCCACCCTCTCCCTCCACCCCTTCTTGATCACCAACCTGGCTACCACATATCTCCCGGGTAACAATATACATACGATGGATTTCCGTTCTACTTGTCCGAAAAATCAATATACCTCCCGATTCAATGTCTCCTTATTGTACACGATCCTTAATATATCCGGCAAAATTTCAAACTGGCAACCTCGACAGATGGTTTTACGTTGGAATGATTACGAAGAAAGAATCAGATGGTTCTCGGGGAAACAGTACTTTCGAAGCTGTTTCTTTAAAAACCTAGATAGATCTAACTGAAAATCTGAATAGAAACGTCTGAATATATGTTGAAAGGCTAATATTAACGCAGTTAAAAATTTCTTATTTGTAGTACGTTTTCATATCTATATATTATTATGTTTTTTTGTATAGTAGTTAAGAAAGAGAAATCACTTGCGCAATGAATCTACACTTGTTCATGGTATTAGTGGGATTAATTTGCGGTTAAGTTAATGCGCAATCGGAGGGTAGAAAGTTTTATAGATAAATGAATGATCAAGTGTAGTTACTTTATTGCAACAGCGACTGAACAGTAGTTTTCGTTAAAGATAAAAGAGTGTTGTGAGAAATAGATTAATGTGATGCTTTTATTTAATCATGATCCTTGATCTTTTTTGTGATTTAATTTTATTAAAATTTTTTTGTTATATTGAATTTTGGCTGTAATGATTATTATGATAAATTATTTCGAAATGTATTAAATATTTATATTACGTTCGAAACTGAAATAACAGTTTACATAATGTTTATATATATATATATCTTATATCATGTTTTAAAAATCATTTCTTTTTTCATTAATAAAAAAATAATGTTTAGACATATTGAAATGTTTACGTATCTCATTTATAAATATTTTGTAAACAATGTATTGATAAGAATTTACACTGACTTCAATGTAATTCTGGATTCGAGATTATTCCAATTTTCACCAAATGTCGTGGCAGCTCACAATTTATCAATATATTTCATTATTATCTAGGTCACTTGATCCTTTCCCTCTTTGCTGTCCTCTGTCTCCCTCCGCATATATGCATCATACCTTAGCTTTTCTGCTCGATATCCCTGTACGGTCTTGAGCTTTCTATTCAGGAATATTCATGTCACAATATTCTTATCTTCGATTGCTTGAAGATGCGATCAAAAGGATCCTGTCGCACGATTAGTCTCTGACCGTACATACCTTCAAACATTTTCTAATCGCATGACTTCGACTGCAGAAACATCTAATTAAACATAACATGAAACGAAATAAAACATGCTGTAATTATATTTAATAACAACTTCCAACATGATTACATCAGAAATTACTTTGCCATTCGGTGTTAGAAGATTTCTCACATCAGAAATACGAAATGTTCACGATGTATTTCGTTGAAATTTTTATAAATTATATTTTAATAATAGTGATGAGAAAGCTTGTTTTTTCATATTTTTAGAATAGATGAATATCTTTTCATAATTTTATGATATCAGCGAAGTCACGCGAGATTTTCTAGCTTTGCTTTATATCCGTATGAGCTGTTACGTGCATGCTTTCCTCTTTGGATTATTTTTTTTTTCTAAATTGTATAGACGTTCACCGACGCTTCTAACAAGCTCAACCTGAATCTGTATGTACTCGTATCTCCTTTGTGTATGCTTGCATTTGATAGTGGGTTGATCACCTTAAATATTGCTTGCCGTCCTTCACAGTGCATAGAGAAATTTTAAGATGCATGCTATGTACAAAGAGTGCAATTGTACGAC
>Ga0157364_1009096_pt1 | contig 10290 bp, 3 predicted proteins | sample AttsexASBM2_FD_111476 | JGI IMG/M metagenome (GOLD analysis project Ga0157364, IMG submission 111476) | Fungus gardens microbial communities from leaf cutter ant in Ribeirão Preto, State of São Paulo, Brazil - Atta sexdens ASBM2 | ecosystem: Host-associated > Fungi > Mycelium > Unclassified ... | reverse complement strand
GACCAGCACTTCCGGTCTTATGAAGAAGTAAAAAATTGGATCGATTCGTGGATAGCCTCAAAAGATGACCAGTTTTTTCGACGCGGGATTCGTACGCTACCCGAAAGATGGGAGAAAGCAGTGGCCAGCGACAATACTTTGAAATCATAAACCAGTACAACCAGTTTTTTACAATAAAGCCTCGAATTTCGGAAAAAACGGCGGAAGCAAAGTTGTACACCTAATATATATATATATATATCTCATCAAATTAATAAAAAATTAATAAAAACCAATCAAAGGTTGTCACAAATTAAAATTAAAATTAAAGAATAAAAGAACAGACATGTTGCTTCAAGATTTAATCAGTAATAACTGTAAATTAATTGATTCAATGAATTATTGTATTTAATCTGAATTATTATGAATGATTTATTAAGAGGAGGTTCTACACTTTGGAGGGTAAAAAAAATCGATTTTTTTTTACATTTTTTACATCTCTAATGTTTGTAGAATATGCCTATAATGATTTTGCAATATTAAAAATTTTAAAGCAATTATGACTTGTTGAATCAGACTTTGCACCGGTCGATAATCAAGTGAAATTAACGGTACTACGCGTGCGAAGTTTATCTTGCTTAGTTGATAAGAGAATCTTAGTTGATAAGGCAATTTCTATAGATTTCTACTATTACCTAAATCGAAACTTAAGGATTGATTTATGAGCCAGGAATCGCTGATTAAATGTAAGTTACAAAATATTATAATTAACAAAAAGTTATAAAATAAAATTTTAAACGAATTTTTTTAAAACGTTTTTCTTGAATTCACGTGTTCCAAACTGGTGGGAAATGTACAGCTTCAACCAATTATCCGATTGGCATGAAATTTTTTCCTATGAAAAATAGATCATTTTTATGAGACCATTTTTATGAAACCTTAACCTAAAAATGCTATAAATTTTTCAAAATAATTATTTCTTTAAACAGATTGAAAACGGAAAACAGTTCGTCAAAATTGATACTTAATTTCAAATAGCAGTCATCCTGTAAATTTTAAAATTTTTCAGATAAAATGAGGTTTATGGTCCCATAAATTTAATACATTTTAATAATTACATTGGTTTATTTGTCTCACAAAATGTCGATAGTTGAGATTCCCCACTAATTGGCCATACGCCAATATATTATTTACGTTAAAAAAATTACGTATTAAAATATTACGTACGCGCTGCACGCTTTAATGCACCCGTAGGCTACAGTCGCAATTTTCTACATTTCTAAAGATAAAAAAATTTTTTTATATGTTGAAATATAATGCAAAAAGCATTATTTTGACATCTCTTTCCTTATAAAAAAAATTGGTAAAAAATACATAAATTTAAACTTCTAGACTAAATTTTAGACTTCTAGACTAGAATCTCTCCTTAAAATTCATAAAAATCCTTATCCAAGAACATTGTTGTTTATAAAATATTATGCAAAAATGTGATGCCTCTTATATCGGCCAAACAACTAAAAACTAGAATTTCGAACGAATTTAAAAACCAAATTTGTTGGAAAACATCCAATCGCTTAAGTGAATATAAATTACAATTTGATCATGATTTTGCATGGGAAGAGACAGAGATATTAAACGAAAAACCATACATAGAAAAAAGATTGATTTCGGAGATGCTGCATATCAAAAGACAAAAGAACGACCTAAATTCATAAACACTAATAAAAGTCTTCATAAAGCGTATTTATCTATTATGAACAATCTTTAACTTTGCCACACTAAAAATATTTTTGCTCAATCATTTTATGAACAATCTTTAATTTTGTCACACTAAAAATATTTTCATTCAATCATTCATTGTATCTCGTCTTATTATGACCATGTCTTGACAATACTTAATTTATTTTATATATTTTCAATCTGAACTCCATTATTTAGTTTATATTGTACTCAAATAATGACAAATTTTTTATCGGATTATATTCTTGACTATATTTGCGAGTTGCATATGTTGCATGATATGTTGGTAAGTGAATTTATTTTTATTAATATCTTACTACTCAGTATTGTTTTAACATTTTTACTCATTTTTGAGATCTTTTTTACTCGGTCAGCCAAATGCTTGCAAACAACACATTGTATCATGTACAGAAACAGCATATTTACACTTATTTGACTACACTTTAACGTGTTTATTTATTATGATCTGAGGATTCAAAGCGAGAGCACAAACATGTTATCATTATAAATTTGCTTTTAATAAGAATGGAAACAAAACCGTTTATGTTACATATAATTATATATATATATATATATATATATATATATATATTCATTTAAATGAATTAATTTCAGAAATGATAATTGCGTGCCGACGCAATTATATAGTCGGACTTTTCGCAATAAGCGTTTATTACAGTCTTTTAAGATTAAATTTGGGAAATTTGAGGGGATTATTAATATTTCAGATTGCGTTGAAAGTCCGACATCGGCACACAATTATCATTTCTGAAATTAATTCATTTAAATGAATATATATAATAGTTCAACAGTTTAACATTCAGACCATAGTGGCGCTTCGTATTTAAAGTAATGTATTTACTTTTATTTTATTTATTTAGATTAGGTAATTATGCAGTATAGAAGAGCACTTTCTGACCTTAACCTTGACATATGTGATCAAGGTCATGACCCGAGTGACCTTCAAAAGGTTTTAGCCCGCAGTGGTCCTTTATTAAAAAGTTATTAACAAAAAAATTTTTTAAATAACGTATTATTTCTGCTATACAATATTAAAGACTATTCTATATAGATTTTGACTTTCAACACGAAGCGACTCTCACTCTATCTCCTCCCCGCAAAGGGACGCACAACTTTCATAATTATATTGTTGCACATGGGTCGAAACCCATGTGCTCACGCGAAGCGACTTGGACTTTCATCCCCTCTGCTTAAGAGGCGCATAATTGTACTGTTGCACGTGAGTTTCAATGTTACACTGTCTAGAATCATCCAACTTTTGATAATTAAACTTTGATTGTTAATAACGAAGGACAACCGCTAGCTAAAACCTTTTGAAGGTCACTCGGGGTCATGATCTTAACCATATATGTCAAGGTTAAGGTCATCAGAAAGTGCTCCCTTATGCATATTTACCTTAGATTGTTATTTATTTAACTGCATTATAATTTTTTTCTTGATATTCGCACTGATATTCGCGCTTGATTCCTATATGTCTATATTTTCGTAATAATAATTTATGAGTCATGAGAAGAAAAAGTATTCAAAGCTACTTCCTCCCTTTCTCTCTTAAATGTGTCTTATACATGTAGCTGCTTCCGAGAGTAGCGCTAAGGCGCGTTATTCTATCTTCTTTGAACATATAAAGAAAGTATAAGAAGGAAAATGCTGATACCGTTAAAAATACACTCCTGTGATGTAGCTTGTATTCAGAAGAAGGTTTAGCAGAGTGTATATAAAAATATAAACGCAATATGTCTCAAAAAAGAAAGAGAGAAGTTCTGACATTACTTTGCTATCGTGAGCAAATTTGGGTCGTATAATTTTTATAACTTTAGAGTGAAGTTATATTTGATGAAACATGTTATAATATGTTTAATTAAACCTTCCATCGGGGAGCGCGATTTGACTTTTAGCATGAGCGAGCGCGGTGTATCAATTGATCGCATTACTATTTTGTTAAAACTGTACTATAAAATTATCAGTACACAAATGTTGCGTACGGTTCCAATGCTGTAAGCTTCACATGTTATAAATTTCATTCTAGCTTCCTTTTGCAAGTAATGATAAAATTAGAATGAAACTTACAGCGTGTGAATGCTGAAAACGATCACAATCAAAGTGTTATTGTGCATTCTCTTAATGTATAATATTAATGTATAATATTAAAAGAGAAACATAGAAGTTTCACGATTCTAATAGTATATTAAAATTTTGAAACTGGATATTACTGGTATGTCATATTACTGGCATATTATGTTTTTATTGTTTCATTTATTTTTCAGACCAAAATATAATTTTAAAATTATGCATAAAATAGAAAGAAAAAAAATAGGAAGCAGAAAAGAAAATGTGTGACAAACCGAAAAGAGAATTTCCCATTTTTTAAAATTATTTAAACATTATAAATTAAATTCACAATTTGATTTACAATGTATAATAATATTATAAAATATAAAAACTCCGAAGGTCCTAGAGCAAAAACAAAGATATTTATTTGGAGGTTTGTGTCCATGAAGAACTTTAATCAGCTTGACATGAATTTACAAAATATTAAAATGTGAAGCAATTTGACCGAAACTCATTTCCCATAAAATTCGTACAGCATTATTTTAGGAATTAGGACATTCTACAATACGTTGCAAACATCCGTTGCCAATTAAAACAGTTTGTTACGACAATCAATTAGAAGCGTTAATGGTATTATTTATGCTTCTGATTGGTTGTGACGAACATTTCAACTGGCAACGGTTGTTTGCAACGCATTATAGAATGCCCTTAAATGTTTCATAATTTTGAGTTTAAACTTGATTAAACAATACTTTGATAAATGTAACCGTTAAATTTTAAATTAAATTATTTATTATTTACTTAATTATTATAAAACAATGATTGTGTTCAGCAGAAGAAGCAACTATTATAAAATTTTTTCAGTACAATTGGTTTTTGCTTTTAGATTTAAACATATCCTTATAGATTTAATAAACCTATGATATCAAAGAATTTTACAACAATAGCAAAGCTGCTTTCTTTGCTGAACGCAATTATTCTAAATAGGGTGCCATAAATACTACCTTCTCCTCTATGTTAATATAAACATGTACATTTAACTTATGGTTCAATCCATTATTTTGATAATTAATTTTTTATTTTGCTGAGCATCTGTATTTACTTACTTTTATTATGATTTCAAAAATTGATATTTAAATTTTTAAGGATAATTGACATACAAAGTACTTTCGTCCCAAAAGGCCTGTCGCATCTTTTTCTTATTATTTAATGACTCCTGCTTCCACAGAGTAAGGAGGCAGTACGGCCAGATCACGTCACAGAAGAACTAATTTTTAAACTTACATAGACTTAATCAAACAACAAGACAAGAATACGTAGAGAAATAGGAGTCAGTCTCTGTGAGAAAGGGGAGAATGGAATAAATATGGTAGGACTTATTTGCAGTTTTTGCTCTCTATAAGATAGAAAATAAAGTCCGATCCTTGGTAAAACCAAAGATGCTGTTGGAAAGATCATTTAATTCCCTTCAGATATATTTCTTACTTGTGTTGAGCTATAATGGAAAATGTAAAAATGCTTTTTCCGGTCCGATTTGGAACTATTGATTCACTAATATTAGAGGCCTATAAGTTATCTACTGTTTTTTATTTGGGTCCTGTTTTTTACACGGGTCCTTCCAAATTTTGGAAACAAATTTTACAATAAACCGCAAAAAAGTGATCACAAAATTGTTATGATATTTGATATTTTTGAATTCTATTTTTTTGAATTCACTCTTTAAATTATCTTAAATCAGTTACCTTTCAAATTTTTAAATAATGATTCACAAGGATTTTCTTTTTTAAAAAAATTTTCGCACAATGACTGAAAATATATATTTGTGTTTATTCTATGAATATTATAATAAAGAACTACTATCATATTCGGTATCTTATAAGGACTTTACATTATATACCATACAATAAATAGCATGCAAATCTGCTTAACTGTCTTCATTTAAATTAAAAAGGTTTATTTGAAACCAGGGTTGGCAAAAACTCAGTTTTTTCCAGAAAAACCCAAATTTTGAAAGTTTCTGTAATTTTTGTGAGTTTTTTAGGATTCTACAGCTATCTTGTTTTAAAAGCGTAATATTTGTTCGATAAAAACATAATCTCAAAAAGTCGTCCAACAGATAAATCAGGATTTAGAACCAGTATTAATATCATTTATGTTATCATTTATGTTAAGCAATCATTGCAATAGGTTTCCGATTAATTTATAGATAAAAAACTAATTTAATTCTTAATGTATGTTATAATAAACTAGTTTATTTTTAAAGATCCAATAAAGATACGTTTCTTTACCTTTCTAACTATTAATTTTTGCTTAGCAATCTCGAGCTAGATATTACGTATTTCAATTTATTTGCACGCAGGTTACACAATGCGTTCTAATAACTTTCCATTTAAATTTTCTTTATTATTTTGACTTTATTTATTTATCAATACGTTGATAATCATGAGGCTTTAACTTAGATTGATATTAATTATAAACAATATAATATAATGGTATATTATAAGATCGTATATATGTGATAACACAAACTATAGAAAACTATCAAAACCGTAAATGCTTTAACTTTTAGCTATATCTTAAATGCACGTATAATTCTTATGTAAATTTATATACTATGTAATCCTTAGAAACGTGCGCCGAAATAATTTTTCGGTCTTAAAAACGCTAGCTCCACTAAATTATCGCAGTAATATCACAAGTTAAATTGACTAGTAATTTAACAAATTTTTAATGCTTTTTCGTATCTTCGAAACGATCTTAATGTTGAATGACATATAAAGATTATGCGTTTCATGGGTTTCGTGTCCAGATCCATTCTTGGAGTCCCAATGCTTCGTGAACCTTGCAGTCCATTTCATCAGGGCGAGGAGCAGCCTAATACTGAGCTATTCCTCTGAACCGTTCCTTTTATATTGTATTACTTGGAGGGTGAGGGGAAAGAAGAGAATTGTGGTTAGGAGGGGTGAGGGGGAGAGGAATTGATCGGTCTTCAATAATCGGGAAAATGGTTTTCCATATTTTATTTATGTGTGTTGTAGCCATTATTTCTATTTAGAATTCTTATTTATTGTTAGGGTATTTTGTATCTCTATACTTTCTTAGAAAGTATGATGTAACTGAGAGAATGGTTAATCTACGAATAAAAGAACACCAACGTGATGTCAAGCTAAAACACATCACGCAGTCAGCATTATCAGAACACAACATCGAAACACAGAACATTAAATACTGTTTGACAAAACGACAATAGCCAACATTACATCATCTCTATACTTTCCAAGAAAGTATAGAGAAGTCATAAAGATACAAAAACACTCTACAACATAAATAAAATATGGAAAACCATTCTCTCAGTTATTGAAGACCGATCAATTTCCCTCACCTCCCCCTCCTCCAATTCTCTTCTTTCCCCCATCACTCCAATTAGTAGCGTAATATAAAAGGAACAATCCGGAGGATAGCTTAATATTAGGCTCCTCGTTCTGATGAAGTGGACTGCCAGGCTCACGAAACGTTCACGACATTCTAAGAATGGATCTGGAGGAAACCCGCGAAACGCATAATCTTTATATAGACAGCACCCGTGGAAGCCTCAAGAATATGTTGAATGATATATTTGTAAATAATAATTAATTCTTATTGCGAAAAATATTACCTCGGTCAGGAGTCGAATTAATTATAAAAGCCATATCACAGGTATATTTTTTTAAATTATGTATTTCTAATAATATTTGTCCATCACATCTTTCTAATAATAATTTCTCTCATAATTTACAATTATAAGGCGAATAAAAAATTAGATAAGATACTAATTTAAAAAAAAATATTTTTTAATTAAAAATATTTGATTTACATAAATCAATACACTCTCTTAATAGACAATTAATGTTTTTCCATTTAATTTATCAAACATGTTACCACAGTATGTTTGGGATGACTTGATAAAACATTCTTCGATTTTTTTTTAAAACTTTCGAAAAAGATAGCCATGGATACACAATTACACTGAAAATTAAATTGATTGATAGATAAATCAAACAAAAACAGAATTAATAAAATCAATCCTATCAAATATTATAAAACGTAAATAATTCTAATAACATCAGTTTTTCATTATCTCGATGTTCACGAACATTCCTCTAGATCTTGCAATTCATGAAAAAAGATTGAATCAAATTGAGAGAAATATGAGCATTCCCATTTGTTATTTTATATTGGAGTTTATGTTAACTTCTACGCATTTCACTTTTAACAAGATTTATAAACAAACGTTTGGCACGCTAATGGGATCTTCGTTGTCTTCTATAATTGCGAACTTACTGTTGCAAGATTTAGAGGAAAAAGTATTAAAGTTTGAATTTAGAATTGCCATTTTATTATAAGTATGTTGATGTTGGAAACATCTTCTAATCAAATTCAGAATATAATCAACATTTAATAGTTTCCGTAGTTATTTGCACTTTGAAATTGAATATAATCATAGTTAAAGTTTTTTAGACCTTTCGCTGAATATTAAGGTCAAATTTATGAATATTATGATCAAATTTACATAAATTGATTCTATAAGAAGACATTCTCGGGCAGATGTTTATCATTTTATTCAAATCGTCCGCTATGCCAAAAAATTGGAATTATTTATAATCTGATTGCTAGAGCAATTGATTTGTCTCATTCTATGTTTCAGAATGAGAATCTCGAATTTGTTATAAAAATGCTCTTAGAGAATGGCTATCCATTGGAATTAATATTTAAAGAAATTAACGTTAGATTAAAGAAACTCCTAATAAGGAATGTAGTAGTCGACTACAAAGAATAAGAATACTGATGTAAGTACTGAATGTATAATATTTCATTACTTCTTTTATAAAAAATATAATAATAAAGTTACTATTTGTTTAAATAAATCGTAACAATAGGTTACAAATGTTTAAACCAAATCGATAGGTTTATAAAAATATAAAAAGATACTACTGAAATTAAATCTAAAAATAATGTAATATACAAAATTAATTGTAAAGATTGCAGCGTATCTTATGTTAAGCCAGACAAAAAAACAGTTAAGAATAAGAATTAAAGAGCTCTTAATAACATAAAATTAGATTCATCTAAACACTCCACGATTTCTAAACACATTAAAAATTACAATCACTCATTTGATTGGGATAACGTATTTGAACAGTTTCAGAACCGAACTACAACAAAATATTAATTTCTGAAATGCTTCGCAATAAAGAACAAACATATAAATTTATGGAACATTTGAATCATATATTTGCCTATTAAAATCGGTTTCAAAATAAAAATTTCAAAATAAAATTTCAATCTTGATTTCTATAATAAAAACATATTGTATTGTATATTCTATTTCGCACGAATTGTTGCCTCATTTGTCCGCCTGCGTTAGATATTGAAGTCTCCGATATTTGATTATACGTATATTCATAGCTTATCCAGGATCGAATCTTTATATTTATAAGTTTGTAATGTCATTTAATTTAATCATAATTTACAATATGTATTAGTTATTTTTTACACAGATTCCATTTTTTGACTTGGATTTTCATAATTCATTTTTCTTGATGATGAAGATGACTTTAATAATAAAATTTTAACTTTGGATTTTGCTTTTTCTCACTATCCAACAATAAAATAGTTAAACTCACTTGACAATAAGATTACGTTAAAGATTTATCAATTTTATATTTTATTTATAATGTTAAATATATTGTGTTCAACTTGTGATATGACTTCATGTTTTTAATATATTATATTATATCTGGAGACATAGTGGTTCGACGTGTTATTGTTTATCGCATAAGCGGCATTTTGGTCCTCTGGCTGGAGTTACCGCCATTATTACCATTACCAGTGGCAAAGTATCAATCTGTTAAACTGTTAAATCAGTTAATTCATCAGTTAATTCATCAGTTTGCAGTGAGGAAGAGTGCGCTCGAAAGAATGCACCGCGAGGATCCCCGCAGTTGTTGAAAGGATTCAAGCGCTGATTTCGGATGACTCAGGGCAAATGTTGCGCGTTCTAATGGATGTAGTGAAGCCGTGGATGGAAACTGTGATGTCCGGAAGGCCATATGTTTTTCAGCAGGACGGTGCACTGAGTCATTTGATTCAAAATTGGCTCTCAGACAACGTCGATATGTTTTGGTTGAAGGAATTCTGGCCCCCAACAACCCAGATTTAAATCCCTTGAATTACTACGTATGGAGCGTAGTTGAAAGAATCAAGTCTCAAACAAGTCTCGGCTTCCCAATGTGATATTATAGGTCACATTAAGGACTGCTATTGAGGCAGCATTCGTCTGCCAGCGCTACATTAGCGTGCATGCGAATGCTTCAGACCGAGAATAGAGGCCGTTCATTCAAGCTAAAGGAGAATATATCGAATAATTGTGCTTTACAAGGATCTCCCAAGTGCCATATAAAAGGATTTTTTGTAACATTTAATTTTTCATTAAAAATTTTGTTTAAAGAAATTGTTCGATTT
>Ga0157364_1009095_pt1 | contig 10291 bp, 7 predicted proteins | sample AttsexASBM2_FD_111476 | JGI IMG/M metagenome (GOLD analysis project Ga0157364, IMG submission 111476) | Fungus gardens microbial communities from leaf cutter ant in Ribeirão Preto, State of São Paulo, Brazil - Atta sexdens ASBM2 | ecosystem: Host-associated > Fungi > Mycelium > Unclassified ... | reverse complement strand
TGTTGTTGTTGTTGTTGTTGTTGTTGTTGTTGTTGTTGTTGTTGTTGTTGTTGTTGTTGTTGCTGCTGCTGCTGTTGCTGTTGCTGCTGCTGTTGCTGTGTGTTGTTTTGAATGAGAGGATGAGATGTTACGTTTGAAGGGATAGTGTGATGATTTTGATTGCCGTCGAGCTTCGCTTGCCTCGCTGGCGCTGACACATTCGGGTATCCGCCACCCGCATTGTGGTACGTTGGCATGGCAGCTATTACACAGTAGGCTCTATCAACCTATGAAGATGAATGAAGAGCATTCATGAACTTCAGGCATCATTTATCAGTTTGCCTCATTAAATAAGATGCTTTAGTGATGTTCTATCCGTAAGTACATTCATAACTCGTGTAAAAGTAATGCAAGCGATATAATAAGAATGCGAAAATGATAGTTTATAACAAAGTATGTATTGTAGATTCTAGCTTCGTTTAAAAATTATAAAAAATTTTAAATATTTTAAAATATTTTGAAATGCGTACAATAATCTATATACAATCGATTTTGTTTTATACCTTCTTATGGACTGTATATTTTAGGATTAATAGACAAACATCTCCTATTTTCTCCTATATCGAACATTAAATTAGATTGTTAAACAGTCACGTATTCAATAGATCTTCTCAACTCTTACCCGAGGATTGTCAACTCGAGAAACTACGAGTGAAGTACCCTTGGCAAGAAAAGCCGATTCTACATGGAGAATTCTACGGCGGAATGGAGAATCCCATAAAAACATGAGCGAGGTGCAAAGCGATCGATCGACAATGTTTACAGCGAAGACAACTCAATTATCCCGGGCGCGACGTAATACATGGAAGCAATAATTAATAAAACTCGTTAGGCGAATTGAGTCCAACGCATATTCAACTAGTATATACGTATCCGGTAAACCGCGTGTTGAGTTTTAATGTACAGTAGTTAATCTAAGTGCCTATTGTTTCAAGGCGCATACACTATCGCGATGCTCATCCGCCGTATTACGATGCGCTGCACGACCGTACATGGAACGTATGTGATAGGTGAGTCACACACCAGCCGTGTATTTTTTCGCGACGATTGTAACACAAATAAGCGTGGTAGAATAGGTCTATAATTATCCCGAACCTGACTAAGCGACATACAATTTCCACACGAAATAGATACATTTTCTGATAGAAAAATTTCTGCTTCAAGAAATCATAAATCATTTCTGAAGTATTCGAATACGTTTTATATTTCAGTAACAGAAGCATCGGATAAAATCAATCTGTCGAAACGATGCGAAAGACGTGCGGAAATATTCCTGCCGATTGAGATAAATGAAACGTAGAAAGCGCTTCGTAACACTGCAGGAAAATAGCTTTTAAGGGAAATACTCAGCTTTCCGGCAACGATTTCCCAATGCTATCCATATTATCAAATGCGGTAACAAGAGAAACAAATCCATCGCATCAACAAATATTGAATAATTCAAATACTGAATCTATCCTTGGTCGGGCGTCTGCAAGATAGAAAAGAGAGAGAAACGAGCGAGTTATGTCACGTAAAAAGGTATAGTTGCAACGAAACACGATACATAAATCGCTTTGTTACGTAAGCTCAAATAGTTGCATTTCTGTCATGTGTTTTTCCGCCGATATTTCGAAAGACAGATAAGTGATTAACATCGTCAAAAACACACACATGCAGAAAAGAAAATGTTAGATCGAAATCGTTTATTATCAAAAATATATATGTATATAATAATACCGAGTTTACGATAAACTATATAATTCGTGTCGCACTTTAAAACAAGCACGTATAAAAACTACGATAAGCTAAGACATAAAAGTTAAAGGATTTTATGGGTCAAATATATAAAATAAAACTACCTTTTCTCTTCTTTCTATATTAAAATAAAATTTCGTGCAGCCAAAAAGAAAAAAGGCAGTATCGTGCCCGACAGACGCGAAACGCCTTGAATATCAATATCAAATCTGGATGCGAGGTGCGTACATGTAATACACGTTCCATCGCGCTTGTCAGGTAACCCAACTGCACGGCCGCATAGATTTCAGGCTAATGAAATTTATTATCGGCTGCACGCGACGTTAATTTTTACCGATGTAACATATAAAAAGAGCACTACACAAAACTGTTCTATCGCGTGCAATGAGATATTTAAAAGAGTTATGTACTATATATTTACAATCGTCTATGACTCAAACTATTTATGCCTTCAATATCTATGATTCAGAGAAAATGCGAAAATATCTCCTGAAACTCTGCGTAAAAATTTAATAAATAAAATATATCATCAATAAGAATTATCGCGAAATAAAAAATATTCTCGATTAATAGAGAACAATTGTTTTATTATAAACGAAAATTCTGCTTTTATAATAATGTTTTACGCAGTAAATTATTAATACGATTTATGGACTTGCATAGATACTTGAATGATGCCATGTAAATATATAGATCGTTTATTATTTTTAGAAAATGTTATATATTTTTATTTTAGATATATTTGATATAATATATTAATATATTACTTTGTACCTCGCGCTAGTAAAGTAGTTGAAGTTCTTTTCACGTTTATTAGAGAAACGCAAATCAAGACACATATTCTGGAAGATAAATATTCTCGCACGCTATCTGCGAAGAGAACGAAGGAAAAGAAATTTGAAGAAGCCTCGTTACTTAATGACAACGGTACTCAACATACATATAAAATATCTCGGAATGCTCAAGGGAAATAACAGCATGATGCAGAGCTTATGTTAATTTCAATAGATCATAGTCGCAATAATTATGTGGTTCATGTGCAGATTTCAAGACCGACTCGGCAATTTTTCTATTTACATCAATGTTTTTCAGAAACTATAGCTCATCGATTCACTATCGGAGTGCCTTATGCGAGCCGCAAACCGCAGTCTATGTCGCGCACATTTCATCAGGAGCAACGTTCATTTGCACGTGGAAAGCCTCATCTATCGACAAAAAAAGATATTTCTATGATGCGATTGTGGTCCGTGTGAATATAACCGTGAGCTTTCAAGGATGAAACAATAACTTAAATAACAGTGAGTCTCGTAACTTCTAATAAATAGGACGAAAAAGATCTTCTCGTGTGAATAGCACTACGAAAAAATATACTACTAATATTCATATTTAGAAAATTTTTATGATAAAAAATATTTTCCCAGAGAGAGAGAAAGAAAGAGAGAGAGAGAGAGAGAGGATTTATTATACTTTCCTTGATATTTACATTTATAATAATTAAAACTTGTATAAAAATCTAAAATGTATATTAATAGACGATCTTTTCTTGTTAATCAATTTGCGAGAACTTTTGAAAAATCTACTTGAAGATCTCAAATGGATACAATCCCTATCATCGGAAGGAACTTTTCTGTTTGTTAAGAGTATATTACGTACTGAACTGAGAATACATGACTAAGGATTTAGAAGATCGTTTATGAGACAAGATCTACGATTGGTAATTTCGCGAAAGGTGTGTTATACGAGGCTCGTGCCCGGTCGCATGCGTGCCTGGCCGGCACGCATCCTATTAATATCTCGCGAGAGAGCATATAAAAGGGCGTAAATGCAAAAGATGTAGAGGGAGGGACAGGAAACCGGCGATACAGAGGCAAACGGGTGCGTGCAACAGATTCGCGCCCGTGAATACGCTCGTTGTTGCGTGCTCTTTAACAGTACACGTTACTGTACCGTGACCCACCATCGTTTTCCATCTGACGTTGTCTCGCACATGACTCTCCGGGGGACAAATCTCTCTTCCTCTCGCGCGGAACGCTTTCTTCCCGGCTTGCGAGAACTTCCGAACACGCGAAGCGCGATGGAAACTTTTGTGTCGAAACACGAGCCGCAAGGGACACCTTGCGTGTCTGACCGCATTGACAGCCCGGATAGCTCACTGATGTGCAAACGAGACTGCGGAGATCCATTTTTTACTTCATTAATTTCTTTTCTATAATTACAATACGACATATATATATCATCGGGCACGAATTCCTAAAGTATTGTAATTTTAAATAAATTCATTTGTCCTTTTAGCCACAAAACATTTTATTGTCTCCTATCTTTGAATTAATTACTTCTCAAAGTTAACTATCTCATTATGTAATAATAAAATAAACATTACGTTATTAACTGATCTAAAAATAGATAATATATAAAATTAAATAAATAACAGATTGTCATGTGTTTAAGATTTACATATCTTTCTTCTAAAAAGAATAACATTCAGATCATAAATCGCTCTATTTCTCGTTCTTATCTATTATTTCTCCTTTAATTTACCTTTATATTTCTCAAATCTTCTATTTTCACACACACACACACACACACACACACACACACACACACACGCGCGCGCGCGCGCGCGTTTCATTTATATCCCGTCTCTTAGCAACGTCGACGCAAATGGAGACGAGTTGTCCAGAACGACGTCGAGTATCGACGTAGATCATATCGTGGAATGCGTGAAATGCGAATAGAAACGCTACTACTGAATAGCGGGATCAAACACCCGGTACTTGACTCTCGTATAAAGGGAGAATTGAAGTTAATACAAAAAGCAACTCTTTGTTTCTCGTTTCTCGAATCTCTCATTAGCGCGCTAACGTTTTGCTTTGATATAAAGTGTAGGCGTTAAATAGAACGGCATTGCTAATACCGAAATGTAATGCGAAATTTCTGCTATTCGCTGTTTGTAATATAACGGGTTAATTTCTTTGCATTGTCTCTCATTCAAAGACGATCAATTCACGCAATAAAAGGATTAATTTAAGATGAAATATCTTGGAAGCATACCTATGCTTTGCATCGAGTATCCATCTTCCGAAAATATTGCCCCTCTAAAACAAAAATAAAAAGTCATCAGCTATAAACTTAGGATAATTTTTTATCTTAATGTCTAAATTTATTCTAAATTTTAAGCATTATGCTAAATCTATCTTTGAAGAAATCCAAAAATAATAAATAACTATGGATTACACACATTAAAGCTTGTGTAATTGTAAAAAGACTAGAATGGCAAATAGTAAATAAATAGTAGATTCAACATTGTGAATATTTTTAAAAGAGCGTATACATACATATATAGTCGTCTTTATAAAATTGTTCTTTCACATAACGACCAAGTTGTTAAAAAGTTGTTTTTAGAAACCCACATTTCCGCGATATCCTTCTCAGATTGAATTTAGTTAGATAAGAAGCATAGGAAGCAAATCGTTCGTGTTTCGGCTGTGATTTTGTATAGGAACGTGGAAAAAATGCACGGGAAGAAAGAGCCTTTCCATTTGTGGCGCGCAATTAAGCGCCGCGCGCTCGTGCAACTGTGTTATTCATCGCCCGTTAACCATATAATTAGCCAATTGCTAATTGCCCGAGTTCACATGAGCCTGAGCAACCGGGGCCAGTTTGCCTGGCCCAGGCGCATTAATCACTCGGTCATCCCATATGATCCTCCTCTCCACACGAATTGAATCAGGTCAACGTAATGTAGAGTAGAAATATGGAACGTTTTGGCCCAAATATAACATGAAATTATAAGGAAATCTTCTCGGGAGTCGATATAATAAGCACAAACTAGCAAGATTAACTTCCATTTCTTTATTTTTATAAGCTCTCTCTGTAAATACATGATATAATTTAAATTAAATTAAATATAAATGCACACTGATCCTCTGCCTCTTTAATTCTCTAAAAAATATCAGAAGAATAATTTAAATTTAATTAACATATTAACGTAAATTAACATAAATTGGAAAATATTGATATGAAATAATTCAAAAATTATATTCCGTATTCCATTTACAATTTCTTATGATAATTATATAAAGAAACTTATTCTGAATGCAGTAAAAATAATTAAGTGAAATTATGTGTAAATTTCTTATTTTAGAATAATTAAAGAATACTTCTTCTATTCTTAGAACATTCTAATAAGATAAAAAATAAGACTAAATATGAAAAATTGATCTGATTTGTTATAAAAACTTAAAGAAACTTATTTATATATAAATAATAAATATATATAAATATATATGAGAAAATTTTTAATTATGAAGCAGACGGTTTGTATTATGTTTAGCTCAATATATTGAAATCTCCACAACTCTCTACAGATAAATTATAAAATTTCTTATCAATTTCTGCTGTTAACATATGTAATATCTTATATACTTCTAAACATTATTTTAGTCAAAATTATTAAAAAAGAAAATATTTTCGATAATACAATTAAGAAACAAATTAAATGGCGATATAAGAGAAATAAAACAAAAGGATGTATTCACATAACATTTTTTCGACATTTTCTTCACGGCAGATCAGAACTCAACGTGCATGATTAGAAAAGCAACCGTTCTAAACTTGAGAAAACAGACGTGGGCTTTAAATCAGTCGGCGGTATGTCGCGTCGATCCAGTTCTGTCATTTAAATACCGCCCACTGAAAGTGACGGAGAAAAATCATGTCTGGAATATAACCAAACTCTCGCTGCCGTGCATGCATGCATGTGTGTGCGCGCGCGCGCGCATGGTGCGTGTGTGCGTGTGCGCGTGCGTGTGCACGCGCGCGCGCGCGCGCGAGCTCGGCCCTTAGGCGTGTGGAAATCGTAAATCACAGATCACCGGTGCGGATCGACGACGCATGTTTCAATGTTGCACGTTGACGACTCATACACTACGAGAACGTACCAATACGCAAATGCGATTAATACGCACCTAAATCCGTTTGCGGCGAGACGAGCAGTGCAGGCGGAATGCAGCCGCATTCACTTGCGGCCGCACAAACGACCACTTTCCGCGCGGGTGAGGCAGATGAACGTGTAACACGTTGCGAAAGTAGTACACGTTTGCACGCGCGAATATTCATGCGCGAAGACTGCGCGGCGCGATCGCAGACGCAAACACCTTGCGAGAAACGTCACTCACTCACTCACTCACTCGAGTCAGGCGGCCATTTTGCTACGCATGACCTGTGCGAAAGAAATATCTTGATGTGTTGACTCGAATACGAAATCTGAAATGCTTGAAGTTACTCGCGCTAGTAACAATAGTAATACCAACCAAGGTTTTAAGAATTTGTCCTGGAGGAATATCCTTTTTTAAGGCCAATATTCATAGCCGATTCTTATTTCAAAACCGTCTTAAGTAATGTCTTAAGACGCTAATGTAGTTCTCTGATTGGTTCGTGATTTCTTAAGACCATACTTAAGATGGTCTTGAACATAAGATCTGACTATGAATATCGGCCTAAAAACTACGTTCCAAAATTTCTTCTCCGAGGAAGAAATTTACTCTATATACTACAGTATACGTTACGTATACTATATATTTCGAATAAAATTTTCCTTGAAGAAGAAATTTTGGAACATAGCCTAATGCCCGTATTCATAGTCAGAGCTTGTACTTACTTCCTTAAATTTGTCTTTAAATGCTCAGTAACAATAAAATAATTCGTAGAGTATCTGAAGATAAATTTAAAGAAGCCTTAAATCATTCTCTTAGATCTTCTTGCGAAATTTGCAAACAGATCTAATAGATAATTGATTCTGTGAATGGCGAATCTTACGTACGTTTTGCTGCATGGGACATCACCCTTAAGGTACAGTTATATGTAGCGCGGTATGCGGTACTGACCAGTGACAAATTCACGTTACTAAGCACTTTTTAATAGAATTAAATGATTTAAATGCAATTGTTAAATAAATCCGTTGAAAAAAATAATATTGATGAAATGTGCATAAAAATAAGATAATATATTAAAAAAGTTCATATCAAAGGTTATTACTATCCCATGCCGCCTACCGTGCTACACATAATAGAAAGGAAAAGAAGCAAGCGGCACGGCTTGCACGATTCTTATAATTATCTAGTTTCTGTACCGCGTACCGCATACCGCACTACATGTAACGACACGCGAATCCAATGAAAGTATAGAATGAAAACATCGGTGTACACTCATTAGATATCGCATGTCGTGCGCGATGAACACGCTGGTATGCCGGAAGCATAAGAAGATCAAATTAGAGTACTAGAAATGTAGATGTTTGCATTCACCATTTTTATTCCTTTTTTCACTTACTCTGTCGCTATTCCATCACGGAGCTGTGATGGATTATGATCATTTCGGGTTATGATTTGTATTTGCTGCTTGAAATTTTATAACTCCTTTCATTCCATTTTTACTCTCAAAATCAATTGAAATATCTATCGTAATATTAGTGCAGGACCTGAAGAGCATCTGATGTTCAGGTTATTTCTAGATAAGGTGCTAAATATGTTTGTCAATTTGAAGAAAAGGATTGAAATTTCTCATCTGCGAAAAAGTGTAGTGATGTTTATTTACAAGTCATGTATTTATTTTACAGTAATACAGTAAGTTGTCGATGAATATTATTCGCAGGAAATTTAAATAATCGAATATATTTTTCTGATTTATTGATACAGTTTATCGCAACGCAACAAGATATTTTATAATTTTTTTTGCCTTCGTTAATATATAATAGTTCAGTTTTTTTATATCCTTCTTTTCGTCTCTTAGTCTTATGGTAAAATTTCAAAGTGCGGAAACACATAAATATGAAGCTACAAAGTTTTCAATAGAAGGCTTAGAAGCTATAACCTATAACAACTGTATAACAACTATAGCTATAACAACTGTAACAATCATAATCTTTTCAGCTCAGGGCGGAGTGGGAAAAGAGTAAAGGAGTGGGAAAAGGAGTAAAAATGGCGGATATGCGAATATTCACGTTTATAGTGATTTATTCAATCTTAAGCGGTCGATCCCGAAAAAAATATGCTTGAAACATAGTATCAGAAAAACGCTGTATGGAAGAATAAAATAGATATAAAGAGAGTAGACATTCAATCGGAAGTCGCCATTTGGTATCCTACATATGTCTATATGACGCAATTGCTTGTTTTAATCTCTTCTTTTTTTTAACGTTATCTTCTTTCTAATAATAAGAAACCTAATGGTGGAACCAATAAGCATTAAGCACCAATCAGCATTGGCGCTATTCTCTTTATTTAAATATCTATGATACTCTATGGAAGAACAAATTCGAGCGTTTCTGTTATCGAAGAAAAATCGAAGAAAACTGTCAATTTAAAGAATTTTATAAATATTTTTCTTCCCTTTTTCCTGTAATTCTGTAAGTTTGTGTATTTTCATACGTAGAATATATTCTGAGAAAGACAGTTGTCATTCAAATTTCATTTTTATTCTTTTTAATTTCGAAGTTTTGTGATATCGAAAAACGATAATTTAAAAAGTAAGTTGAAAAACGATAATTTATGACGATGCATAAATGTATGTACTTTCCAAAAAATACATATTTATATTGATGCATTTGTCATTTAACCAAATAAAATTAAATTTTATTTAAATTGGAATTTCTATATTAAAAATAAAACGTGCATACATGTGTATTCCATACGTGTTATCATGTGGTATATACTTCCAACATTTCATAACGGTACTAAAATCATCCCGAGTTTCCATGGTTTTCCGACATTGTGTTTCGAGCCCATTTTCATCTTCGAGTTCCCTTAGATATCGCCATTACTTCAAATGCAGCGCAGCATATCTAGCGTAATGGCATTTTGTATTTCAATCAATTCCTGCACAATTTTGCAATTGCTGGTTCAAGTACTCCTAACGATGAACACAACAATGGATATAGAAGATTGCGATATCAAGATGGACTTCGATGACACTCGCATCTCTTTGGAAACTACCAATGCACGTGGATATCGTATCGAGCTTGATTATTCATGAAGCCGACATTAATACCTGATCTGCATCATGTAACATAGCTCTCATATACGAATGCGTCAGTGGATACGAAGAAATTGTACATGTCTTACTAGGTACTGATGTTAACTCAGGTACTGATGTTAACTCAGGTACTGATGTTGAAGATCACAATGAAGATGGTCATACTCCTTTAATGAAAGTAGCAAGCGTCGAAGATATTGTATCTCTGCTGATTGCTCATGGAGCTGATGTTAATACTCAAATAACACATCTCTCATGTATGGCTGTGTTAATAGACACGAAGAAGTTGTACGCATCTTATTAGATTGGAGAGCTGATGTTGAGGATTACAATGAAAATGGTCGTACACCTTTGATGGAAGCAGCAAGTAGCGTGTAAATATCGTATAGTTGCTAATAGCTCACGGAGCTGATATTAATGGATAATGGATGGATAGAAATCACGGAGCTCATTCTACATCATGTGACATACCTCTCATGTACGG
>Ga0157364_1009094_pt1 | contig 10292 bp, 9 predicted proteins | sample AttsexASBM2_FD_111476 | JGI IMG/M metagenome (GOLD analysis project Ga0157364, IMG submission 111476) | Fungus gardens microbial communities from leaf cutter ant in Ribeirão Preto, State of São Paulo, Brazil - Atta sexdens ASBM2 | ecosystem: Host-associated > Fungi > Mycelium > Unclassified ... | reverse complement strand
TGTCTACCTTATATACTAATACCTAATGGTCCATGTGAGCTATTTCTAGCCTACCCTAAATGACCATGTGTATGCCTTAAGGTCAACATGTGTTTCACACATTGTATGATGTCATCCTTCCAGATCCTTCTACATTTTTCCATATATCATATGACTTGTGACTGTGTCATCTAATGTGACCTACTGTGTGACATTGTGATCTTGTCACCCTAACCCTAACCCTAACCCTATTTCTAAAAATAGAATAAGGAAAATGAATCGAAAATAAAATAAAAATGAGGAAAGAAAATAAGAAAATGTTAAGTCCACTTCTTTCGTTCTTGATAAGATACTATAGAAATCAGTAATAAAATCCACATCATAAGTAGTAGGAAGCCACTCAGATTTATTTTTGGTATCTTTATACCCTAGTCAAATAACTTTGTAGAGAAGTTTGCAAGCTTTTTTGGTCAATTTTGGAGTTTACAATCTATGAGATTTTATATTTGAGTTTTCTGTCAATGATAACCAGTATTGTAGCAGGTTGAGTTTTCTTGGAGAATGTGTTAGAGATAAGTGATTTGAGCATGAAGACATGAAAGACTAGGTATATAAACTTTAGAAGATAAAAATTAAACAACAAAGTACTAGATTAGACAATAATAAATATTATTATAAAATAAACTACTTACTTATTTGTGATATCTAAATCTTGGGTGTACTCTTAAAGGTTTAGAAGTAATTCAGAAGTTCAATAATAATTGATGATAATTGATGAAAAATATTGTTAAGTCTAATCCTTAAATATAAAAGTATTTATACAAAATAGTAATGGTCTGTATACAAGTTATTTCTATTACATAATCAAAACTTATACTTGTTGTGAAGTATTTTGCTTAGTAAGTGTATAGTCCATAATTAGTAGTCCTAATTAGATAGTCAATATAAAATTTTTAATAGATAAAACTCCTACTAATACTACTTATCTTTTATTGTTGCTTACTCTTTCTTAGTTCTATATTAAAGTATATACTATAGATAAGTAGTTGCTAGCTATCTACACTATATCATGCTACTATATATTCTGTTTCTTCTAATAGTATCTAGTAGAGCTGTTATCTATTATAGTAGATATTAGGTTAATTTTAGAAGATAACTAATTATATCATTATATTAATATACTTGTATCTCTATAAATACTAATCTCTATATGATATATCATATATCATTAAAGACCATTTAATAAATGCTTTCTAACATAAGTTTGATCATGAGAATTTGTTTAGTTGTTTCTGAGATAATAGCTAATGAAACTTGTAGTTACTAATAGTCTGATATCTCAGTAATCTGTTGTTACTTTTATACATTATATATATATATGAATAGTCCTTATTTAAGGCTTTCCAATGTAACTTGGTTTGTGAGAATCAGTTTACTAGTTGTGAAAATACAAGTTGAATGAAGTTTGTGACAAAGACTTTACTACTTACTTTGAAATCGAGTGATTGCCATATATCAGCATATCTTTGGTAACACTGTTAGACTGTAGAGATCTCAGACTTAAGAATAATTTTCAATTTATCAAGATTAATAGCAAAGTTGTAAGCTTAAAAGAAAGTAATATTATATTTAGAATATATTAAAATACTAAGATAATAACTCTTATTAATAAAAAATAAAGAGACACTAATAGTATTACTAAGAGTATTATTATAAGAAAGCTTTGTAAAAGATAGAAGTTCAGATTAATTGTTTTGTTAGTAGTTATAATATATACAGAAATATTACTCTAGAGTTTGGTTTGTATATTCTGTTTATCTATTATTTTTAGAGTAATAATCTAAAGTGAAGTTAAGATATATATTTAGAGTTATGCTCAAAAAATAGAAAAAGTTTGAAACAAACTTCATTCAGCTTGTATCTCTACAACTAGTAAACTGATTTTTACAAACTAAGTTGTACTAGTGTCATATACAAGTCCACCCATCTGGAACTGACATTTCTGTGGTAATATCATCTCCAAATTATACAAGCCTGCCTTTTTCACAACACATCTTCTAGCAGTGCTGCAACCATCTGGGTATTCTGTCTTCTATTGTTGTGGCAACCACTAGACACAAAGTCCAACGATCATACAACGAGCAAATCTCTTAAGGTGGATATCTAGTGGGGATTTCACAAGAGAACTCGACAAGGAGCCTCTTCTTAATTAGTGTCCTATTTATACAAATGGTTCATGGTCCATGCTACTAATAAATAACCCTGCCCTTATGTCCATGCTTCATCCTTATTCCTGCCTCATGTCCTACTCAAGGCCACCATGTGTACTTCAGGTGCCCTGACGTTATCTTCTAGACCCTTCCATCAAGTTCTAGGCTTTATGACATCACATCATGTGACATGTCATGTGACTGCAGTGTCATGTGCCTCTTCTTCGTCCAAAAGAAAAGAAAAAAGAAAAAGAAAAAGAAAACAAAATCTCTATAAAGTCAGAAAATAAAAGAAAAAGAAAATAAAAATTGTTCATGTCCAAAGCGTCCCATAACATCCATGGAGGAGATACTCCTATTCAACTTGGTCTTCCATAATGGAGTTACCCCTATCAGTGTCTCAACACTGAAACCTCTGCTCGGGGTAATAGAGGCTTTACTACTGAAACTCTGAGTATCTCCTATAACATCTATCTGTATATAAGACTAGTAGTTATACTGTAATTTGCTAGTCTGATAATCAACGAAAATAACTCTTATTAAACTTAATCTCCAGTATTCAACAGCAACACACTAATCAGCACTCATTCCCATTTCAGACTTTTTTCTATTATCTGAAGTTGTGACTACATGGCAGACAGACGGTGCAGCACATAAGCTAAAGCCAAGATCATTCCACAAGTCTATACATCTCCAAGTCTATTCTGCAGGACTTCCACCCTGGTGTGAACTATGTCTGACAACTGGAGAGCCTCAAATGAGAGTTATCTGTATATATATAAGATTTGCAAAAGCAACAACAAACAACTAAGATATCAGACCATCAGTAACTATAAAAGTTTTGTTGGCTAATATCTTATGAACAGCTGGACAGATTCATATAATTATTAAAAAGTACTTATCAAACTATTTATAATGATATATAGTATATCTCAAAGTAATAAGTATTATAGCAGATGTCAGGTTAATTTTAGAAGATAACTAATTATGTCATTATATTGATATGCTTATATCTCTAATAATAGATAATAGCCTCTATTAGATATGAGTTTTGATCATGTGATAGAAACAGCTTGTGTATAGACTATCACTCTTTTATATATATACTTTTATGTCTGAGGATCAAACCTCAGACTTAATAATATTATTTATCATTAATTTTCATCATTGATATCTGTATTGATCTTAATCGTCATTGTCATCATTATTAAACTTTTGAATCACTTCTAAACCTTTGAGAGTGTATCTAAAGTTCAGATATTACAAACAAGTAAGTAGTTCATTTTGTGATAAAAATAATATGAGAAGAAATGTTATATTTGAAAAATATGTGAAAAATAAAAAGTTATACTAGTTTCATAAAGATATGTTATATATTATCTGACTATACTTAATATTTATATTCTTTCACACTCTTTTAGTATAGATTATTTTTTATTTTTTATTTTTTTAAATTAACAATTTATTATATAGAATACAGTGATAGTTCATGCTTGCTAGATACAAAATATAAATCTACAACCTTAATAGTAAAAGAGAAAGGCATAATCAATATAGTAAGAGAGATTTACCACTATGCTATCTCACTTCTAATTATACTCTATCTTAATTACTTATCAACTTGAGAATTAAAATATCTGTATTTCTCATTAATTTTATGAAGTTTCAAATAATAACCTCTATAATATCTAACAATCCAGAGTATATATAATAGTATTATTATATTATACTTATTACAAGTTTATTCAAATTTTCTCTTTTAAAATATAACTACCTAAGTACAATATTTTTTCATTAAAGCCAAGATTGTCTTATCTACATAGTACTACTTCTAAATCTTTTTTGCTATTATATTCTATTAAGTCATATTATTTATTCTATCTTATAGATATTTTTAACAAGTATGAGTTGCTCTTAATAAGATGATATTATTATGTATAATGATGAAAATTGTCTATTTAGTAATCTAGTTAATAATTACTAAGATAATATCAAATATAAAAAATAACAGAAGTTTTTAATGAAATTTATGACAACAGAATTTTATTTAGATTAGAATTAGAGATTAGTATGATATCATATGTAACTATCACAAATTGTTACATAATATTATATATCTATTACAAGTTATAGTTATATAATTACATGGCATATAAAAGAATATAGAAGGTTCTAGAACAATAATATTATCTTATATATATAAAGTAGATACTTTTGTACTTGAAACTCTATTGTTATAATGCACTGGGATACTAACAATTTTATTTTGCTTTTATTTATTTTTCTTGATTTAATATTTCTTTTCTTTTGATTTTTCTTTTCTCTTTCTTTTTATTTTGATAATGAAAAGGCATGTGACTGCAATTACATGACATATCACATGATATGAGGTTGTAGGCCTAAACTTTGAAAGAAAGAATAACATCAAGGTATATATACATAACATAATGTCTTTATGGAAGACATGAGATTAGTGCATAGTAGAAGCATAGACAACACATAGACATTAGGATAGAGTTATTTATTATTAGCATGGACTATGTATTTATAATATAAATGGGGTAGCAATATATTAGGGACTCTTTATCAAGTTCTCTTATAATCCCTACTTGATATTCTACTGAGAGATTTATTTATTGTGCTACTATTAGTCTTTGTGATTAGTGGTTGCCACAATATCTATTGAGTTCTCTTATATTAATCTTAATACAAGATTCTTTTATTAACTTAATACTTTGAGTTTTTAATCATAATATTAGCATTTGATATCTTTTCTTGAAACTGTCCAATATCGGATCTTCTTATTGTTTCTCTTTACTTTCTCATCATCCTTGATAAGAAGTATACTAGCTAAATAGAGAAAGCTTAACTGTTTATTTTGTGCCAAAGCTTACTAATACTTAGTAGATATAAAATCTTTTGTAAATGTGTTAGATAGTTTTTTATATAGTAATTTTATACTGTTAATATATTTATAATTAGTCCATACAGTAGAAGCTCTTAAAATACTATTTAGAATAGGCATTTCTTTCTTAAGAATATTTATATACAATTTTTTGGAGTAGTAGTCAGTTGTTAGATAGTTAGTAGACAGTATAAGGTAAATAAGAAAAGTGCTGCAAACATCTACTAAGATAGATTCCAGTTCAGAGTATAAGTCTGAGGGCAAGACCAGCATTAGTTTTATCTTACTCTTTTATATATTCTCATCTCCTATATCTTTACTATAATTATTATCTTTACCCTTTTATCACAATATGAGTCAACTTAACCCAATTCAAATAGAACAGATTATCATATTAGGAGTAAATCACTACTATACAAGTATAGCTCTAGATATTAACAGAAGTAGGAGCAGTGGTAGTCTCTAGACCCAATACTGGGTCAAATATATAATCTATATAATATTAAAAACTCTGAAACTTTACTTGTCTCTCCATTGAATGTTTGTGGCTTAGCTACTTCTATATTAGAATGAGAATAAGAAAAGTTTTAGTAGAAGAGCAGATGTAGTAGGTTTTGTTGTATGTGTAGGGAGAATCAGTAAATATATAAAAATAAAATATGATAGAGGATTTAAAAAGTGGAAATTTAAGTTACACAATAGTAGGAAAGTTTTTGTCAGATTTGAAAAAAGAATTTGGTAGAGAAAATGATGAGATGATGAAGATGGCAGAGTTGAAAAAAATAGAACAAGAAGTTAAGATAATAGAAGAGTTTGTATAGGAGTTTAAAAGAGTAGCAAAAAGTAGTGGATATAAGAGAAGGCCACTAATAGAAGAATTCAAGCAAGAAATGAACAAAGTAATCAAAAAGAAACTTATAGAAGCAAAAAGATTTCTTAGAAGTATAGAACAGTAGTATGAGAGAGCAACAAATTTAGATAGATACTAGAGAGAGAGCAGGAGGAAGAAAGAAAGATTGAGAGAAAGAAGAAAAACAGAAACTTCAGTACCAAGGCAGAATATAGTAACAAATATCACAGGGATACAAAGACAACAATTATCTTAGTCTCAGATTTGGCCAAGAAGACAGAAGATTCAACAACAGGTGCCAGTAGGGCCTACTCTAATAGAAGAGATAGAAAAAACAAATGCAGTTATTGTAAAACCAAATTAATGGGCAGAGTTTATGCCAAGACATGATTCATATGTAATGAAGATAAACTAGTAGAAACTATTATAGTTGTGAGGTTTTGGACATTTGACAAGAAATTATAGGAATAAGAAAACTATAAGATAAGGGAAAAGATTGGAATATGAAGAAATTTCAAACAATATGAATAGTAATTTAAATAGAAAAAAGAGTTTAAGTTCTTGACTAGGCTCTAGTAATTACAATAAGTTCATAATGTTCTCTAGAGTAATGGATAATAAATCCTACTGCAACCTGAACAATAGATATATATTAAGAGAAGTTACTGTGAATATTGGCTTGGAAAGAATTGATATGCAAAAAGGAGTAATAGTAGAGATATTGTTGGATAGTAGTATAATATTATGACTTAAGTCTTAGAGTAAAGAAAAAAGACTACTCTTGTATTGAGTAATACAAAAAAACTCAATAAAGTTCTGAATACAAACTAGTTTACCTTATATACTACAGACTGTAGTTTGTGTACATATTATAACTAATCTACCCTAAAGTACATGTACTTGTCATAAGATCAATATGTTGTTGCTATACTATATAACATCATTTGTTCCAGGATTTTCTATAACCTTCTTTGTATCATACTTTTGTCTAAGTCAAAAAGAAAAAGAAAAGAAATTCAACAGATAAAATAAAATCAAGTCTACTGTTCACAACTCTAATATATAACAGGATTAGTTATAAGTTTAGAATTTGCTAGAAAGCAGAGATTTAAACTAGAAAAGATAACTAGACTATTACATGATCTAGTAAAGAACTGGTATTAGCAATACTGGACTTAGATAAAAAAAATAAGGATGGAAGTTGATATATCAGATTATACAATGGGAGGAGTTCTATCTATAGAATATGAAGATAGGATCAAGTTTGAGGTCTGGACAGATTATAAGAACTTGGAATATTTTATGAAAGTACAAAATTTGAACAGAAGACAAGCTCATTAGGCATTATATCTGTCAAGATTCAACTTTATCTTGAAAAGAATAATGAAAATCAAACATTGATTAAAGAACAATAGATTCATAGTTTAGCTGAAGTAGTAATAAAAGGACCTAAAGTAGAAATATTAGAAAAAATAAAGATAGCTAGAGGAAAGGATAGAGAAGTAGTTAAAGTAGTAGAAGAGATAAAAAATGTGAGAGTTAAAGCATTGTAAGGAGATAAATGGCAGATAGAAAAAGATTTGGTGTTGAAAGAGAGAAAGATGTATATGCTAAAGAATAAGAAACTAAGAGTAGAAATAATCTGGTTATATCATGATGTGCTGGTAGCAGAACATGAAGGAAGATGGAAAATGATAGAATTGGTAACAAGGAATTACTGATAGTCTGGAGTGACAAGAGATGTGAAAAAGTATATAGACAGTTGTGATATGTGTCAAAAGATGAAGAATCATATAGAGGTACCAGCAGAAAAGCTGAAGTTGAGTGAAATACTAGAGAAGCTATAGACATATCTGATAGTGGACTTCATTACCAAGTTGTTATTAGTAGCTGGAAAGAATACAATTCTAGTAGTCTGTGATAGATTGTCAAAAATAATATATTTATGATAACAACAGAGAAAACATTAGTAAAGGGATTAGCAAGACTGTTTAGATATAATATGTAGAAGTTATATGAGCTACTAAAGAGTATGATGTTAGATAGAGAACTACAGTTTGCAGCAAAACTAATAAAGGAGTTGAACAAAATGTTGGAAATTGAAAAAAAGCTGTCAACATTATTTTATCCACAAACAGATGGTCAGATAGAGTAAATAAACTAGGAATTAGAATAGTATTTACAGTTCTTTGTCAATTATAGGCAAAAAGATTGGCCTAAATAGTCAGTGATGGCAGAGTTTGCAGTGAACAACAAAATACACTTAGCAATTAAGACATCTCTATTTATGGCAAATTATGGTAAAGAATTAAGAATGAGAGCAGATATTAGAAGAAAGGGAAAAGTAGAAAAGGCAATGGAATTTACAGAAAGAATGAAAAAAGTTCAGGAAGAAACAGAAGCAATATTAAGAAAAGTGCAAGAAGAAATGAAACAATAGACAGATAGGGGAAGAAAAGAAGTAGAGGAATGAAAGAAGAGAGATAAAGTGATGTTAAGTATAAAAAACTAGCAAAAAAGCTAGTGGACTGATATATTGGTCTATATATTATTAATAAGGTAGCTTTTACCAATGTGATTAAATTATGATTGCCAACTTTAATGAGGATTCATCTAGCAGTGAACATTAGTCAAGTAGTATGATACAGAAAACAAGTAGAAGGACAGAAAGTAGAAGAAGTAAAACTAGTAAAGATGGATAGAGTTGAAAAATAAAAGGTTGAAAAAATTCTAAATAAAAGAGAGAAAGACTTAGGAGATGTAAAGAAAGTGATAGCAAAATTTAAGAAAAGGATAAATATAGAAGTAAGATGACAAGAGAATTTAGATAAGGTAGAAGAAAGAGACTTTAGAAAGAAGAAGTTGCTAGGAAAGTATATGACAAAAATGTTGTATGAGTAGGATAATGAAAAATTTGAGAACAAGTATTCTATTTCTCTATCTTTTTTGAGATCTCTTCTCTTCTGACTCTCTTATTCTCTTCCTTTTCTGATTTTTCCACCCTCTTCTATATATGGTAGTTAATACTTCTGTTTAAAGACTACATACCTCAAGTAAGAATAGAACTTGCTGGGAAATTATTAGTAGAAATATATACTAAAAGACCACTGGCTACTTATTTAAGAGCTTGAAATAGGCAATTCTGTTCTATCTTCAAGCACTACTTACAAAAGTAGCTCTCTTCTATCTTAAGCAGATGTTTATCCATACCTATATTTTTATATCTCTTTGTTCTTCTCTTCTTCTCAATCTTTTTTTTTTTTAAATTAACAATTTATTACATGGAGCATGAGGGCAAACCATGGTAGTTACTTTGTAACTATGTACATTCTGAGTGATACAACATGAAACAAAAGGGAGAAAGATCAAAAAGTAGACAAAAGAAAAAAAGAAAAAGATAAAAGAAATTAAATAATAAGAGAAAGTAAAGGAAATAAGAACACAAATGTGAAATGATTAAGTAACACATGAAATAAGTGTCTAAATGAATGCAAAAGCACTTGGGTTGAATTGGAGGAAAAGAGAAAAGTGAGCTAGTGTGTCTCATCTTGGATTCCAGTAGTTGTTGAACCTACAACATTCATAAAGAATGTGTCGCCTTGTTTTGATAGTATATATACCACACAGACAAGTAAAGCTCTCCCTAGGGAAGAACCTTAGCTGATACTCTCCAATTGGAGCATGATTGGTAATGGCTTTTGAGGCTTGAGTGCAAAGCAAATTGGAGTGACCGAAATACAATAGCCATAGACCACCCTTAGCACAAGACAGTTCAATAGGGTGTAAGTCATCATTCAGAAGGTCAAGGAAGTTTTTCCCTTTAGAATGAGATGCTTGGAAAGTCATCCTCCACAGTGAAATAATTGTATCACACTCTGATTTTTTGCAGAAGTCCCATGAGAATTTGCATGGAAAGGACAGAACAGAGGTCATGGATTTAGTGTTTTGATTGACTACATGATGAAGAGCCCATTAGAGCTTGCTGGGACAGTCCCAAAATTCAATGTAATTTTGAGAATCTCTAGAAAAAAATTCTCTGAGTTCCAATGAGACAGTGGCAGAGTGGATTTGATAAGAATAAGTGGAGGAATCAAATATCTTTCTTGCAATATGGAGAGAGTCAGAGATAACGACAATGTGTTTAATGTTGTGGTTCACAACGGCTTGGTTAATTCCGCATCACATGGCAAAGAGCTCGGCTTCAGCAGTGGTAATGTTGACAGCATGTTGTAGCAACCACTCGTCACTCAAGGACAAATGATCTCACAACGAGCAAAGCTCTCAGTAGGGCTATCAAGTAAAGAGTGGGGGAATTACAAGAGAACTCGACAAGGAGCCCTCGCTGCAT
>Ga0157364_1009093_pt1 | contig 10292 bp, 8 predicted proteins | sample AttsexASBM2_FD_111476 | JGI IMG/M metagenome (GOLD analysis project Ga0157364, IMG submission 111476) | Fungus gardens microbial communities from leaf cutter ant in Ribeirão Preto, State of São Paulo, Brazil - Atta sexdens ASBM2 | ecosystem: Host-associated > Fungi > Mycelium > Unclassified ... | reverse complement strand
TTTAATAAGCGTTCCTAGATAAAAAGGAAGAACAAATGTTCACATAAAGGTCGAAAATGTTTTATTATCGAAATAATGGACACAAATAAGTTTGAAATAATGACTGAGAGTATCAGATCAGATGAGTGAGTGTCTCTTGTGAGCAAAAAATATTCGTCTGAAACTTTTAAATAAAGTCATCATTTAATATTACGGCATTCGCATTCATTATTTTAACAACAAAGTATTTACAATCTGATATTTATAGGAATATTTGTTCTTCTTTTTTAACTTAAAAAAACATGATCATGAAAACATACTTAGACTCACTTTGTACAATTTTCCATTTATCATAAAACGTATTTTCGAATTTTTATCATAAATCTTTATTATTTCTTTTCTGAATTATCCTGCAAGGACATCTCTTTGTAATGTATCGGTTACATACGATCATCGATCTCAGTTTCTTTGCTTTCATCTGTCCGCTGGCGAAGCTTTTGATACTTTGCAAGTAAACTCGCGCGAATGCCTCCCTCTCTTTGGCTCGAGTTATCCTTCCATCCTCTTTGTTTCTCGAGTTCTTGCCTCCTCCGCAAGAAGAAGGAGTTTTCGAAATACGATCTGCTACCTTGGTGGACGCCCTACCGACTACTACCCGGCGGGGCGCTCGTCACCGAGCTTTAAGGGTCGATTGGGGTGGAATAAGGATGAGTCGGGCGCAGCAGATTGACTAAGTTTCCGTAGCGGAGTTTCGACAGGTTGATATCTGCCAACCGATATCGAGGCGTGCCTCTTTCTTATACCATAATAGGTCTTAAACTATTTGTCCACGGGAGTAGATCGTCGACGTCGCATGAAAATGCGACAAACTTTCCGCAATCTCTTATTCAATCTCTTATTCGTGGAAGTTTCGAATTTCGCGTTATAAAATAATGTGATTCTTTATATACATCGTAAATGAATACATATTTTGAAATGAATTAATTTTTATTTTGTTATTAAAATACATACCTCCTTTTATATCTCGTGAAACAAAAATCGTTCTCTTAGTTTTTTACTGTTGTTCCTACAGCATCGTCAGTTCCAATCTGAACAGGAACTAGAGAGGGCGAAGAAAGGGTGCATTGGTCTCGTTTCGTCGCGAAATCGGTGCGGCCGCTTCCTCTTGTCGTCGTGCGAAAAGGGGCGATATTGTTGACAGGCGTCTCACGAAGTCATCCGAGTTTGGGTACGGGCGATGACGAGCACTTTTTCCCCGTCAGTGATAAATGGCACGCACCTCTATCCTCCAGGCTGTGTATCCGAGTCGAGAGACGAGGAAAGGGGGAGAGGCATCAGTTGACAAGGAGCGTGAGAGTCCTAGCGGAGAGTGCGGGAGCATTCGGGGGCTGTTTTCGCGTATATGGGGGTTGGAGGGTTGCATGGGCAAGACACCGCTCTGATTGATACGCATTCATCCTCCTCGTCGCACTCGGCCGCAATGCCTTGCTCTCTCTCCTTCCCTTCATTCCATTCGTCTCTCGTGATACTCTCTCTCGCTCTCACTCTGGAAATCTCGAATGCAATTAACAGCGAGCAATCATAATCACCGAGAATTAATGTATCGCATCATCCGATAGTCATGCGCCGCATAGCGAGTTACTCCACTTCCCCTTCGCCAGCTTAAGTGCGAGAGGCGGAACGCGAAAAGAGGAATTTTCACCTAGGGAACTAGAAGAAAACGTTGGCATTCACCGTCGCGCATAAATCTGCTAGTAATAAAATTAGAAAGGCACGCGAAGAGCAAAAGAAAGCGCGGGGAGGGGAGGGAAAGAGAGGAGAGGCGATCGAAAGCGAAACCGAGGGATGAATTTATTCATGGACGGCACGAGGTTGAGCGGGGATGAAAGGGCAAGCGGGGGGTATAAATGCAAAATTGGCAATACATACGAAATCTGCGTGGGTTCAAGTAAAAAGGGGTGAATACATTAGCCCCGGAATTAACCTCTTTGAACTCGGCTTGCATTGGAATAATTGGACGTTGCAACGCGCAATGATCTCCGAATGCTCGTGTGGACAAAGAGTGAAAGGGAGGGAGAAGGGAGAAAGAGGTAAATATATCGACCTTCCAGCAGTGTTGAGAACGTGTGAGGGATCGAGTGACAACAAGAAAGAACGATAAAATTAAAGAAGGCCGAAGATAACGAGAGAAACGAGACGAGGGAAACGCAAAAAGGAAAAATTCCACGAGGTGACGAAGTACCAGCGTCGCACGTCGCACGACGTGCAAGTGCAATTCGTGCGAAACTTATGCAACGGCATGCGGCAGACATTCTCGAGAGTCGACGGATTTATTCCCGCGCATGCAACGCTATGACAATAGAATGGATACATTGTCTTTATTCCGCATCACGTGTTTGCATATATATGAATCTTGGCACCCTTCGCTCGCCTTCAACCAAAATCTCAAATCATCGGTTCGTCTCGCGAGAATTTTCGACGACGGCGAAAACGGCAATTTGTGTGTACCGCGGATAATATCTTGAGATGGACATAGGGTAAATGAACGCGAGACCTGAGGGTCACTCGGAAATTAGTGGTACCGCGAGGGGTTCTCCGTCTCTTGAGCGACCGCGCTTCGGATTCGAAGGGGTTAAGCTAATCTGATACCTCGGTACGCGCCCGTTTCCGAGTAGCAGCTCCGAGTGGATGATTAATGGCACGTTCTCCGCGGTTTTTTGTTAATTACTTGATTGGGAACGCCTAGTATGATATGCAGATTCTGCCGCGGCGATATTATCGGACGCGGCTTTAATTTCGGACGCTGCTGCTGTTGCTGCCTTCACCTCGTATTCTCCCGATTTGAGTGGGCCCCATCCAATTGGATCTTCATTTCCTTCCTCCCTCCCTCCCTCCCCTCCGACATATCCTTTTAATCTTCCCGATTTTCGCGAAAGAACGCTACTCCGACCCTCCTAATGAATTACGGCGCGCCTTCGTTTCTGCCAGGATGACGTCGAAAGTTGCGATTTAATATCGCCGATGTATGCTTGTCTTACATAAAACAAAAAAATACACGCGTGCAAAAGTTTTTCATTAAGGGAAAGCAGCTGCTTGTTCGACAAAAGCTTTGGGATTTCCTTTTCGTTTTTGTTTTCTTCTTCATGTCGGCAGAATGTATTATGCGTTTCTCAACATCGCCATCGGGTTGTCATCCGACGTGATTGATTTTGACGTCGTGCTTCACTCTCGGGAAACGAAGGTGGTTACATATGTTGCTGAGCGCGAGAGAATTCGTCTCTTATTCGTCCCTATCTCCTGCTCTCGCCTGTTTCTTTTTTAATATCTGTCCGATCCCCGCGATCCTATTGTTTGATCGTTCCATGGAGCAGACGTGTCGAGTAATCGAATAGATTCTCTGACGCCCTCACCGTCATTTGTCATACCAATATTTTTTCGCATTGAAATCATTTTTGAATATTCGTACATTCTACACACTAAAGTTAAACGTCTGTCAGACGATTATATCAGAATTTTATATCTAAGTTTTGTTTTAAAAAAAACATCGGCTCTCGCTATGGGATAGAAGAATTTCTTTTGTTCTTGCGGACGGAATTTTGGGATAAATTCTTTAATGAAGCAGAGATAATGTGCGCACGCCCGCAGACTGCCGATCTCGATGGCTTACGTATATTCGATCGTGATTTAGGTTTCTGCGATGCGTATTCCAATTTCGTTTAATTCGGAATCGGATCTTTCTTTTCCTTTTTCTCCGGCCCGTCAAGATGAAACCTCGAAAATCGGCGGGCCCCGGGCTATGGTGCCCTCTTAAATCCGGACCGGCAGGTACCGAAAGGCTATTCGTACGATCGGCTCGCTCGCGACTCGGAAACGACCGGCCAATTTTTGGCAATTACCGAGATTATCTAATACACCTCGCGGCTAATGATTTCTCATTACAAGGTATAAATCTCGGTGGTCAGCCGTGCGAGAATGCCTCTCGGGATCGATTCGGTACTCTCGTCGAAAACTTTCCCAACAATGTGCTGATACATTATTAAATACAATGAACGATGACATGCCATCTATTTCTCAATACAATTTTGCAACCCTGTCGTATAATATTGAACGAAAATAAATAGTAGATATCCATTGATTGTGGTTCACGAATTATACATCATTATTTTCATTTTTTGTTCTAAAGAAAGAAAATAAGAAATTAATACGTTTCGTTAAAAGATCCCCTTCGTTTCTCCTTCTTTCTTTTATCGCTATCCCCAGATCTTCGTTAATTACATTTAGTTATGACAGGCATAAAGTCGTCACAGGCTATGATTAGGCCGCGAGTTAATATCTGTTACCGGCTATTTCCAAGATAATGAAAAACAATCTCGATGCGATGTCTTGATTAATTTACAATGTCGAGGCATTATATATATATATATTATATATATATATATATACATTATATAAATATATATATATATATATATATATATATACACACATATACTTAAAATTAGAAACAAATATCAAACAGCAATTTATCGAAGAAGTAATATAAAAGGAAACATATCGTAATGGACTTTTATTTAGGAATATCAATGCAATTATTCCGATCAAGGCTGTTGCGAGTAGAGATTTGAGTACAACTTCATCTGCCACTTGCTGCGTATGGTGCGCTCCCGTTAATTTCCAGACGATGTTCTCGACTGGTGTACGCATGTGTGTATAAAAGCGGCACGACGTTCGTTCGTGCGAGTATAACGGGCTAAATAATTGAATACGCGCTCGTTGAAGGCGATTAAAGTTTTATCGACGTCCGTGAATAGACCGGTACATATCGCACGATACTTTTTCCGCGATTTCCGAACGGCGTCTCGTCATCGCAGTAAATTATCGCCGGTTGTGCCGGGACTGTGTGTTATGTGTGCACCGTTTTTAATTTAATTCGAAAATTTTTATGGTCAAACCAGGGCACAAAGAGAGGCTCGGAGCTAGTAGTAGAGCTTTTGGTTCGACCAACCGCGCCAACAAACTACCCATAATTACAAAGTTCCATAGAAAATTGCGTCCATTCGAATCCCTTAAATGGACGCGCGTCCATTGTCTACACACGCGTCCACACGGGGGCCCCCGGCCCGACGCGCAACTTTTTTAAGGGAGTCAAAATCGGGCCGCGCCAGAGTCTCAGCGAGCGCGAGCTTTGATTTATGAGTTTTCGGTTTCGTAGTAAAAAATACGAATTAGTTTTCGAGATGATGATCGCGCGGAGATAATGGGCCCGATTAAGAATCCGTGCTGCGGCGAGGCGAAACGGAGAGAAAGGGCGGGTGGAGGAAAAAAGAAAGGGAAGCGCGGGGAATCGACGTTCCCGAAACAGACGGAAAGGCGGAGGATGCAGTGGAGAGGGAAAAGGAGTACGAGGAAGAGGAGGACGTGCCTCGAAGGCGAGGAGGGTTGCTTGCCCTTTCTCTTTGTTTTTCAAAACTCGGGACACCCTTTTGAGCGTTGTCGATCAGCGATCGACCTGCCCGGTCCCGCGAATAAACTCACGATCAAGCCTCGAACGCGAATTACATTCCAACGCGAGAAACAAGAATCGCCGATCGGTTTCTTCGTCGCAGATAACCAGGTCGACCAATTTCTGTTGACTTCTCAGAGGGGAATCGAGAGATCTCTTGGATTATTTTTTATTAACATGTACTCGATGGCTGTAATTCATGAAGCAAGGTTCGCATAAAATTTAGACCGTAAATCGTTCAAGCTTTTTTAACTCACGATAGTGAGAAGATTGACCGAGAGAAAATTGATTTCTTTTTATTCGTTCGAATGGGAGGATATCACGCGCGACTCGCGACTTTATAAGAGGTATCGCGAATAGAAACGTCATATTTGCCCGTAATAGCCGACTATTAAAGTCGCGACGCCATTTTAGCCGGAGACTGAGTCGCGAGCGGCCATTTTGAATTCATTTCCACCAATCGAGTCGGTTACTTTTTCTCTTATTTTTTTCCTCCTTTCCTTTCTCCTCCTTCTCCACTCTCTTTTTGCTGTTTCGGTTTCTTCTTTTCTCTTCTTCTCCTTCTTCCTTCTTTCACTTATTGCCTGAGAATGTTGCTGTCGGTGTGTACACATTCACACAAACTCACGCTTGCATCGCGGCCGCTTGTAAACACGCGAACGACGTTCACGCATACATGCGCACATCAACAGTGCTACTGGCTGTTGTCAGTAAAGGCTTCAGAAGGGCGAGAAGGATACGACGACGTTAGAAGAAAGAGAACGATGTGGAGGAGGAGGAGGAGGAGGAAGAAGATGTGTAGAAGAAGGATGAGAAGGCGGAGGACTCTCAGGGGAGGGAGATGTTGGTAGCAGCAGCGGTCTTAAAGGGGGGACCACCACCCCGCGTATATAACGTATATAACGTAAGCGAGCACACGCTGTCCATCGTAATGCCGTAACATTTATTTTGCCCTTTCCCGCGCCATCCGACGTCGGAATATTTTAAATGTGCGCGGGCGATGCCTTGCGCGCAAACCATATAATTTGGCCGCGTTTAAAAACTGTAACCTAACACGACTACCTGCACCGCCGTGATGCGAAGCGATGCGATGCGATGTGATGCGATGCGATGCCGCGTGTATAACGCGGCGCAACGTTGTACAACTACTATCGATCCAAGATGGCAGCCGTATATAAATTGGATGATGGCTCAGAATTTGTACGTTATGAGATGCAGTGCGGAAAGAAACGGACAATTCGGAGGAATTCTTGTAAAGCCCGATTAGAACGATTGGTTGATTGGTCAGTCAATTGATCGATTGATTTGTTGCGATCACGAATATTACAATTGATTTTTGTTTTCTTCAACTTTTAATCAACTTCTCAACCGATTCACGCTAGTCTCAACGATTTCATTTGCACTCCAGCAACACACTAACAATAATGTAACTGTTAGTTATAATTTCTCACTCAACAATATAACTGTAATATAATACTTATATTACAGTTATATATTATTAAGTGAGAAATTATAACTAACAGTTGTTAGTTGCTAGAATATTACGACACGTTATTGCATCGCCTCGTTTGTGGCGAACGAAAGGAATAATTTAATGAAAATTGAACTGGCGACCGAATAATTTAATGAAAATTGAACTGGCGACCGAATTATTACATAAATATTTGAAACATGCTGTTGTGCATTCTTTCATATATTGTTCACATATTCCACATTCTGATAATGCAATGCTTTGCCCCACCAATTCGTGTACGACGTTTGTGATAAGACGCCAATTGCAGCAAGGAGACGAAAGCGAGCAAAGTAGTTGAGCCCTTACTGACGATGTAAAGGGGCGTTGTGGGTGGCGGCGGGGGTGTAGGAAGAGGTAGAGAACAGGGGGAGGGTTGATGTTACTAGCTGACTGTACGGAATGGGGCGTGGAGAGAGCGCGTTGCAGAGAGCAAGTGCATGGAGGAGGCAATAATCTGGTTATAACTTGAGAGATTAGGTCCGGATTCGATTACCGGCGAGGTATCAAACCGTTAAACAGTCTCCGTGCTAATCAAAACCGAACCTCATTATGAAGGAACCCGGACCCGGCTCTCCACCTACACCTTATCCTGCCTACCTATCCGCGATTCATACGCGAAGGAAGTTACGCGGAAGGGTGCCTCCGTGTGACAACATCTCGTGTTCCTAAACTCAGTTGGTTGGATCTAAATCTTCGATTCTTCGATTTGACAAGCGCGACGGTATTTTATTTTTGTAGAATCTAGTCGTCGATATATTTTTGAGAGATATTTCTTCTTTTATACTAAGAGAAAATAAAAATTTTTTAAAGATATTGTAAACGTACGAAGAGGCAAGCAATATGACTTTCCAAGTAGCAAGTTGATATTATTTGCCATCATTTTCCATCAGGACAATAAATAACGTCAACTTGTTACTTGGATTCTTAATTACGTTTTAACAATTTTGATCATATAATCCCGGAAAATTCACGTGTTATTTATGAGGTGCGAAGATCACCTTGGCAAAATATTCCCAGATTTCACATCGTCTAGTAGACAAGCTAGCCGACATGCCATGGATACTTTGGAATCATAATCGGCCGTTGTTCAGCAACTTCGCTGTTCCTATGTGATCTTAGTTACTTACTTTCGAACTTGTCATCTGTCGAAGACTCGATGTGCCCAATATATAAAAGATATTTGAGCACAAATTACAATAAAAGATCTAAATAAAAAGATATAAACGTAGATACAACAGTAGAAACTTATTAAAAATGTATATTTTCTTTAACTTAAGAATATATCAAGTGTACAGTCTCTGTAAAAAGTGACTGAAATTAGAAATTTATATTTTCTCTAAAAAAATGAATATATATATATATATAAAACAGTTCAAAATAATCAATATTTATATTTAATAATAAAATTTCATAGTTTAAATAAAACTTTTCTCATTTTTTTTATCTCAATTATTTTTTAAATACATGTTTATATACTTCTCATTAATATAATTTCTGATCCAGATTCTAGATCGCCGCCAAACTTTTCGTATTACTTACAGAATATAAGAAAATCTGTAATTTTTTCATAATTTTTCATTTTGTCAAAAGAAACATGTAATACATTCTTAAATCATACTTTTTGCAATGCACACCCAAAACAGTTGACATTCTTTTTGTTTTCCTAATAAAAATGCGCAAACTATTAATAACTATTAATCAACCGAATAATCCTTTACGAATTTCAACATGTCGTTCGTAGCTCCCACCTGTCATTCTCTTTTCTCCTTCCCTCTCTTTCTCTCTTTTCCTCAGCGGATTTTTCCTGCGAAACACGACGATTACACGTGAGAGAATATTTTCGTAGATTACCCGACCCTATGGAAATTCGCTTCTTCGCGCCACAGGCGCCGGTATATGGATGGAAGCGACGTGTCGGGTTGTGCCTCGACAAGGGACAGGGTCCGGTTATTCGGTGGCGGGACGATTTTCTAATTATTGCCCCGTCCTCCGGAGCCCCCTCAGGGCTTGTTGCCAGCGAGCCGCGTGTGCGTGTACACGTAAATCCGTGATCCGTAGGTATACTCGGTCCAATGACTCGATCTCGCGCATACGCTGCCGCCTATATGTATATATGCCCTCGCAAATAAAACAGCATACGATAAGAATGCATATTCACATTTTCCGCTGATTATTATGGAATTATGCCGCGTATGAAAGTATAAATATCCGTCCCGCAAAAAATTTCGCTTACATTAAGAATAAAAGTGTGCGCCGCTTTTTATTACAGCCTGTTATATTATCACTTCAGTTTGGATAAAATAAGCATTCGATTACTTTGTCTACTCGGTGCCTGCGTGAATGGAACATGCTGTCGGCGTGGCGCATCTACTTGCATCTACGTCGTGTGCCTGTCTGCATCCATTTCTCCCCTACTTTAGGCTGCGTCGCATTATCTCGCCTCTAGGTAAGTACATTAACTACTCTCGTATCTTCTCTCTATAGTTCTCTCTCTGATAGTTTTCAGGCTTGAAGAGTGTGTGTTGCCCCGTGGCTGATTTAAATCCGCGCTGAGACCGTAGTAGCCGAGATATCGCGAGTTGCTTCACCACCACTTCGCGAGATTAGACCGCAGGTGGATGGAAAACTATCTATTATCACGATATCGATATCGCGTTTCTCCTCATCATTGAATGTAATATCGACCGATAAAACCGCAACATTTCGCGTTAGTGTTTTATGTCTGGCATACGTTAGTGCTTTACGACTCCGACAACGATGGCGACGACAACGACAACGACGTAGGCTTGTATCGTTGTATCAGAAACGGCTGATAGCTCTTATCGATAGCCGCTCATCGGAATCCTTCGACGGGCGGAAGTTACGCGTAAAATTCATTGTCACGGGACAGGCGAGCGTGCGCGCGCCTTTGGCAATTTTTCTTTAATTACGGCTTCATGCGGCTATAATGCGACTGCTACATAGCGATCGCAATCTATGAAAATGAGAATATACCTGGTGCAAAGGCACGAGAAATCAGCTGTAACCGCCATCGAAGTAGGCGTTCTTGCGGGAATTAAGTGCGAGAACTGGCACGACGCGCGAGACGATCCGATGGCATGTCAGGGACTAATGCGATTACAACCGAAATCAGATCCCGCAGTTAGTCAATTACGAAGAAGTGAATGGCCCCACGTATTATCCATTTAAACAGTCGCGTGTTCCTTTTCCGTTTTCCCGCAAACATAATTACTCCGCACACTGTATAGCAACTTGATAGCCATTAAATTAGCATTCAATATTCCGTCAACCTTATCC
>Ga0157364_1009092_pt1 | contig 10292 bp, 5 predicted proteins | sample AttsexASBM2_FD_111476 | JGI IMG/M metagenome (GOLD analysis project Ga0157364, IMG submission 111476) | Fungus gardens microbial communities from leaf cutter ant in Ribeirão Preto, State of São Paulo, Brazil - Atta sexdens ASBM2 | ecosystem: Host-associated > Fungi > Mycelium > Unclassified ... | reverse complement strand
TATATAAAAAAACATTATAAATGCTAGTTAAATATTTTTTTTCTATCTCTCTCTCTCTCTCTCTCTCTCTCTCTCTCTCTCTCTCTATATATATATATATATATATATATATATATAGAGGGAGAGAGAGAGAGAGAGAGAGATTGTAAGAGATTAAAAAAAAATCCAAATTTTAACATAATTATCTTGATAAACGTGTGCTATAGAAAACAAATTTTTAACTCGACTTTGTCATAATGTTCTGTTATGCATATCGAAAAATTAAAAAAGTTTTGTAGTTTTAACTTTTATTACGTTTTTACATTTTGTCATGAGAATTTCATGAGTGTCAGTAAATAAGTGCGCTAATTTTATTTCTTACCTGTTCACTTCTTATTTATTTTTTCTAAATCTTCGTAATGGACGTGTGTAATTTCGTCTGATAAGGATTTTCAAATCTTTCAAAGAGGTTTTTAATTTATTATTATATTTTAACTAATCACATTAGTTGCGCGTATAATATTTTTATAGCTTTGTGGAATTAGAATATTAATACTGGAATTAAAAATGTAATATGTATGTCCATTTTTGTAAATTAAGTAATAATACTACTATAAAATTTATTTCGTTTCTTAAATGAAAAAAAAAACTTAAACGGATAATCAAATAAGTTTAATTAAATTATAAAAATTTTTTATTATAAATTTAGTTTTCAGATAATAAGTTTTTTAGATGCTTAGAGAAATATTGTTGACTATCTATAAATATAGTGTAAATATAGTGTAAAATCTCAGATTATCTGACAGTTTAGACTTTATTGAGAGTTTAGACTATTTAGAGACGGATTATCGCGTTTGTTAACGTGCCGCATTCTACCGTGTCGTTGGCATCCCGATGTGCGTGTATAATACGCCGGTTTACGACGTGTTTATTAGAGTGGCTTGTGGAGCGCAGTTCTCGCGTACTGCAATACCAGCTCGTTCTGCATAAGCTGACAATTGCGTAGCGGCAGGTGACAACCGGTCATCGCACGGTTCCATCGGCGTACGAGAACCGCGTGCCGCTGCCGCGCCCACGTCGCTTCGTCCCGCGTACATTCAACATCCTCCTCCCAAAAGCACATATCCGTATATGACGAAATTTATGGCGTTATCCGTCACACGCAACGCGTGGTCGGCTCGCTAATTTTGAATCCAATTCTCGAATCATAGCGTGCTCTCGTCATCGAAGATCATTCAGCCATCGAAGAAATTTTGTCCGAAACAACGAAATTTCATATATAGAGATATTTGTTGAATTTCACATTTGGAATTATATTCGCATATTAATAGAAATGCAGAAAACTTTAGAGTGATTTTATATGTATTATTGACGACAGAGAGCTTGTATTTTCCAATGTTTGCTTTGAAGGAAAATTTCCCGAGCGAACGAGTATTTCGCTAGAACGAGCAATGTTGACGACGAAGTTTGCAAAGACGTTAACGAGAGGCGACCATGCGAACGTTTACCGAGATGGTGGTTGCTTCTTTTGTAATTTTCGAGGATTCTTAACAACGCGGACGCGCCGTAACCTTCTATTCCGTGTCGTTTCGCAAAAATTCAGCAGCAAAACGAACGAGCGCACTCAGTAACGCTGCTCGGTAACGATAAAGTCGCATTAAACTATCGATTTTTCCGACGAACTGAGCGACGACGACCAATAGCGCGCACACTTTCCGTAGTTTAACGGAAATCGAAGGTGAAGGATAATGGAAGGGAAGCAACTAGTCGTCGTCCACGAATTGCGCCGCGCTCTCGGGCTTCCTACCTCCGTTTAATGGCGGGGCTTCCACGCTTCTTTCCGTGAGAAATTGAAATCCACGATGCTCGATCTTGAGGTCGGGAGGACGGCAGCGATTCGCGTTACTGCACCTATCCTACGTAATTCCGGCGCTTCTTCTTTCACTTAAACCGATCTCGGTCGGGGGCGTTCGTGAATTCAGGTCGACGAACGTGGGTGGGTTGAGATGCCGCCGTAAAAAGGATGCGAAACCGTTTGTTCTCACCGAAGGTTGATGCCTTCATTAGAATGTACGACGAAGCCGAACAGCAGAACAGAAGAATTGCGTGCAATTACCGAGAATCTTATCGAGCTATTTCTCACGGAATAGAATGAGAAGCGATAAAACGTATCGAGAAGGTATATACTTCGATCTATATGTTCCCCTTTTTTTTTAGAAAGGTTTGCCGATATTTTTTTCTACTCTGACGTTTTCTCGTTGCCAATATTCCTTTTTTTATTAGTTCACTTGCAATTTTTTTGCATGCTGGATTTCAATGCGAATCTAAAAATTTACACTAAATTAAAACAAAAAAATAGCTTAGAGTCAATTTAAAAAAATATTCCGTAATTTGAAGTGAGAATTACTCGTAGGTATATCACTGCAATAGAATATTTCAAAACTGCACATATACGAAACTTTTTGAATGGATAGAGACCATGTTGCAAGAGAAAAACAATTTGCACAGTATATTTTTAAATGTTTTGTTATATTCTGGAAACAACACTTTTTCAGTATTGCTACTAGTCTTATTTAATTTGATTATAAAAATTGAGAAATGATTTTTAAATTGATTTTTTAAATGCATTTTTATCTCGATAAATTACCAAAAAACTGAATGTTGAGATAGTTAAAAAAAATGAACTTTTATAACTTTGCATATGATATTTCTACGTAGACAAGCGTAACGATTTATGCTTCTCATTTTGATTGGATCGGATTTCACTACGAGCGATCCTCGAGGGTACATATTTGTTGGAAATTACGCGCGGCCACCCGTTCCTTTCGTATCGCGGTCGACGTTAAGTCTGCTAGAAATAAATGTAAATGAAGCCGTTGTTGGCGGTCTTGTTACTCATTAAAGGGTCGTAGGTAGATTACGCTATAGGTCGGAGGAGCGTTCACTGTTCACGGAAATAGTAAATCTGCACTTCTTGGCACCGTCTGCGGCACTTTTGCCTTCGTTCCTGCTTTCATTCGCTGTCTGTGACACAAGGGTGCGTACAACATGCAGTAGATTAGCGAGCAAAATGCTGGATCGTTCTGAGAAGTCTGAGAACACGGCGCGTACTTCATCCTGGCATCCCGGCTTTGTGTCGAGAGTCGCAATTAAATTACGTGGAGCCATTAACCATTTACAACAGTGCGAAGAAACCGATTTCGCGGGTGAATGGACGCGTACAGAGCAGACTGTGAGTATCTTCGGAATTCGTTTTGGCATCCAGTTCCAAGCAAGCTCAGAGCTGTCTCTTGGAACTGAAATTGACGGTCGACCACAAGCGAAGTTTAATACAAGTTCGTTCGATCCAAATTCCACTTTATTGTAAAGTTCTCAGCGGCTTTGCGTAAACGCCAACGGTACAGCGTTTCCGTCTATTGCTATTATCGCGTGTGTTATCCGGCTACACGGCGGCGGATGATCCGGCGTTAAACATCCGTCGCGCCGCGTGCGCTTTTGTCGAAACTTGGAATCGCACATGGGACGATCGCATCGCACAGAGTAACACGTACCGAAATTGACACAGATTTCAGAATGGCATCTCGTCAGAACAACGGTGTCCAGATTGCCTTTCTCGTATCGAACATTACAATTCGATAACCTAAATGTACGCGTGGTTGCGTTAGTCTGTATCCTATTGGATAGGTAGGTAGGTAGATATAGCTACTGCGGACTGAGTGGACGCAGTTTCCCTGTTCAGAAGCTGAGCTGCACGGTGTGCAATGTCCGATCCAATCTGCGTGTGTATGGGCTACGGCTAACGGACGCCAACCAGGTCTAACCATCCTAGTGTACGTAGTATCGCCATTCCCTTCGATCTACATGTACGCATCGACAGTGCAAAGCCCAATGTAACTAGCACGCGTGTGGATACAGCCGACCGAGAACGCTGTGTTCAGCGGCACGGGATGGTCGGGATGGTCGGCCCGGAAGCCTCGCCAAAGGCGACAAGGGATGTCCACTGCCCAAATTGCTCATCCTTGTTTACACAAGCTACTTTTTCGATCCTGAAGCTGACGCAGAATGCGGAGAATTTTTACGCTATTTCTTGATTATTTTACGCTTGTACGTTTATTTTCTAATTTCTTTTATTCTCTACATTATTATTATTATTATTATTATTATTATTATTATTATTATTATTATTATTGTTATTATTAGATATAGAGAAATATTTATTATAATATTTCTTTTTTATTTTTATTCAAAATTTTTTTAAGGATAGTATATAAAAGGAGGATGTTTATGTGCAATATATTATACATGTGTAAACTACATATTTTTCACGTAAGTACTGTACATTTTCTAAAAATAAAGAATGTAATAATGTTAGAATAATAGAATATTTTCAAATTGAATAGATGTTTATGGCTCATGTTCAGAACGCACTTGTCACGATTATAACATATAACGATTAATGCGCATTTAGCATATCGTTCGCGTATATAAAATTTCAAAACAAAAATGCGCATTTATCGCATTAAAAGCACATTCTAAACACGGATCTATATCTTTCTTTGAAAGTAATCGCACAGTCAGTTTTATATTTAGTCGAGATGATTTGAGTCAAACAAAATGGTTATGGATAGTGTGACTGTTGTGCAGTATATCGGATAGAATGTTTGATTAGTTTCATTCGCCCGGCAAATGTCAAAGCTGCAAAATTCTCTCAAATGGTGTTTGGTAAATCGATCTCGTGAATACTACGAACGAAGGATTTTTAACAATGTAGTTGTGATTTGCGCTTGGGCGTTCGTTTTCGGTATCGTTGAATCATGTTGTCGAAACTTCGATTTATTGTCCATGAATTTTCCGTTGGTGATTCAAGAAATGCGAGATTTATGGTCACAACCTGAAAATGGCCACACTAGTGAATAAAGTTGTACAGCAGTATGCAATAAATTGTATTAATCAATTGCATTGTTTGGTTTGAAAAAACAAATGTTTGAAAATTTTCCTCCTATCATTTTTCCTAATTGAATTCATGTGTCATCTTAATTTGCACAAGTTCAATCAAGTTCAATGCAAAATTGTAATTGTTAGAGTTTAAAGCTTTGTTAATGTCACATTTTATATTATAAAATATAAACTTTTCTCACATTACGTGGATAATATGTTACAGACACCGATATTATATTTAGCTCGCTAAACTCATATTGGCTAGTCACGAGATTAATTATATTGTAAACCGAGCCAACTGCAGTTCGCGAACTCGCAGACTCGTTTCCGTATTTGATATGATTCCGAAGTAATACGAATCCGGGCACCGGGTGAAGCCTCGTTGTTGAATCTAGGGTAGCAATGGGAATAGTTCGTAACATTATAAGCTTTTGTTGGATGGCGTGAACCGTGAGCTAAACGCTTCTAACTCCTGTTACTAGTAACTAGTAATTAAGCGAGGCGCTGCTGTGTGAAACGACCCACCTACCTGCTTCTGTCCCTCGCACCTTTCTACGATCCTGAAGATTGCAGTACGAAACATCCGTACCTGTGAACGTACCTTATCCATGATATAAATCAGTGAAAATAACATATAGAAGTCTACAATGTTTTATAATTTCCAATTTCAATTTTTAAGTCATAAGTAATCCAAGACATATTTATTTTAACATTTTTTTATATTTTCATAATTTTTTAAAATGATATTTGATAATGACTATAACTGATTATTACCATTTCTAGTGTCAGGTCTTTAAAATATTCAGTATTCTAAGCGAGTATAATTATAATATTTTATGTTTAAAAACACATAGGCATAGAAAAGTATATTAAGAGAAAAATTTATCATTTCAATTAAATAATTGTTATTTCAGAACTCAGAGCAGCTTCGAAAAAAGACGTACATACATTACATTTTAATTGAGATTCATTCTCTCATATGTATACTGCATGCTTACTTTTTTACGTAATTATGTGCGCTTTTCGTGCAATACTAAATATATTACTAAATATATTACATTGGGTATATAATATTTAGCAAAACATCTGAATAATATTTCGATCATGATACATGTTGAAATTTAATATGTGGAAATTTATTAATACGGTACTTATTAAACAATATATACATCAATTAATTATTTAAAGTTATTAAAGTGTTAAAGTTGTCGATTATAAAGAAAAAAAAACCATGCACTTTCTAATAATATACTAAATATTTGTAAATTAAATATTTGAAATTAATTTTTTCTTTGACGAAAGTTGATTGGACTACACCTTTGCTATTTTTTTTAATATTGCTTTAATTATTATTTGAGATTAATCAAAGAGTAATTTTTCTTTCTTCTTATAAATCATATAATACTGAGTTAGATTGTAATACTGAAACTATCGTTTTTTTTAAATGTTAAAATACATTCTTCTTAATTTAGATTCTAGTATTTGCTGCATGTCATTTCTAATTAATTTTGTTTGTATTGATTGTGTAATCTAATTAAAATAAGATATTCAATGATAATACGTCTTTTACATACGAAATGTAAATTGTAATATAATCCTTGAGGTGTAACGTTTACTGGCGTCGGTATTAATAACGCCTTAATTGGAAATTAGACTATGATATAAGCGTTCGACCTTCCTTTCCTGGAGCATGGGTCGCGCCATATATGGCGAAGTTAATTCCTTTAATTAATAATACAGCTTAGAGTATAAAGACTGCAAAGCGACTAGCAAACGCCGAGTCGCTTTTATTTGACGACGTAAAATTAAAACTACAAAATTATATATAACATAATATATAAATAATGTGTAAGTTCTTTTTTAATTTCCTTGTTTTTATGATATATATTAAAATTGAAAATTGTTCCTGGATAGGCCTTCACAATAATTATATTGCGTTATGGTGACCTGGATATTATCCTGACGATATCGTTATCATATTAAAAAAATTGATACATGCAATGCATATAGAATAATGGATTTGAGGGATTTTTCATCGATAATGCTTCGTTGAGGATCAGTGTATATTGGATACGTTTCTCTTTCTAGGATAAAACACACTTTGCAATAATCCAAGAATAAAATGATGCCTTCGCAGATTGAAAAAGTTAGGATTTTACCTTTTATACTGTATCTAATTTGGAGTGATGTAAAACCGTCTATTACATGACCTCCGCGAATCACGTGACGTTTGCAAATACATGCAAGTCTTGGAAAACACGCAGCTTAGAACGCGAGCCTTATTCTGTCATAAGAATGATTTAGGCCATATTGATTAAGAAATTACGTGAACTTATTCCTCTCGTGCCTTTATATTGCCTATTCGTCACTTTTAAGACTCCAGTACATGTAACATATTTTATATAAATTAATATAAGAATTGTAACATAAAAAACGTGTTAAATCAATTAACGCAGAGCTTCGTAACAATTTTTAGATTCTTCTGAATTTTTTTAATACGTGCAGGAAATGCATTAAATATAAATCTTACAAAGTATTATGAGAGATATCTAAACAGAAATAATAAAAGATTCGAAACTCTGTGCGTTCTATTTCTACTAGAGTATCTACTAGAGCATTTGTAGCATCGATCGATTAGCTGCGAGTCATATCGGGTTTTTTTTCGGTACTTTTTAAATTTAATTATAACGATATTTCGAGTATTCCTCATATATACTTTGCCTTCATTTCTTTTATCGTATTTTCGAATGTTTTTACACGCAAGGAAAGTTCTTACAATTAGTATAATTAAATTTAACACAAGTAAACTTGTTCAGTTTATCAGTTTAAAATAATTTTGATAATTTAGTATAATTTGTATAATTTAATTACATTTTTGTACAATTTAATTACATTTACATTTGAATAATTTAATATCGAGCGATAGAATATGAAACGTAATGATTACATCGGGATTAACATCAGAGTCCAAACATATAATCGATAAACAACACGTTTTTTTTTCGTCAGTATGTCTCCCGAATCTGTGACGAATGTTTTTTTCCGCAAAAACTAGGACAACGCCGAAAAGTTCGTTTTCGATAGCACGAATAGTATTTTCAAAAATGTTGTGCAATTTCGCGTGGCAGCGTGTACGACGGTGCCCTCTCGACGACAAGGTGATACGGGCAAAAGCGGAGCACCGTGCCGTTCATGGTGGGTGACGGGGATACGAGGAGGGGTGTTCGGATACGAGGAGGGGTTGAATGGGTGGCGGATCTCCCGCCGCTCGCTTCACGGCGAATGGTTCACCGGACGCCCGTCGTCGGGGCGCTGCAGCCCGTTAGGACGTCAGTTCTCCATCGTATCGCGCCAGGGTTGGACCTGGATCCCACAGGCGCGCGCGCACACACACGTACAACACACACTCACACACACACATTCATATATCCATACGTACGTACGTACGTATGTACGCACGAACGCACGCACGCACGCGCGCGCGGATTCCAGTGAACGCGGCGGGAGTAGTCGCGCGACTATGAGTGAATCGCGCTTGTCTCGGCTAATTACTACTCATCGATGATAATTGATAACGTGGGCACAATTAAACGCGACGTGCTCTCGCTCGTACGATCGAGTGTTCGCGCCAAGTTTGCGCGAGTGTCAGCCGCCAGAACGCTGGCGGCTGCCGAGGGTGAATAGTGACATATTCGAGAGGCGATTCGACTGATCGGTCACGGGTCAAGTGTCGCGAGATAACGACGAGAGAGAGATATCGACAAGCGTTTCGAAATTGTCAGGAAGGAGTATGGACGATATATCAGGAGACAGTAAACAGAAATAATTGGAGACAATAGTGAGCGCGACAAGTAGTGACGGTTTGTAACGAAGGAGACAGTAGTCGCGCAGCAGATTCCACCGCCACGGGACTCAGTGATAGCGGCTCGCGGTGGTCAGACCGGCTGACAGAAGGCTTCGGTGGATCAGCTGACAGAGCACGATATCCGCCACATCGTGACGCATATAAACGCATTAGATAGAACGGAGTACATATATATATATGTTGCGGCATATGTACATCCGCGATAACAGCGAACATGCGAGCACGTTTAATCGACGCACATATGCGTAACCATCGCGTCTCGCCACCGAGGATTCAATTAAGCTTACCGTTCGAGAAAGGTCAAGTAGCTACGCTATGCGAGCGACGGGCTAAGAAAGGGCTGAGTTTTAATTAAAACTCGCCCATGGGATTCCCATTATCGCGCGCACCTCTCGTATTCGGGATTAATTAGCTGCGTCGGAAATAAAAGCAGCAGGGCTAGGTAAAAAGGTGGTTGCCGCTAGCTTGTCTTTGTAACACTTGTGTGACAGTTTTGTGCAACGCATCAGGAGCCTTCTCGAGCCCGTCCTCGTCGTCATGAACGAGCTTCTTCTCTGGTTGCACTGCGGCTGGCTTGGTTAGTGATCGTGACGATTTTAATGGCGGCACTTTAATTAATAAATGCACCTTTGCGAGTGACAGATAGTGCAATTGCGATTGGAGTTAAAAATCATCATTTCGAAGCTAGAGACGGGTAGAAAAAGTAGAAAATAGCGAGCGTCCTATATTTGACGCGCTTCTGCCAACGATGTTCAAGTAGGACGATTCTTGGCGATAGGTAAGCGAAATCATAACTCGCGATTTTCGTCGAAAAAGGATGAATTTTATACATACATAATATTAAATGTTGCTAGAATTCGTTGCATACATGCCATACTTGCATAATATCGTAATTTCTATGAGTTTCCTTTCCAAATTACGTAGACTGTTGTCTTAAACATTGTGAGGTTTAATAAAACATAAATGTCGATGAATTCCGATATATTCTATTGATCCAGTTCTTTTAAAACTGACTACTGACTTTACATGATGAAAGTTGATTTATATGATATTTACGAACTGCAATTATTGTATTAATATTCTACATTGTCTCGTGTTGTTATTTGTTTAATACATTTAATTAGTTGCAAATTACAATAACGTAATAATGCATCAATTGCTCTATTATATATTTTACTACATGATACTCAATATAATGTCGAACTTTCCTTTGTTTTTCGTCGCATTGCAACGTCAAAAGCTGCAATGTGATATTTAGTTGTCAGCTCGCGGAGTATGTACCTTAGACTCATCAAATATTGGTTGCAGTTAATTACATCCATCGAACGCGCGGTCATAATTCCATTAACTTCAAGTAAGTAATTTCGATTTATTCGCGTGAAATGAAGTATCATTCCGTAATGTATATATATATATATATATATATATATATATATATATATATATATATATACAATATATATATATATTTATAAATAAATGTAAAAAAGCAATATTTTTTACAAAAAAT
>Ga0157364_1009091_pt1 | contig 10293 bp, 9 predicted proteins | sample AttsexASBM2_FD_111476 | JGI IMG/M metagenome (GOLD analysis project Ga0157364, IMG submission 111476) | Fungus gardens microbial communities from leaf cutter ant in Ribeirão Preto, State of São Paulo, Brazil - Atta sexdens ASBM2 | ecosystem: Host-associated > Fungi > Mycelium > Unclassified ... | reverse complement strand
GGCATTTTAGAAGGCCAAATGTTAACGCTTTAAAACCACAAAAAGGCGGGAAGATATATAAAATTTAAATTGTATTTCGGTTGTATCAAATCTAAAGCTCAGAACTTTTTTGTACACCTAATAAAATAATCATAAAATTAATTTTTTATATAATATACACGCGAAATAATGGCAGCTTCCCAAGTAACATTTATGATACTGATCGTGAAATGGAAACACAATCATTAACAGAAATAAATCATTAACAGAAACATAAACAGAAACTTAGAAACAGTATTTTAGAACAGTCATTATCATATAAAAATATGACAAAAAAGAATATCATTAAAAAACTGGAAGAAGCTAATCATAAACTTCAATAGGCAAATGTAATTCTATGTAGAATAAATAAATCCAGACAAATAATGAAAAAATACATAAGAAGATTAAACGACAAGAAAAAAATTACAGAAGATCATTTAAAATTGAAATCGTTATTAAAATTGAATAAAATATTCAATAATGATCAAATTCAAGCTCTGAAAAGCAACCAAATTTACGCCAGGTCAAATGAACTAATAGTATAATAATGAAAGAAAAAGATATAATAATGAAATAGAATAATAATTTCAATTAAAGTTTTTGTGGAAGGAACGGTTATCAGGAGTTATTAAAACTACAAATTTCTTTCCTATCAGAACATATACTTTGCGAAAAAGAAAAGAAAATGTTAATTTTCAAGAAAGAACATTATGATATATTTGATATTTTGTAAAAATAAGTATCATTATTTAAAGATGATTGCGAGAGATGCTATATGAGCTATCCGTAACTAACGCCACAGTATTCCCCTCCCAGTATAAATATTAAAGCAAGAAATACTGATTAAATTATCGCTAGAACGAAAATGACAGAAAATAAAATTAAATGAAACAAACAGAAACTTATGTTTACCAGGTGTACAAATATGAAATGACGATTTGAGAAACAGATGGCGCACCAATGCAGTGTGAAGTACAAAGATTTAACATTATATGCCATTTTATTGTACCATCAACAAGTGTTAAACGCGCAAAGTGATTTGATTAAAAAGTGTTTGCATAGCATTGTGTTGCTGTGTTCAACATGACGAAATTTGTACCAAATAAGCAGCATTCGCGGACAGCATTAATTTTTTGTTTTCATTTGAAGAAAACTGCTACGGAATTATACCGATTACTTGGAGAAATTTATGATGAACATGCTCCATCGCAAAAAACGTGTGAACGATGGTTTCAGCGTTTCAAAATTGGAGATTTCGATGTTGCAGACAAGGAACACGGAAAACCACCCAAAAAGTACGAAGACGTGGAATTGCAAGCATTGTTGGATGAAGATGATTCACAAACACAAAAACAACTCGCAGAGCAATTGAGCGTTAGTTTCAACAAGCTGTTTCCAATCGCCTACGAAAGATGGGAAAGATTCATAAAGTCGACAGATGGGTGCCACATGAATTGAACGAGAGACAGATGGAGAGGCGCAAAAACACATGTGAAATTTTGCTCGAACGATACAGAAGAAAGTCATTCTTGCATCGTATCGTTGCTGGGGATGAAAAGTGGATTTTTTTTGAGAATCCCAAGCACAAAAAATCATGGGTAGACCCAGACGCACCTTCCACATCAACCGCAAGACCGAATCGCTTTGGCAGGAAGACGATGCTCTGTGTTTGGTGGTGATCAGAAGGATGTGGTCTATTATGAGCTATTGAAGCCTGGCGAAACGATTAATACCAAACGCTATCAACAACAATTGATTGATTTGAACCGCTGCTTAAAAAACGACCAGAATACCAAAAGAGGCAACACAAGATCATTTTTCTCCATGATAATGCTCCATCACATACGGCAAAACCAGTTCGGGACACGTTGGAAGCACTCAGCTGGGAAGTTCTACCCCATGCAGCTTACTCACCAGACTTGGCTCCTTCCGCTTACCACTTGTTTGCATTGATGGGTCACGCACTTGCTGAGCAGCGCTTTGGTTCATACGAAGATGTGAAAAAATGGCTCGATGAATGGTTCGCGGCAAAAGGGGAAGAGTTTTACTGGCGTGATATCCACAAATTGCCCGAAAGATGGGAAAAATGTGTAACTAGCAATGGAGCATACTTTGAATAAATCTCTTTTTATCATTCTTCCGAATTTAACGTGTTTTTTTTGGGGAAATTTTTCATCATTTCATACTTGTACACCTGGTATTAGTCGCTTAATGAAATCGCGCAAATTAATCTTTAAATCTAACTGTCTCTCGCTTGGTTAGGATACGTCTTTGGTTTACATTGCACTGAAATGTCAGTTGAAGATAGAAACATAGCAGACGGAGTAATTTCTGAGTCCTGAATTATTAAATAAGCGGCCTTAAGTTTATCGACAGTGATGTTGATACATCTGCCGTCGACTTCTATAGCAAAGATTTTGTTCGAAATGCGCTCTAATACTTTACTGCGGTCCGATGTACGGTTGGTTCAGGGAACGCCTGTTACCTTTTACTTTAAGGAAGACGTGAGAGCAGTTATACAAATCTTTATGGAAAAATAACTTAGGTTTAATGTGAGAAGTTAGTCTAAGCGTAACTTTTGCATAATTACGAGGAAATTCTCGACGAAAATTCGTTGCTCGGCTTTCTTCAGAGGAGAAACAACTCACCCGGTAATTTGAGCATAGTTCCGTAAACTAATTCCGCTACAGAAATGCCTCCTTTTTGAAACAAGTTCTTAGTCCAAGTAATATTATAGTGTATCAGTCCATTGAATTTCACCGTGGCACATTAATGCAGTTTTTAAGGAGCGATGCCATCGTTCGACGATACCATTAGATTCTGGATGGTATTCAGTTGTCCCACAACATTTAGAACCGACGAGTTTGGTTAATGCGTCGAACAGCTGCGCTTCGAATTGCGAGTCCTGATTAGTCGTGATCAGGCATGGAGTTCCAAATCTGGTTACCCAGTGAAAAACATCTTCGCCACCGTGTCTGCAGTGCAATCCTGTAATGGAATAGCTTCCGGTCAACGAATAAATCAGTCAATCATTCCTAATAAATACCTGAAATCTTTGAATAGAGCACTGACGATATCGATATATGTGCTTGAAACGAGTATCTGATATTGATATTTTGGTAGGCGAGAAATGGTTATGCCGATAAATTTTAGATTGCTGGCATGCTAGACAAGTGCGGGCCGACTCTTTAATGTCTTTAGCCATGGAGGGCAACACAAATTTTTGCGCAATTTGCCGGAGAGTTGCTCTGCCGCTTGAATGAGACATTTGATGCACCATGTCAAAAACTCGTCTTCGTAATGATCCAGGATGTATGATCTGATCTCTTCTTCTGAAATGTCACAGTAATGTTGGACTGTGTACTGTTTCCAATAAGGTAAACTTTTTAAGCTTCAAAAACATTGATATAGATTGTTTCAGTTATTTGCAATTCATCGTCCGAGGCTTGAGTTTCTGGAATCTCTTGCATATCGAGATTAGTTGGCATGATGGTGTCGACACGAGATAATGCATTTGCTACAATGTTTTCAGCATCTGAAACGTGACGTACATCGGTTATGAACTCCAAAATGAAGAATAGTTGATGGATTTGTCTTAGTGACATTTGATCCGATTTCCTCTTGAATGCGTATATGAGTTTATGATCCGTGATAACATGAAAATTTCCTTCTAGCATATATCGGAAATGTTTGATAGACGCATAAATAGCTAATAATTCTCTATCATATATGCTATACTTTATTTGTGTGGGCGTGAGTTTCTTTGAAAAGAAACTGAGTAATTGTAAAAATCCGTTGCTGTTACAATATTACACCGAGTGCTTTGTCTGAGGCATCTGTCTGTAATAAAAGTTGCATTATCTGGAAATACGAGCAAGATGGTTTGAGCGAGATGTTCCTTAACTCGTTGAAAGGACTGTATTGAGCTCAGGAATTCATTCTATTGTTGTTGCGTTTACGCCCCGAGATTGCATTTAACAATGACGCTTGCATGCTTGCGAGGTCTTTGAGAAAGGTTATAGAAATTGAACATTCCTAAGAAACGTCGAAGTCCTTTGACTGTAGCTGGTTCCTGAAATTTAGCGATAGTTTGAACTTTTTCGGATAAAGATTTGATACCTTCAGCGCTGATTGTATGTCCCAGGAAGCTGGCACTTTTCTGTCCGAACACACATTTATTCGGATTGATTGCTATGCCATACTGTTGAAATCTGTCGAATAGTATTTCTAGATGCTCCTTATGATGTGTTTCATTCTGCGAAGCGATTAAAATGTCATCAATGTAAATAAAATAGTAATCAAGTCCTGCAGTTATCTGGTCCATAATGTTTGTGCTGCATTAGAAGTCTGAATGTCATATAAGGAAATTCGAAAAATCCGAACGGTGTAATGATTGCGGTTTTAGGAATATCTGATTCGCAGAACTGAAATCTGTTGATATGCACGCCTTAGATCTACCATAGAGAACACGGTTTTGCCATGCAAGAAGTGTGTGCTATCTTGCAAGAAATTGAGTAATCTGACTACCTCATTGAGTTTGCGGTAATCTTCACATGGTCGCCAATTGCTATTCTTCTTCTGCATGTGATGTAGGGGCCTAAGGGCTCTTGGAAGACCTTGTTGCATCATGTACTTAAACTTTTGTTTAGCTGCTTTTCTGGACAGAGTCTGAATTTGTTTAATGAACGGGATGGACCTGTTGTTTCGATTATACAATATGTTCCATGTGCGGTTTGTTTGTGTGATCGACATCCTATCCTTATTTTTGGAAACTTGCTTAGGATTTTTTTATATGGGCAGTCGTCGGCCAACGCTGTTAATCGAGGAAGCTTTGTTGACAAACTAAACAGAGAGCTTTAAAAATCGTGCTACTGTCGATCAAATGCTTTTGTTATATATCAGGCAACCAATTGAAATGTGCTAGAAAATCTGAGTAATGAAAGTGTCCAGTAATAAAACGTCGGCGATTATAAAAGACCATTGAAAAACACGAAATCCCAAATCAATCTGGATTAATTTTTGTCCATACGTAGGGATGATCGTTCCGTTTGCAGCATAGAGTATCCGATAATATGCGTACAATCGCGTCTTGAGAATGATCGAAACATCAGCTCCAGTGTCCACCAAAGTTTAATTCCGGTAACACGATCTCTGATTATGAGACAACGAGTTGCCATGGCCAAACTATCTGCCGCCGGAAATAGTTCGGCCTCTAGTTTTCCTGTATCGCTTCCAGCTGCAGGATTGCGTACACTTAGCTTTGCCGCCGTCGATACCAGCAGGATTTGCTCATTGTGATCTTGAACTTTCTGCGACGAGAATTCCGCGAGGCCTATGACTTGCTACGCGATAAACGGGTTTTCAATTTCTCCATCTGAATCGCGTCATTTGTGAATTCGTCGAGTTGACTTTTGTCGGTTAACTGCTGCGACAGCGTTAACGCCAGCGGATAGCACATCTGTTATTCAGTCTGCTAGTTGCGATAGCTCTTCGAGTTCGTGCTTAGTAAATATAGTCACTTGTTGTGGTAGGCGCTACAGCTATAAAAATTTAAGCACTTCCTCTAACGCCGTTTTGCGCGAGAACTCTCATCCGACGGAACAATTGCAACAGACGGCAGTCACTTATATCAACCTCATTTAATAACTTATACAATTTCTTTTCGGCGCTATTCATGAAACTCTTAATTAATCTGTCTTTGAGCGCGGCATATCTATCCGTCACGAGCGGATTAAACATGATATTGCTAACTCAAGGAATCATTGTGAGGCACTGTATCATGTAATTCGTCTCATCTAGTTATATCTAAGTGAGGAATTGAACTTCCATTTGTACGAACCATAGATCTAGCTTCGATTTTCAGAACGGCATAGATCTGATTCGACTCACGCAAGCACAGGCACTTCAACTATACGCGACAATGCACCGCTGCCCTGATCGCCCGAGAGAGGATCGCCTGAGTCACTAGCCATGCCTGTGGCTTGTTAAAACGTTAGATTAAACGCAAAGCATTTACATCGGGATCACCAATCTGTGGCTGCTGCCCAATGTAGCGCCGAGCGTATCTGGGCGCCGGCGACGGCTAACTAATGGCGAAGGAAGATTGGCAGGAAATCACTAAATTCACAAAAACATGCTACTCATTTGTTTCTGACTTATAAGCCATAAGGTAGTTTAATAGAAATTCAGATGAATATTTGAAACATACAGATCGAAAGAGTAGAAACGTAATTGCGTGCGTTACGATAACTTGGATATCGGTATCACATTACTAGGTCGATAAAAATACGAAAAACTAAAAAATCTACAACATAGGCGTTTATTAGATGACGTGAGTAATTACCTAACAACATGAGCAGTAATCGATGCCGATCTCGCAATGAACATAAAGTGATGATTAATTTTACCGAGTACGGCTTACAAATGGTCCGCACGCAGAATGCCAAACATTAGAGAGAGAGAATGAGAGAGAGAGAGAGAGAGAGAGAGAAAATCGGAAAAAAGATTGACTCGAGCACCGCAACTAATGCTTGCAACGCGCTCTCATTGCAGCGTCATCTCTGATTTTCGCGTCAAAATAACAACATGAACTAAGCATTACTAATGAACTGATGGGCGCCAAATTTAATTTAAACTGAAATCTTTACACTTTTTTTTGGCAATTATGCAGAAGAACTGCCTCTAAACCGATTTTAATGAAATTAGACTCATTTGACGCATAAAATGAAAGCGTCTGGCAGAAAAAAACTCCGGGATTGCCCTACAAAGCAAGTTATTGAGCGTTTAAGTTGACGAATATTGAAATCAAGAAATCTCTTAGCCACGAAATACTACGATGCAAGCATGCGCTGCGGTCACTGCTACTTTAAAACAAGTTTATAAACAAATTCATTACTTTAAAAACAAATTCACTACTTTATAAACAAATTGATTGCTTTAAAAAAACAAATTTACTACTTTAAAATCACAAATTATTTTCTTTTATTATTTTTGTTTTAAAAGCAGTAATTTATTTTTAAAATAGTGAATTTTTCAGAGCAAAGAATTTGTTTTAAAGTGAATTTATATTTTAGAGTAAAAAATCTGTTTTAAAATAGTAAATTTTAAAATAGTAAATTTGTGTAAATTTTAGAGCAGAAAACTCGATTTTAAATAGCGAATTTATGAACCACAGCGCATGTTTACATTGCGGTATTTCGTGACTGATAGATTTCCTAACTTCAATAGTTGTTAACTTTAATGACCAATATCTCGCTTTGTAGGATAATAGTTCCGAACTTTTTTTGGTAATTGCCTAGAATTGTGTCCTGCTTATCGATTTTGATGAAATTAGATTTATTCGACGCATTTTTGTATGAAATGAAAGAATCTGGCAAAAAAAAAGTATCGCTTTGCCCCGCGAATCGAGGTATTAAGCGTTGAAGTTCACGACTATTCAGGTTAGGAAATCTATCATAGAGATAAAATGAGGTCTAATTGTACTGTTTCACATGGGTTTTGATTTCTACACGAAGCGACTATCACTCCACCTCCTCCCTGCAAAGAGGCGCACGACTTTCATAATTGTAGTTGAATTGTTGTTGAAGTTAGAAAATCTGTCATGTAGACAGTGAGATATATAGATTAATGCTTATTGGAGCGCCATAGCCCTGAACAAAAAAAAATAACATCTCACCTGCTTGAGGCCTAACTGCCTAGAAGTTGCAGCCTAGCCATTAAAAAGACCGCTCTAAAAAACTGTTCTCATCCTCCACTGTCTTCATGGGCTAGAAATATTCCAAACGGATAATGGCCTAGTTTAGACTATTAATCCTCGAACCGAAGATTCAATCCGGGTCAGAATGTAAGAACTAACTACCTGCAATCGAGCATTCCCTTGTCATTTGTCCGCAACATGTCCGCAATAACTTCATTTTTGTCCAATGACTTTTCCGAACAGACTTACTAATAGCCCTGAGTGGTACACGCGAGAATCTCTTGGAACGTACGCTTCTCCCCACACCTACCGGTGTGGCAGCACGGTGGAAGGAGGTCTTAGGGGTGCCCATAAAAGAGAAATCAGAGAGCAACAGTGAGTGATATATAGAGTGGACGCACGCAAGATTCACTCTCCTTCCATTGTCCGGCCATTTTCGCCGCTCTAAGTTTAAGCGCTATGTGAATTATTATTCTAAGTCCGAACACAACTTTTTTTTGTTAATTCAATTCCTAATTCTATTAATAATTGCAAGTTCTAATTTCTAGTTCGTAATCCAAATTTAAATTAAAAATAATCTTACTCTCGCGTAAGATTTATTACTCCGGTAATCAATGTACTGATATGAATCGTTTTAAAATATATACTTAATTAAGTGTGTTTAGTGATTATCCCCACCTTCTCGCTTATTAACATTGACGATATAATCATTCGTTGCAAAACACTAACGAAAAGTGATCGCGCATGGCTATTAGTGTGACCGAAATCAGCAGCCGAATTCGCTCAGAGAGTAACAGAGGCCTTGATATTCTTCCCTTCCTTCCTGCTGGCAATTGGGAACTCCAGAGTCCATGCATCTGAGCAATGCATCTCAAGGTAACAAAGCGACTATTTTACTTTTCGCTAATTGAAACCTCATCGTAAATGAACTACAGAACATGTGCCCTGTATTCCCGCGTTCGTGCTTCCCTATCGACGCTCGATTCCTATCAATCTTGGTGGTGGTCAATCCTTACGTCGCATGGGTCCGTAATGGTTGTTGCGCATCCGCCTTATTTTATCATTAAGGAGAACAGAACGATTAAATGCACTAAATGTTATACCTCGTTATCCATTCACGAAAAGGAGAATTATTCCATTATTGGGTATTGCGACATTACGTCTTCAGTTACTCCCAGCGATTTGAGACTTCCCTCGTGCTCTTTGATACTCATTATCCTTCGCGCGGTCACAGGTTGCTTCGAGTGCCCTGAGATCTTAGAAAGATTCCTAGTAGGAAGAAACGGGGAAGCAACCGTTCAACCGGAACAATTCAGAGTCGATCATAATCGCTATATCTAATGCTCGTAGCCAATCGGCAACCTGGATAAAATCAATCGGAGCCGTTTTAGTACCCGGAACCGTGAATCCCGTATTCCACCATAGCCTCAGATTAGAATTCGGGGATTGGTCGAATCCTCTTGGGACGTAACACATTCAATTATAACAGGGAAATGCTCGACTACAGTTGGCTGGTTCTTACATTCCGACTCAGATTGAACCCTTGTGTAAACTAGGTCATTGTTTACGCTGTAACTTCTAGGCGGTTAGACCCCAAGTGGATAAGGTGTGTTATTTTTTCTTTTTTTTGTTCGGGGCGACGTAACCCCGAAATAACCTTTTTGCTTCAATGACCTTTTGCTTCGTTTGATGAAAAAAAATTGTGTGGAAAAGCAAATTAAAGGTAAAGATTTGATCTTTCGAATCATGTAAATTGCAATTTGTGTACAGTTTTTAATCCACTCCATGGAACTCCGCAAATTTCGAAAAAAATTTTGAGATATATATCTGATATATCTTCATTTATGTTTGTGTAACTTTATAAAATCTCCATGAGAGGTTTTTAAAATAGCGATCTGAAAAATAGAGATTTCAAGCTGTAAAATGCTATTTTAAACATAACTCGATACAACGATTTTTAACGAAGTTATTCTATTTTGAAGTTTGCATGTAGCTACTGAACAAAATTAGAGTCACTTAAAATCAGCATTAAAAAAATTCAAATTTTACACATCTTCGCGAAGAATGTTCGCAAAACGATGTACGAAAAAATATATTAAAGCCACTTTAATTAAAACTTCTTTAATTGTAAGTCAAGTTTAATATTTTCTCTTTAAAATGATTTTTTATCATTATGCTATAATTTTTTTCACTGAGTGATTTGAGTGAAGTGAGTAGTACATTATGTAGTCTTTTCTGCAAATTTCTAAAAATTTTGCCGGTATTAGCATTACCCAAAATGTACCACGGGAAGGTTACACGATCGGATTTACACCTCTCGTGCGTGCGTGCGTGCATGCGTATTGGGGGAAGTGCGTGGGTGACATTTACATGGATGTCCTTTTTTTGGACATATAATTATTGGACACCGCATTATTGGACACGAACATTGCACGATTGGACACCGCATTATTGGACACGACATTATTGGACACTGTATTATTGGACACCGCATTATTAGACACGGCATTATTGGACACTACATTATTGGATAATCATTGCTGGACACCACATTATTGAACACCGCATTATTGGAT
>Ga0157364_1009089_pt1 | contig 10294 bp, 4 predicted proteins | sample AttsexASBM2_FD_111476 | JGI IMG/M metagenome (GOLD analysis project Ga0157364, IMG submission 111476) | Fungus gardens microbial communities from leaf cutter ant in Ribeirão Preto, State of São Paulo, Brazil - Atta sexdens ASBM2 | ecosystem: Host-associated > Fungi > Mycelium > Unclassified ... | reverse complement strand
TAGCACATTAATGTAATACATTCTTATCATGGATTGAAAACAGTCTCAAATATCTTGATTGTTAAAAATTAATAAATAATTCTTGAGATATGGATTAAATTTTTACAAAAGATTTAATAATAACTGCTTAATAAATTTTATCAAATACACGAATTAAAGATTCTTACGTAAGAAAGTTACCTTTATAAAAAAAGAAATAGAGATTTATATGAAATTTCTGATTCGCGAAAGAAGACGGAAATACAGGTCGGAAACGGGGATTACGTTATGGCTGACTTCGTACAGTCCAATTTTCGATAGCACCGGACACGGTCCGTACACGTGGAAAGTATCTTTTACAGCGGCGCAAGACCGGTATACCGGTCCGTGAGCGGGCACTTCTCACGGATCCAACATGGTGTGTACGTAGACGGTCGCCCCTAGTACGACCCCGGAACATACGATTCGTATTGTGCGCGATCGCGGAACGTATACGATCGCTACACGATCTCCCGCTGCTAGATCCCGCCAGATCGCTGATCCACCGGTACAGCGATCTATTGATCGCGAACAACGCTTCACACACGGGGCACCGGCTATACCTGCGGCCGCACATCGATATGACTACGTTTCCATCGATGCGGAAGTCGATGTCTCGCGTCGAAAAACGGACGGTACGATGGCGCGCCCGAAGGAGAAACGCGTAATTGGCGAACAGATTCATAGTTCTGATCCGTACAATACTGCGAGATGCTACAATCTCGCACGAGACTTTAGAATTTATTATCTCATTAAAGAGATTTGTTCTCATTCTATTCCTATGGTTGATGAGGTAATCTATCATGAATTTGATAATAGCGTCTTGCTGCACTTGAACCGTGGAATTATAATTTTGTGTTGAAGCTTTACATATATTGATGATTAGGCAAGGATGCGTATAACAATTATGCATAAAAATAAAAGTTATCTTTTACAGCATTGTTTTAACAAAATATGTTACAAGTAATTTTTAATATAATTAATCTTGAGGAAAATTAAATATATATAATTACGATATTTGCCATTACAGAAAAATATAAAATAATGCAAATGATACATGTTGTCTTACATTAATTATTTCTAAATCAAACACAACATATTTTATTTATGATAAAACCAAAATTTTTTCTCTTGCAAGTTAATATTCATTTATATAATTTTACAGAGAGTCTATCAACAGTATGCAGGAACTATACTAGCGGCATATTATAATACCTGCTAGCATTGCGATACTCCAGCAATTTTACATTTCATCATTTCGGTATTTCTTACGATCGTTTGATGAGCAACACTTATAATACTCGCACATCGATATTCCTGAAATTAACATTATATCGAAATATATACCTCATAACTATTAGATTTTATTTGTTTCCGCTAGACTTGCATTCTCAAGAACGCTGCGGCTTTGGCGAAGATTTAAGATTTAATCTAAGGTTCATGACGCGAACGCATTAAAATTTTTCGTGAAACGACGCGAGGCATGCCTCTTATGCACAGGTCAAGAGGAAAACAATCATAATTGGCATTCTCTGCACGGTTCCGCGGGCGGCGGTTCATCGGCTGGCGGTAACCCGGTGCGATATGCCGATTGTGCGGCAACGTCATCGTATCGGAACGAGAGCATTGAAACGCTCTCGCTTCGATATGCCGTGTTTCTCTTTACCATGGTATCTCTCGTTTTCCGCTGCACACTTGATATCCCCATAAAGTTTCGATTAATCCACGTTACGCGCAAATTAAATATTTCTTTGTGCGGAAAGGTCATCGAGAATCGTGCCCCGCATCTTGAACCTGGACCGCGAATTCTGCGCATACTCGCTTTCCTTGTGTACACACACACACACATACACACACACACACACACACACACACACAAATTGAGTAAAGTTGTGTTGTATGGCGTGCAAAGGAACAATTAGATGCGCCTCCTCCCCTTCCTGGATCTCGAGGAATCTCTTTTTCTCGAAAGGATTATTCTTATCGGAACTCAGCGCCTGTTTCCGCGAGAGTAAACGGATGGAATTTTCTGCCATTACTGTGGCGTCGTCTTTCAGCTGAGACTGGCGCGATCCGGACAAAATTGATTCCTGTCTCATTAGGTTTACGCAACGCCATCAATTGCAAGGCATATAATTAAAATCAAATATACCAGATACGTGTTACGACACACCTCTCGATCTTCGATCGTAACGCGCGTAGGAATAACGCGAATTTATACAAGATCATAATTAAACTGCATTTGTACAATTTTAATAATATCCGAAAACGTCATTTCAATTTAATATCCCGTATCTATCCGAATCTCAAATATTAGCAATATTTTAACGATTTACATGAAATGTACAAATACTATACGGATCGGTGAACAAGAACATACATAAATATAATACAGTGCGATCGTAAATGTTTGCCATAAAATACGAGAATGTTCCTTATAATTATCGATCGAATCCTATTTCAACTTTTATTAGCGAATATAATTGTAACAGTCATTTTCATATATTCATACTACCAGGATGTCTTATATAATTACCATCTTTATTCTCTTTGAAATAATATTACTCTTTTTTTCATTCAAAAATCATACTTCTAAACATTCTTTTTAGATTTATATTGCAACACTGAGAAAGAACAATTTTTAATTTATTGCGCATCTGTATATGTAATAAACAAAATACACAAAAGGTAAGATACTAGCAAGGTTGCTGTTACAAAGACCACCAGAAGTGAAGCAAAGAGAATTATAGACGTGAATACGCAAACACGATATATAGTCACGCGCATGCGCGCACGAATATTCGCACTCGGAGTTCTCAAGGAATTTTCTGAAAACGATTTTTAAAACTTAATTGATTCTTAAACTGTTTTTGGAGATAATTATATTTGTCTGCATATCTCTTAAGAATCTTTTAATATTTTTATAGTGTAATTGCAATTTTTTTCATAATTGATAATAATTGATAATCATTATTTTAAGAAGATTTTTTTATAAAAGGGATTGTATGGAGAATAAGATGAAGAATTTTGTGAATAAGCGAGGGAAGAAAGGCGGCTGTAGACCAGGGTTAATGAGTTTGCTGTCGCCTGTCATGAATGGTGTTGCCTTTTAAAATAGGCAGGTATATACCCCACAAGTTATACTATCGTACCGTACGTGGTTTCCTGAATGCATCCCCATTGGTTGCGACGATCTTCAGCATGAATTGCCCGTTGGAAGGGGGCAAAGAGCAAACCGCTCGCCGGTAAGATGGCGTCTGTTCTAAATTCAAAACAAGACGCTGCTTAGCATATACATATCCCGGCTGCTGTGCGCACGCTATGACATTCGCAATTCAAATCGTACATTTCTATTACCATTTTAATTCAAGGGCACTCGGTCGCGCCGCGCGTGTGCTACCTCCGCGTCGCCGGTGCATCGGGGGTCATCACACGCACGCACCGAAACCGCAAGAATGTTCTGCTCGACGTCGTCTTCAATTCGCTGCTACATAATTTTCTATGATCTGCTGTTATTTGTTGTACAATAGCAAAATTGTTGATTCAATTCCTTGTCTCTTTAATCAATCGTGGATTATCAACTCTCTCTGTTTTATATATATACTTCAAGATTAATTATTTCTGTCTTGCTTTTTTTATTTACAAAAAATAAAAAAATAATTCTACAAGAAAAAACCAATAAGAACGAACAGTTTATCTTATAAAAATAATATATATTTTAAATTTGTAATGTCGTCTATAAATTGTGAACGATTTATTTTGCTAACGTATTAGATGCTTGTTCGTGATTTCTTTCTCGGTGATTTGCCGAAAGAAATTGTGTCACCCCTACTGAACATCTGGCAAAAACCCTTTTAGATGCGGCCAGGGATTTGTAGTGACGAAAACTGACTCGTTCCCGCGAATTTATGTGCGCCGTCAGATTAAGGGACGAACCGTTCCTTTTCTTTTCTTCGATTGAGGCGCCCGCCATTGTGCCTCTTCCGTGTATTCGGTTACGCATAACGAGATCCTCGGGATTTCATTCAGGGTTCGAAACGATATGTCGCTAGTTTGTGCTAATGACTACGTCTGAGAAAAAAATGTACGACAGATGTTCGATTCATTTTGACGAGACATCAGGTAAAAATTAATCTGTAAAATTCACGCATTTGTTGATTAAAAATTATTTTATTTCACTAGAGAAAATATACAAATTAAATCTACTTAAAGTAATGTGTTTTTTATTAAAATTTATTAAAATTTTATTAAAATTTTATTAAAATTAACAATATTTATATACAACAAAATATGATTAATACTTCAATACTCGAACATTAAAATTATAATACATTATCCTTTCGACATTTCTGTATATCTATTCTGAAATAATTAATTATTTTTTTCTTTTTAATCTATTGTATACTGATTTAATCTACTTTATTTTGATTTAATAAAATCACGATATGCGTTTATTTGAAATTATTTTTCTTTTCTTGCTTTCTAAGACGTATATTTATTTTTATACTAAATATAAATAAATCAGTTTTATATTTTAATTGTTTCACAATTTCTCTATCCTTATTTATTGAAAACTTAGTTTTATATTATTTGAAATAAATACGTTTAATGATGTAATATTTAAAATCATATTACACACGTAATATTGTGATATGTTCTCTACGATATATTTTAATGACGTCAGATTTTATATGAGTAATCGTTCGTATCTTGTATTTAGCTGAGTATCTTGATCTCTGATAAAAATGTAGCTATTGAATGAAACTTTATTCTGATTAATTTATTTATTACGCTTTTTGATTCAAGATATATAATAATGATTTTAAATGTGGGTCTTAATAGAGGTAAGTTTTAAAAGGAAAGAACGTGGATAATGTGTTAAGATGCATTAAACTTGTAGAAGAAATAATAGTAATATCGAAAAAAAGATTGTATGAAAGACAGATAATCGGCACTCGCACGCGCATGAATCCTGTTTCGCGCTTAAGGTGTTGCATTGCAGAACGGATAAAAATTGTTCTGTTTTCGCAGAATGCATGAATTACTTATTCTCGATAGGAGGAGAGAGAGATACGTGGCGTATTATCGTCTCGAAAAACATCTGTTTTCGCTTGATACTAGTTACGTAGTCGTAATTATCTTCGTAATGTAATCGTGAATGCAATGATATAACCGGAGCGTGACTGACACGGCCTTAAAGACATTAAATACGAGTATTTTCCCGCGATTTCCTTTTTCTTTTGTATTCAATGTATTCTTGACTCTTCATTTTTTTGATAGTAATATTGGAATGGAACTCGTTAAAGCAATTCCGTCAAATAATTAAAAGCAAGGAAAGCTTCTTCATAGATTATTTATTTAAAAAATATTAATTCAAAAATTTTAATTGTATCAATCGATTAAACTTGGAACGTATTGACTAATGTTATTCTATAAATTAAAAAGCTCATTTACACAGATATATAATACATTTATTCTTTTATGTTCAAGTTGCAAAATAACATTCTTTAAAGTATCTAATACAAATTTATATTTACTTTTAATATTATGGATACATTTATGTGCTTTCGGAGAATATCGGCTCTCGTTTAAATCGAATTCTCGCACCTGTGAAGTGAGGTTATCATAAATCTTAAAAACCTAGAACCTGCATCCTAGATTTAGATAAATCAGAGCGCGCGTCTCGCTAACCTTTCGAAAAAGCTATACCAGAAGCGGGGGAGAAAGGTGGTAATATATTGACTCAGCCAAGATGACCAGCTCGTTCCAGTCTCGAACGGTGAACGATCGTTTCGCATTCTCGGCTACTCGTCGCGAGTCGGTCGAGTTGAGAAAAAGAAAAAGAATCCGAAGAGCGAGAGCGAGAGCGAAAGAGACAGTGGTATAAGAGCTCGATGAGAAGGGGGTGAGGGAAGAGCAGGGAATCAAGAAGAAATATGTAGAGAGGGTCCAAGGAACAGCACTCGAAGGTGTCACTCGGCGCATTCACGAAAACCCAAAACATCCATTCTCGAGCAGCGCGGACAATGATGGACCCACTGACCATACCGGACCATATAATGGAGAGTCAGGAGCGCTCGTCGCCATAGTCGTGGTCCCTTGATCCAGATCGAAGATAAATTTCGCATTTGTAGGAGATCGACCACGCGCGACCAGCGCATGAAAGAAAGTGGGAGGATCCAGTGAGTCTGCATTTCGGATCGGCCGATTTTCTCGCGCGGGATCGATCACAATGACCGACTGACGCTTCCTTTATTCCGATAATTGTCGCGTTCCTCGGCTGACAATTGCTCGGGGTATTCTCGAGTGGCGACAAGGCGCCGATTTCATGAGATAAACGACGAACGAATGGAACCGATGCAAAGGGAAGAAGAAAGAGACACAGGGTCCGAGCGCGATCGTAAGTGGTGTAGCGGATCGTTTATGCACCTGGACACGATCCCGCGGTATCGCGATCTTTTACGGCTACTCGCACGATCGCGCGCGGCCAAATATTATTTCGAGCCGACGCGGCGCGGCGATACGAGCAGCGAGCGCGTGGTAGAGGCATGCAGGTATATAATGTGTTCGCGAGTGCAGACGCGCGCGCGGCGCAACGTTACGATAATATTTTCTCTCGAAATAGAGGCTACTTACGATGCACTTGCCTCGACGTGTGTGGTCCGCGTCTGCCATGAACGCGAGTTCTTTATATTTAAAAAAAGAAAAGAAAAAAAAGAAGAAAGACAGTTTGCACGAGAAGATGGTACTTGTGGATCGTACAGATTCGTTTGCGCAATCAAGAGGCTCATAAAGACATATTGCGAATACGTTACGCCTAGAGATTATTCCCACTCGATGTTTCGCTTAATTCGGCTTCCTCATACATCGAACGGCTCACGATTTAACAAGCAGAAAGTTATCTTGATTTACGGCAATTATCTGAAAGTGTTTTCGTTCCATCCGAGGATGCGATTTCTCATTCCATCAACGGACTGATTTTCATTTCGATTCTCATTATACGAAAACCGCGCAAATCGCTTCCACGATTTCGTTTTCATGAAATTATAACAAATTCCACCTGGATATCGACATCATATGAAATCTGACGTACATTAGCGAGCGAACGAGCAGTCGCACTAAATGGTGGCGGCGAAGGGCACGTGAAAGATTGAAAGAACGAAAAAAAATCAATCAGTCAGTCAGTCAGTCAGTCAGACGTTGTATACATGTTAACCTCAGCGCGGATTAATCCGCGCGTGTAACTCCGCGTGCGGCGTGTAATGCAAACCTTTACGTACATACGCACGCGCTGCAATGTTAATTGGAATTACATATGTGTGGTCACACGCGAGAACGTCTGATCTTGAGAGAGTCGCGGCCTGGCCGCGTGATGTATGCGTCGTGCCGAGGTAGACAAGGACGGGCCGTCCTCTCACTCGCGAAGTGATCATCTTCGGCTTCAGAATACACTGTACATCGCAAGCGATCCTCCTCCGCGCGACGTACGTGGACGCGATCGCAGATCGCTGCGCGCCGGACTCCTTTTCCCCTAACGCGAGATTCAGCCGAGAGATTCAGCGTGGGATAGGATTTCCTCGAGCATACGCGTGGCGACTCCAAGAGAGAGACTCTACGGTCCTTATTTACAGTTCGCATTTAACAGCTGTAAACGTGGCCGTCCGATTATAACAAAGTTCCGTTTGTCTAATATGAAGATCCTAGTTGACGTTAAGCGTGGGCCGCGAATTATATGACCGCGTTAAATGTAGGACGTGAGTACGAAGCTGTGAGATTGTTTCATCCTATCTATCTTATTGGGCGCGCTTCAACTCTCATAGATTCAGCGATGGAGAGAGGATAAAAATTTAAGAGAAACATCATTTTTATTAATGCGCTCAACTTCGACCCGTTATTTATTACGATCGAGATATGACCATGAAATTCCATAATCCTTTCTCGGGAGAAAGGAGGGGCAAATTGGTTACATCGAGGAACGGGTGAAATGAGACAGAAAAAAAGTCATGAAAGAAATCTCGACTCTCAAAACGAACGGCGGCATTAATCGCCATACCTTAATTGGGACACATCGTTAGGCAAGGAGAGCGACAAAAGTGGATATCTCTCGTAATTGATCGTAGGCACAAAGTACTCGATTGCGCCTTACAAGGAAGACGAGCGCAAGGTCGACGGCGGCATTGCGCGTACGTATGCGTACGCGTGCGCGCGTATGTGTGTCGCAATTACTCCCACGTCATGGCGCATTGAAATCCCAGACGGCAGTAGTCAGTGAGCAGAGTATGGAGCCTGTGCGTATGAAACTATGTGAGAAACAGAGAAATATCGAGGAAAGAAAAGGGAGAAAGAAATGTTCGTCGATTGTATTTTTTACAAAATTTTTTCTCCATTTATTAAAATAATACATGAATACAATACAATATATAATTTTATACATTTTACAATTATGTAGTAAATAATCAGCAGTCTGAAAAATGTTACAATGAAAGAAAAATATTTGATATTTATGATAATAATTGCATGAATAAAGTAATTATTGTTTTAGGAGCTCCAGTTTTATGATTTTACTACTATAATGCTAGTACAATGCAATAATAATAATTATGTTTATAGTTAATATAATTATAATAATACAACTTTTATTAATAACGCTATATAGTGACACTATATAGCAGTAATAACCATCAAAATAGAACTTTACACTTTGTAATATTTTATAAAATAATAGTCAAATGCTTAGAACTTTTCTTTCAGTGTATATCGAATATTTAAATACAGTCTGTGGAATTTTTTCAATTAACGACTTCTTTCGCAATTCTAATATCTTAATCTGACACTCAAGCGATCTATTATAGAATCTGAAATTAAAGTAGAAAGTTTTGTAGAGAATGTGTTTATTCGAGGTTTCAGTTCGAAATTCCAGACCATGAAGAATGAGAGAAACGAAGAGTGGAAAGTGAGTGAAGACAGTAACACTACGCCCACCGTTTAAGATCAAGGCTTGCAATGTTCGTCTGAAGGATCGATGAGCTACATGTTTTGCAACGCGTTGCGCGTAATTTAATTTCGAGTCGCATTACGGCACGCATAATTGCGTAAAACATAATCTTGAGTGGATGTCGGAGCGCGGACGCGAGCTCGATCGCGAGCATCTCCGACCTTTCGCGAGTCCGCTATGAATGTATGAAAGATCGAAGCGTTGATCGAGTCACTTTTACGCACGATAGTGATGGGAATGGAATAGAGAATAAAGGATAGAATAGGAATAGATAGGTGCGACTTTTTCTGATTGAGAGTAACCTTAATGTCTCGCGCGATTACATAAGTATACGTGCCTATGAGGTAGCCGCGGATGAATCGACGTCGTCGTCACGGTGATGAAATCCGGCCGCGATAGCGGCATCTCTTATATCGCCGGATGATCTTGAACTAACACCTTTCAGGGCATATTCCGCCATTTATTACGGACACACAAGGTGTTCCAATAATTGCGCAAATGCGCAACACGAGATTACCTGCATACGTAAGTCATCGGTAATCGTTTCTTCGCGAGATACTCGCGTCTTGTTTCGCGTCTCCTATTTCTCTTTTCTCAACGCCCTCCTTTTACGCTTCGTCTCATCATTTTCTCTTCCATTGCTGTACGCTTCATTGAAGAACGTCATATATCCTCACGCATATGCGATTTTCGCGGCCAATCATAATATCCGAAAAAAATTGCGATGTAAAGGAGAAGAAAAAGTCTGCGTGTCGCTTTTTGTGATTAATACGCCACTAATATCCGGAGGAATATCCATGATGTTCACTCTGAAGTTGACGTCAAAATCTGTAACACAGTTACTAACATTGGGTCTGTAAGACTCATTTAATTTATATTAATTTATGTTAATTAAAAGATACTAATTTCAAGAAATCATAATGAAATAACTCATATAAAACAGAATAAATTAGAATATTAAGAATATTAAGTTTATATTAATGTTCCAAATTTGCAGATGTAACATAAAAGTTGTATTGTATTTAACATTTTTGACAAAGAGATTTATAATTGGGTGAATCCATTAGATACACCGTCTGAAGAATTAAATTGATTATAATTTAATCATATCATCATATCATGATGTCATAATAATTAATAAGAAATGATATTATATAGTCTTATATATATATATATATATATATATATATATATATATATATATATATATATGAAAAGACAATGATCGATATTGCGCTACAATGCTATATCGTGCGATTCACCATATAATCTTCGCACACG
>Ga0157364_1009088_pt1 | contig 10295 bp, 5 predicted proteins | sample AttsexASBM2_FD_111476 | JGI IMG/M metagenome (GOLD analysis project Ga0157364, IMG submission 111476) | Fungus gardens microbial communities from leaf cutter ant in Ribeirão Preto, State of São Paulo, Brazil - Atta sexdens ASBM2 | ecosystem: Host-associated > Fungi > Mycelium > Unclassified ... | reverse complement strand
CATTTTTGGAATGAACTCATCATACAAAATTTCGCATTTCTGACTCACAAAGCAAAGTGTAATCTTGACGTTCATCTTACTCTGACAGCAAAAAGCGTATCGCAGCTTTGTATACTGGCAGACAAGCAGAAATAATCAGTTTCTTATCTTACTAGGCGACTCGAACGCGTTTGTCCCATTTGCAATCGCGATAGTCGATTGGGAATATGAACTTCATTTCGTGTACGTGACACAAAGACGATGCACGCGGCCTGCCATTGTATCGTCGCCGATACCTATTTCGCTGCCACTTCACTCAACCGATGTTAAAGGCAGTGTCAATGACAGCCATGGCAAGAGAAGAGTCCCCGATCGAGCGGAAATAACGGCCGAAGAATCGGTGACCTTTTCGAGTTCTTTTTCATCGCGCATTCTTCTTTTATTTACCCTTCTCTTATAGCTTCCTCTCGTGTCATTTCTTCGACAGACCACGAGGGAGACTCCCCTGTAATACTGATTTAAATCAAGGAGATTAAATAACGACAATGATAGACCACATGCAGAATATTCAATTTCAATGATCAAATTAAGTAATGACATTCTATAAAACGGGAATATGAGATTGAGATTCGTGGTTAGTGACAGATTTCTTAATAGGCTCGTCTAATTTAATATTGAGGAAAGAAAAAGCACTAAAAAATATTTATCTATAAGAAAGCTTATAGAAAATGTGCTTAAAATAATGAAATCAATAACGACATTGTTATTATTGTTTTTTATAAGTTCATTTTAGAATGATACATACAATGTAGGCAATGCAATATTACAAAATTGAATGTGCTGATTGCAAATTTGGTAAAAGATAGACAAGTCTTTATTATATTGCATGCTTGGCTTGCGTATAGTCGGCACACATTTATTTACACATGTAACATACAAGCTGCTTGCTTTCTGTGTTAATGGAATGCTTTTGTCTTTCTGCCTACGCCTCGCACAGGATTTACTTCGCAAGGATTAAATCGCACGTACCGCGAATGTCTGTCTGTGAAGAGCGAAACCTGGAAGGGGAGGGTAACAACGTAGTTTCTAGGAGCCCCACGGGGAGAAAAAAGCGCATAGTCCGGACAAAAAGCGGCGAAAGGGTTGGGAGGATTAAATTTTCAAACTGTACAGCCTGGGAGCTGCGCATTGTGAGTGCCCCCGCGTGCGATCGTTGAATTAAAAACAATGGAAATGTTGAATTCTCGGTAGCGCGGCTCTTGTTACGGCGTTTGTTTTCCATAGCAGAAAATAATAAAAAATGCATTAATCGAACGCTCGCAGCCGCCGGCGATGACACAGCGACGTCGTCGACACAGCAACCAAAAGCGAGGGCGGCTCGAATTATCGAACATCGTTTCCACTCGATTTTGTGTTATACACATATAAGCGAGTTTATATTAAAAAAGGAATTAACTATATTTTGCAAGAATATATTAGATACATACGTGCGATATCTAATATTGTGTAATATCTTCAGTTAAAACTTTGCAAATATATATAATTTCTCATTCGTCCTATATTACTTTGAAGAAAAAAAAACTATTGCTGTGTACATAGTTTACAAAAAGTAAACTATGGAAGCAGATTCGAACGATAATGATTACACAACAGTAATTACATGGCGTGAAGAAAAGAATTTCGTCATAACTACGGTAAACATCTCTCCGGTGATAGAGAAGATTCGAGGGGATAAATCAACTGGAGGAAAGTTGGTTAATCTTCATCGAGAGCGGTAAAGACTTTACGGATTGTTTTCATACGAAACTTTCGAAGCGGTTCCGTAGACGTCTGCTAGACTTTACCGGAAGTAGATCTATCGTTATTACGAAATATTCCCACGTTCTTACGAACGTTCGAGGGTAACTTGATTACGGCAGAGTCTGATGAAGAATTTATACAATTTCTAGAATGCCGAGACTTAGATCAATCATCTTCCTTTTATGAAAAGAATGCAATGATAATATTAACCTTCTTAAGATGAGTGACGAATTATGTAATCACTTACATATTATATATTTTTGCAAACTGAAACTTATGATATATATATATATATATATATATATATATATATATAGAGAGAGAGAGAGAGAGAGAGAGAGAGACATGCGTTACAAACATCATATCGTTTCAAAGATTTATTATTTATTAATTGAAATTTTAACTGGGAACTCTTTATTTCTCAGATTTTTAGCGAATGGATCATAGTTGCCTAGTGTTCTTCTCGAATGCAGTCTTAGATTGCCATGCGTTTCGTGTTATATTTCTATCGTATGTTCGTAACGCAATTAGGAAGTGTCCTGACACAAACGGCAGAGAGCGTAGCTGTACAGGACTCAAAGGAGCCTTTAACGTTTCATAAGTATGCGGCTCTGGCCTGGGACTTTCTTTCTCTTTCTCTCTCTCTCTCTCTCTCTCTCTCTCGCGCGCGCGCGCATGCTCGAGTAATCCTCCCTTGAAGTGCGAGGCTACGTTAGATCATAATTAGTATACACGAGCCATCGTACAAAAGCAGCTTACATAACGAATACAGTGTCGTGGAGTCGTCGCTTCCGCAAACTCATTTTGCGCGATGTAGTTTCCATAATGAACATTTGGTCGGCAAGTTACGCTAAAATTTGCGAATGCCGTTTATTAAAGTTCGCGAGCGGAGCTGATTCTGTGAACAAAGGTCTGGAAAAATATGTATCCTGGAATATTGTAATAAAACGGCTCCATTCGCTTTGTGCGATGTTGGCACCAAACTTATTCGCGAATCAATAAAAGGGTCCTGCTACGAACGATATTGTCTTTTTCGACTACTGTCGGCAAAGATCGCGTTTGCGCGCTCCAATCGAAAGGAGTCACAATTCGATGTACTATATCCGTAGATTTGAAGTTCAGGCTTGAGCAAACTAAACATGCTTGAAAAATTCCATTTTTATCAAAAATTTGACGAATATAATTCAATTTTATCTCGTTTTAATATGAAATTACCTGCTTTTTCTAAATCTAATTAACTTCTTTTGTTTAATTTAACTAACCGAATTCAACTAATCCGAAAAATTGATATAAAGCGATGTGATTGAATATCGGATAAAAATTGAATGTGATAATAGAAGAGAAGGAAAGACAGATTTGTTCCCTCAACGTTACGAGATCTGGTTTCGAGTAATATGTACTCTAATGAGAAATTGTATACACATGTATGTAAGATATATAATCTACGGTATCGTTTTAAATAAAATGAGTCAATCACAGTCAAGAAATTAGTAAACAAAACAAATCGATGAGAAAAGTATGTCATCTTTCAAATGCTGCTTTTTTTTACACATGTGTCACTCACGTGATCATAAATCGAGTGATTGATTGTAATTATAAAGAATGAATCGTCCCGCAATAGCGGAACAAAGTACATACTATGATCTTTGGAAATCGTGAATGAAATTTCTCAAACAGATGCACAAAGTACAAAGGAAGGCAAGAAAGTGAAAAGAGAGAAAAAGGCATTCGATTTGAATGCGTCTAATCAAAGTTAAGGCAGAAATAGTAGGGAAACTATTCGATCCGAGTCTCACTTAAGATAGAGCAAAGTGCACTTTACTGCGAGAATTTGACACTTTTCTTCGCGAATACTTTTCCAAGATCTCAAATTATACCCGATAAGAGGCACTCGACTAATGAAAAAATTATTTTCAGATTACGATCATTGAATCATATAACAGTTACTATTTCCACAATAATTTTCACCACTTACAGGATTGTATCTTGAAATTTAATTGCAGAGAAATCAAATTGGAAAATGAGTTTTTCCTGATAAGTAAATTAATAGTATCATATTGTGTTCGTAACATTGTATCGCATTGTGATAATAAAAACATTTTATTCGATACAATTCTTTTTTATTTATAAATTAATTTTATAAGATAACCGAACTCTATATGGCCTACAGTTGCAATTTTTTGCTGAATCTAAAATAAAAAAATAATCAGATTCTCTCAAAAGAGGAAACATTTCTGAACATTAAGAAGATATATATGATTTTTTCAAGCATTTACATAAAGATTTGAAGAAAAAGTTTTGAAGAAACATTTAGATTATATTGAATACATATGTCTCAATATGATCTAAGAATATGTTTCCCTCTTTTTTTTGTTAAAAAATGAAAAATAAAATGATCCAATGTTATTTTTATAAGACGATATATTTATTAATTTATTGACTTGTATATACACGTACAAAGAATACACAAAGAATTATTTTCTAAACAACCAATATATTGTGATATTAGACATATTACACGGAGAAAATTTTTTTCTTAGAGTTTACTCTGAAAATATGATAGTCCTGAGATAACATTGTATTTTGAAGAATTTTATGTAGTACTTAGTGAGTACTTTTTAGTACTCTCTGCATTTTCTTATTTTTAACAACTTGAGAAAATACAATATTAAAAAAATTCTGAAAAAATTCTCAGAACTTTATGAGAAGAAAATAAATAATTTTGTCTCTTGCAGCTTTTCTATAAAGTTGATGTGGTATTTGAATAAAAAATTATTCAAGACCAATATTTAGCAATTTTTAGTAATTAATATCTTGTTAACTATTGCGAAAATTGCAAAATAGTAGAGGATTTTTCGACTCAGTTTAGTCCGCTTTATCTATACTAAAGCGATTAGCAAAAACTTTCGGGATGCCCTATATAATAAGTTTGATTAATTTTATTGAAGTACATGGTAAAAATCTTTAAAATATCGTATTGCACCACAACTACCATATTTTTAGGGTAAATTTTAAGAGACAATTCTGTCCGTGTAGGCATACTAGGCTATATTAGATTCAGTTGCCTTGTATCGACTTTGTTATCATGCCTAAATGGTAGCTTTGATCGTTCTATAATAATCTCAGTAAAAGCAGCTGTTCGTTATTAATTGCTATGAACAGTCGCGTGCCTCGTGCTGAAATATTCCAATCTGTGCAAAAGTGGTTCATGGCCGGTTCACGACGGTATCATTATGAGCTTTTACGCGCTCGTAAAGACAGAAATGGAGTGACGAAGGAGAAAACGGTCAGAATAGGGATAGTAGAGATAACAAGAAAGCATGGATATTGCAAATTTGCGAGCCGCATTACCGAAGAGAAAGCAGTTATAGCCGGAGAGCAGGTGGTTGAGATACGAGGCGATACTAACCAGTGCGACGTCTACCTGGAGGACATAAAGCTTAACGCGTTAATAAAGGCCAGTAGTACCAAGTCGTTAGCCTCTTCATGATTAGAAGATATGCATATTAGATACAGTAGTTATCTAAAATGAATATAATAACGTATTCTGAAGAAAAATACTGTTATTAAAAAACTGGATATTGCATGTATCAATTCTCGTCGTACTTTTTATGTAACAAATATTACGTTTTTATTCTATAGTTATTTATTGAAAAAAAAAAATATGGAAGAAAGATCAAGAAAATAATGCACAGTTTAAAATAAAAAAATACGTTATGATAATAAGAAAAATTGAAAGCGTTATCATATTAAATGTTGTTTAGAAACGTTATCAGCAGGTATTTAAGTATCGATATCGCGAAACTTTAAGTTCAATAAAGGTATAAACAAAAGGCAATTTGAAGACGAGTAACATACATGTGTAAGTAGACGCAATGATAAAGACGTTTTACGATCGCAGCGCGAGCTTGGGAAATTTTTCAACGAAAAACTGACGAAAAAAAAAGATGAGAAAGAAAGAGGAGGGAGAGAGAAAGAGAGGCTGACACCCCGCCGCGCGGTGCTTTAACGAGAAAAATACCTGCAGTCGTCGAGCAATTTTATTTACAATGGTTAAACGAAATCTTGAAGAATGTAAACGGTGAACTCGTAAATCGCACCGCGGAATCTATTGTGCTTTGACTTAGAAAAATAAACCCTGCTACATCACCGTCGTGTATTTCAACACACAGACACGCGACTGTATAACTCGGATGGAAAGCAAGGTAACGTTGTTTTGCATTCTCCATCCAACGCTTCGCGTATTCAAGGCATGATGAAAACGCATATTTTTCAAATACAATGCGTTAAAAACTACCAATTAGTCAGTTCTTCACAGCGTTCTTTGAAAAAATGTTAATAATGAATATCAGCAGGAAGTTGTGCCTGGAAAACAAGCGAACAAATACAATCACCGCAAAAGACATCGCGTGGAAGCCTTGAGTGAGACGGTAAGTGAATGTAAATACCAGCACAGCTTAAGCCAAGGATGTTCCAGGAAACGGAAATATTTGCGGATGGTTTGGTGCCACGAAAGTTCGGTATTCATTTAAATGGCGATACCCACAAGTTCTCCACTCCGTAATCAGCTTACCGATTTTCCTACGCGTTCTCGAACAAATACCATTGATATTTGTTCGAGATATTTATCATAAAATTGCTATACTGTGAATAATATTCTCAGAATTAATATTAATTAATATATAAATAACTACAGTAAGGTTTATGATTAAGAAACGATAATTTTTATCTAATTTTAGAGAGACATTTTCACAATAAATTTTATATAAAACTGCTTTATAATAACTGCTATATAAAAAATAAAAAGAATAATATTAGCTTGATGCATAACGATAAAAATATGAAATACAAAAACTTTGGCTCCTTACAAAGAAAATATCTTTTCCTCATATAATTGTAGCAGATAATATAAATACGTTGTAGTGTTAATTCATTTATAGGAATAATAATGAAAAATCGAACGAAGAATCGAATTATTTAATAACGTTTTATTATAATTTAACTCCAAAAAAACAAAGTTTTTATTATTTCACCGTAAAAATTTATAGCACTTTTATATTTTTGTAAAAAAAAACACAAGGATACTTTATAACTTTGTAAACGTATAAGTGGTTTAAATTGCTTTTCGATTGTCATATAAGCTCATTGATCCGATTATATGAGGTAAGTCATGAAATTTATTGGTTATCGTTTCTTGAAACCGATAGTTATCAATTCGATGTAAGAAAGTATTTTTGTGATCATCTGTACTTCTGTGTTAATTCTATATAGAAAGATCTGTAGTGTAAAATAATAGAATCGGATGATGGTGTTAACTACAACAAAAGAAACTCTGACAAGAATGTAAGCCAGACTCGCAATGTTATTTATCGACAATATTCGCTTAATAGAACGATTCGCAATTACGCGGAGGAGGATTTTATCAACGTAAGTGCGGATTTATTATATCTGTTGTAAATGTGTGCTTTCGAACTTACGTATCTCACTCGAATGATGAGTAATTACGTTACTATGGAAGAAAAGTACAATGCTCTCTGAAGGAGACGATCCTTCTCGGGAAAGCAAGTGTGTATAGTCGTTACTCTTTAGAATCATTTGTTCAACCGTTACGTTAAGGGTCAGGGCTAGAAATGATAAACGATCCGTTCTCTTACCCACTTTTCGCCAGCGGATTTCGTCCCGTGTATTTCTCCTCCGAGATCATCTCCGAGGGGAATATAACAGGCGCATCGGAGAAAGAAAGATGAAAGGAGATAGAAAAATATGACCACCCCGGTCCTTCGTTCACCTTTCTTCCTTCGTTCACCTTCGTCTTAATGTAAGCGAAATTTAAAGAGGCAGTTCTCTCTCTCTCTCTCTCTCTCTCTCTCTCTCTCTCTCTCTCTCTCTTGCTAGTGAAGCTTAAAGAGGAAATTCGTGACCTCGATTATGACGATCAAGACGACGACGATGACGACAGCGCATCGCGACGGAAAAAATGTGGAGGGACGCGCGTGAAGACGCGCCGCCGCCCTCGAGACGATTTAAATCAATTCACCGCGTAGCATGGTAGATAAATTTCCGGTCTGACGTTTAAGCGATCGCGAAAGTTTTTCGTAGCAAGTCGTACGTGCGATATGGCCTGGTATAAAAGTTTGCTCTTCAAACGATTCGGTCGGCAAACTTCTTTTCGCGCTAGTACTTGGGGTATACCGGTGCATGATTAAATCAGGTATACCGCATCGCGGTAAGAATGATGTATGCGAATCGCTTGCGTTCTGTGCTACGACGTACGTGCGTTCGATTATCGGCGAGTAATTACTTATGCAAACTCGAGAAGCGAACTCTTCGACACGTTAACGCGTATCTCTCCGAATTTATCTCTCCGTGGCGCGACGAATGGTTACAGCGATAAAGGAAAGCGAAAAAGTTGAAGGATGTCGTTATCAAATTTAAGTCCGCGCGGATAATTTTACGGTAATGGAAAGCTCTATCTCTGGAAGAAGAGAGCAGAGCTTAACTCAACATCGGTATCAACCAATCCCAGGTGTTCAATTGGCGCTCTGCCAGAATTTAAGCTTGGCTTAAATTTCGTGCAGTTGCTACGTAACTAGGGCAGATTCAGATTAGAATTAACTAATTGTTGCGTACACCGTCGTAATTAGGCAGGATTCCCGCATGCTCCCCGCATACTAATATTTGATAGAAACCTAACCGCGGGATATCGTATACGGGAGGAAGTTAAACCTATTCCATGGCACGCAATCGTGACGTCTTACAATCTATCGGTAATACTCTGAAATGAATAGCAATTTTTAACTCTTTACACACGTTTAATCAGCCATTCAATATAAAATTATTAAAATAACTTACCGATTACATTTAAATGGACTAGATGACTCATGTGGGGCGTCGTAGAGACCTGGCACTCGTAAATACCGCTGTCCCGATGCTGTGGATACTTTATTTGAAGTGTCCAGTCGTCCGAATGAGCGTTGTGAATCGCTCGAAATCGCTGGTCGTTCGTGTACGTATAACGGCCAATTGTGAGCAAATGGACGTCTCTGTGCCGTACCCACGATACTTGTAGCGTCATCTGTAAAGGAAAACGATGAGAGTTGAGAGACAAGATCGACTCGTGAGAATCACGAATGATTTCATCTCGAATCTTTTGTATACTTGCTTAGGGTTACTTATTGTATTGGGACATATAATTGGTTGTTTATTTGACATACCGTTTAATTAACCAAATATCAAGGCTTCCAATCAATTTCTAACTTAAAAATTTTGAACGTGTTGCTAGTGTGACTTATTAAGAAAGCAAATTTTCTTGCATATAATCAAGATATGAATAAATGAACATTTCTCTTAACTAAATCTATACATCTTGAAGTCTACAGCAAAATAAAAAGTACAAGTAAAATGTTAATCCCAGCGTACGTTACCATATGAGAAAATAATAAATTTTTGTAAAAAAATTTAACAAAGCTTTTATTTATCAGAAATTAATGAAAGCACTGGAAACCGCGAAACGTGAATCAAATAATTCAGTTTTGTTGTCTTTGCGCGCATTGAACCAGTTGAAAAAATGGGGATCATTTACTTCGAAAGCATAATTTATCGCTACGCATACCAACTGCTGTCTTTTGACAGATATAACGCACGTGCATGAGACAGCGACTCGTAAGCTGATATCGCTGTCGCGATTTCCAATGACACATGTAATAGAATAAATTACAAAGCGCGAGATCTAAATTCAGACTAGCGAGTGGGATATACGACGCCACATCAGATACAACTTTCGAGCGTGCACTCCGAGCGAGCGTTCCTTCCTTCTCGTACGAAGGAATTAATAGAGTCGCTTTGCATATCGTTGCAAAGTTAGCGTGCGAGATAAAACGCCTTGAGCTGAGATAATTGGACACCCGGACCCAGCGACGTGTAAATATTTGCATCCTTCGAATAAGGTCGATACGCATTACTCGAAAAGCACATGAACATGTGCACGTAATATAACGATTCAGATGCGTTTCAAATATAATACTGCAGACGATGTCCTAAATATGGCTATCGTATGCAGAAATGCTCGTTCTCGTTCAATATTGCCGGACAAATTGAATGTCGCGGTATCGAAAACTAAGTTTACATCGAAGGTTGGAATTAATTAAGCTTTAATTAAGGTTTAATGATGCGAACAAGTAAACACGGAACACATTACGCAATACATGGAAAATTGAATTAATCGAGTTAAAATTAACCGAGTTTGCCACTAGTCATCCTAATAGTAGCAAAGGGGATTTAAAGTTTGGAACATTAAATATTACAAACATGAAATCGTCATAACGTAATGCCTAATAGGATTCATTCTCTACACTGTTTCGTATACTCTTAAATTTTAATGCTTGCTTCAATTTCTGTCCGAAGTCTTCCATTAAGTGCGCCATTGTCTGGATTCCGAGAGACCGATATATCTATCTACTATTCTACTACAACTATTCTCTCTCTCTCTCTCTCTCTCTCTCTCTCTCTCTCTCCTT
>Ga0157364_1009087_pt1 | contig 10295 bp, 5 predicted proteins | sample AttsexASBM2_FD_111476 | JGI IMG/M metagenome (GOLD analysis project Ga0157364, IMG submission 111476) | Fungus gardens microbial communities from leaf cutter ant in Ribeirão Preto, State of São Paulo, Brazil - Atta sexdens ASBM2 | ecosystem: Host-associated > Fungi > Mycelium > Unclassified ... | reverse complement strand
GTAGAAAATGATACAAAAAGGGAAATGTGAAAGGAACACGCGAAGACGAAATTAAAATGAGTTCTTCCAAAATGCTTGTACGTTCATTAATTATTATTAAACCCTCTTTATTTTATTATTTATTCCAACGTTATTTCTTCTTTTTTTACGTAATGCAGGAACTGATTTTGAATGTCTCTTTTGCAATCTTCCTCTTCGATTTGCTTCCAGCAATTAATGTCTTGTATTGCAGAAATGTTTAATAAGGTACATGTGGAGGAGAAATTAAGAAAAATCCTTCCAAATACTTGAATTGCACGCTTAGTATTTATTATTTATTCAACGTGCTTTTTCCCTGAATCACTCATTAATGTTTGTTATTTATTCCAATGTTATTCCATTCTGCAAAATGCATCACGAACTGACTTCTTATTTCTCTTCTACAATTTTCCTCTTCGATTGTTCTCTTGCAAGTAAATTCGTCGATTCGTAAAAGGGAGGTTTAAACAGAGATTAAAGGAGAAGTTAGAAAGGTCCATAAAATGGTAATTCATTGAAAATGTTTGTATGAAAGAAAGCTGAGGTTATGAAACTACAAAAGAGAAATCAAAGGTAAGTGTGTTAAAGTTAAATTAAGAAAAGTTTTTCTCAAAGATGTGTTTTGTGTGCTCGTTATTAATATTTGTTAATCCGTTTCTTCCCTTTTTGTTTTTATATCACCATTTCTTCTCTTCTATGAATATATGTTTATCAAATTTATATATATATATATATATATATATGCGTATTTTTCTCTATGCTCTCTATGATCAAGTTACCATATTCTACTAGATTAGATACTCGAATAAGTCTGTCAGGTTATATTTACAGACATTAAAACAGAATTGCCACAGAAAATATATTTTGAAATTCCCTGATTTTTCCAGGTTTTCCAGATGGAAAACTTTCCAATATAAAATATGTAAATTTTAATATATTTAAATTCAAGAGTTGTAGGAAAACTAGCCTATATTATTAAAAACAACGTAAAAAAGTCTTAGTATTAAAATTTTGGATTCAAATTCAAGCTAACAAAAACTAAATTAGTATTGGAAAAAAGATTGCAGTTACGAAAAAGGGCGAGCAAATAAAAATACTGATTAAAATATAAATTTTAATTATTTTACTAAAATCATTTAGAATCATGTGCAAATTTTGAACGTATTTCACTGTAAATGTCAGATATAATATTAAAAAATTATAACAATTATCTGAAATAGGAGCAATTTAAAAAAATTGTAAAATTTCAAAAATTTCAAAAATTCCTGACTTTTTTACATTTTGACTTTTCTCGGTTTTCCATGACTAATTTTTCAATTTTTCCTGACTTTTCCTGGTTTTCCAGATCTATGGCCAGATCTATAGCAACCTTGTAAAATTATTCGGGTATCTTAAAAAAAGTCCTTTATGAACCTCTGAACTCAATGATAAAGAAGAAATGATAAAGAAATCGATGTCGATTCGTTTCAAAAGCATCAAATTGACGTCGAATCAACATCGATTTCTCACTGGAAAGAAGCAAGTGACAAATTAAAAAAACATGTTATATGTACTTCAGTACGTTATACGTACTTTAGTAGTTATGTATAATATTTTCAATCAAATTTTTTCTTTCAAGTACAACAAAGTAGATTTATGATAATATATGTATTCGAAATTTTCTCTGTAATTTGCTTAATTTAATTTTCGTTTATTAGTATCCGGAAATCTTTCTTAATGATATCTCTCTTAATTGTATTGTAATGATATCTCTCTTAATTAAAAATATTAATATAAAATCGAAAAAGTTATAACAAATTTCAAAAATTAATAGATATTGATATATTATATATATTTTATTGTTTGATTTATATCAACACTTATGGTTTTATTTTTTGATGAATGTATTTCTTTTTGTCTGTATGTCGTTCAACATAATGCTATAAAAATTATTTGCATTAACATCTTTTAAAAATTTATATCAATTATAAATGTCCAATATAAGACATGTGTTTTTTATGACAAAATTTTTAAATAAACATTAATTTTTATAGCATTATGCTAAATGACATAAAAAGAACTTGTTACGAAAAAATTTTTAAATAAACATTAAAATAATTTGAAAAATTTCTGTTATGTGAAGAATTTTTGTAGGATCTCAAGTCACGTTATTTCGTTTTATTCGATATATATATAAATCTAATTTGGCAAAATAATGCAATGAATGGGTTATGAAACATTACGTTAAAATTGGTGCTCTATAAGACTCAAAATTAAAGTTATATTTATACATTATACAATGTTATTATAATATTTCTTATTTTTATAAGAAAGCACAGTGTTTATATTTTGCATAATATTAAAAAATATACATAATATTTATATACATATATCTATTATTTATTTGTGTGTGTGTGTGTGTGTGTGTGTGTGGTGTGTGTGTATTACTTTCTTGCACTAATTTATAAAATATTTAATCCTGGACAAATATTTGGGGAAGGAGTTAAAGAAAATATATTTCTAATTTAACAAAAATTTCAAATTTTACAAAAATTCTTTATTTGTATTTTACATATTGCGTATTTAATAAATCTTTAGAAAAATTTTAATTAATAAAATTTCAATATTTTGTTTTATAATTTTATAATACTACTTTATTTTTTTTATTTTTTTATTTATTTTAATAATTTTAAGTTAATGAAAGCCTTATATCTCGATCTTTCCTATACTTATATGATCTTTCCCTATACTTATATGAAATTATTAAGATTTTTTTATTAAGTTTCAATTTTAGATTTAATTATTTTATTTTAATTTCTTACTTTTTATATTTCTATAAAAAAAATGGAACTTAATTTATCTTTTTATTTAAAATTTTCGTTTTTAATTTATTGGAAATCAACAATAGTTTTCTATAATGAATTCTAATAATACATATTTTAAGTCTTTATTTTGAATCTGTTAAAAATTATTTCTTTTGAATAAGCATCAATAATTTTTATTTCCCGTTTTCTATGTTCATATCTGTACAAGTACAGCTTTAAGCACAATAGCACATTAGTACATGAAAAAAATCGGTTTTGATGAAATATCTATGAATTAAACTAAATACAAGTCTGAAAATAATTTTATTGAAATATCAGAATAATTGTGTAGAACGCTATAGATTTATATCTAATATACTTAAATTTCTTAATTTTGTTCATTTGAATTTTCTATATAATTAATTATTTTAATCATCAAATGAAATTATTTTCAGGTCTATATATATCTAATTAAATTTTTAAATATTTCAATAAAATCATTCTTGCATATCAAAGACACAAATATTAAAAAAGGATCCAAGATTAAATATCTATCACAATGTTTCATAACTTATTCATTTTAAGGCAATAAATCTATAAAGTTTTCACTTGTAATATATTATAATAACGTTGATATATAAATGTATATCCGACATAATTTTCACAAATTCATTATTTCATTCATAAAGTGTTTTATCACTCACCGATCGATGCGCAAGAATGGAGTTATCAGCCATGTAGTTACAATGAGTCTGTAACATACAATCAAACTACAAATTAAAATAACGCTCAAAATGTTTAATGATTTAAAAGATACTTTTTATACACACATAGAATTTTTCCATCACTTTTCAATTAATTATCAATTATTTATTAAAATAATTGTACATTATTAAAATAATATCTTTACAAAAATAAACTTTTTTATTGTTTCAGATTAATTATTTTCTCATTATTATTTTTAAATCATTGAATTCAAATAATCCGAATAAACAGAAAAAAGAAGCTAATTTAATGCAAGTAAGCAATAATCCTTACCGCAAAATTGCTCGGCGCGCGATGCATCTCTTAAGCCTACTCCTTCTCTTAGATTATCAATTTTTTTTCTTTACCTCCTCACAAGTTATCAAATCTGTCAGGTTACACTTGCACGATATGTAATATTGGAGTATAGTGCAATAATAATCTGTAAGACATACAAATATATTAAAATAAAAATAATGTCTAAACTAAATATATCAAAGAATAATTTTAATTAAATTTATATATGGAAATAATCTTATACATATGTGATTTTAATTTATACAAAATTTAATAAAAAGTGAATCTTATATGAATTATAAATATCTATAATATTTTGAAATATTTTATACATATTTGTTCATATTTAATTACAAATATTTTGCTAAATATTTCAAAATCTTAAAATATAATATAAAAATTTTGTTTATTAGATAGTATATTACATACAGTATTCAATTATATTACATAAATTTAAAATATTGTATTACACTAGACATATAAATAATTATTTCCATTGCAATAGCAAATAATAAAATGGTGAAATGGTTACCTTTCGATCCACCATCATCTTTGATTATTGCTCCGGCTTCTATTTCTTTTGCTCTTTCATTTATTATTATTTCTTCATGCTGTAACATCTATTTTAGAAAAACAAATAAATTATTAGTTACTAATTAAGTGATTTTATAATTAGTCATTAGAATAACAATCGGTTTTATCGTACTTTATACAATAGCTTCGAATTAATCAGAACATGTATTTAATCGTATTGCGATGGTAAAAAAGATCAGAACATACGAAATTACGGTACATTCGATATACGCGATATTTCACAATTATTACATTTAAAACAAGAATATAACATATCACATATATCTTCGCGCGGTCAATTTCATATCAACAGCGACTATATATATCAACCGAATAAATATTTTGTACAATACGCGTTCAACCGAATTATCAATGTCAATATTACGCGATATTTAAATTGTAGGAAATGAATATAAAGTAAAGAAAATAAGTTAGATGCAAGTTCGTTTACCTATTAAAATGACGCTACTTGATCCGCAATCATTTAGCTGTCCTACTCCCGCAGCGATCTGCAAACGAAACGTAAATTAAGATAGCATCATGATGAAGTGGCTTCGTCTCTCGTATGCGGTTAACTTCAAGTGCTAAAAGTGACGCCGCATCGCCGCGCCGCTGACAGCGCGGCGACGCAACGACGCGACACTCCGCGACACTACGTCGTGATCTTAATTTCGCATTTATGTACTTTTTAGCTACAAATACTACACGCGAACTTTAGATTATAGTAGAATAGACAAATTAATATTATAATTAGATTCCCGCGACTCGTAATGTCATCGTTGCTTTTCCAATTATTCGCGCGATACTTTTGGTCAACATAATACATTACAAGTATTACGAGATATGCATTTTAATGAATTGTTAAAATCTAATATATAAGAGCCAAATTGATGTTTGTATCAATTGAATGTTCCAATGGAAAGTATAAAACTAATACAAGTTTCTTTACTAATTGAAAAGTGTCGTTTCGGAACCGCCGGTCCGTCGCGTTGTTCGTTCCGTGTCTGCCGTGGTTTGCAAATGAAGTATAAAATGTGATCAAGATAGTTCCGCGCGTCTTTCGCATGTAAACTTCACGCATCAAAAGCGACGCGTCGCATTACTCTTGATTTTTCGGTCAAATGAGTATTGCGAAATACGCATTCGGTCAAATTATCAATATATGTATATAAATACTGTATATATCAATGTATGTATATAAATACTGTATATATGTATAGTGTCAAATCTATATTACGTGATGTTTAAATATAATGGGAAATAAAAAATGCCAATTTCACGCGCACGTAGCATACAAATTATTAAGAACATAACATGAAATATAATATTTTTTAGAACATATAAGATATTAAAAAACCGTTCGAGAACATCAAGAGTTCTTAAAGCAAAAAATATTAATAATTTGAATATACAATAATAAATACCTCGGCAAATTCCGACAATCCTTTCGAGCCATTTTCCATTAATTAACTAATCTAATTTGATTTCGTTTTTCAATAGGAATTAAATAATTCCGTATTGATAAAAGAATTATACGAAACCAAGTTGCGTTACTCCGCGCAACGTAACGTTCCGCAATCAAGGAAATGTTGCAATGCAAATACGCGAAACGAAAGTCCCCCTATTAATTTATACTATCCCGCAAGCCTCCCCACCACTTGCGTACCGACCAATGGGCACGGTATTTCACTGCGCTCATTTTATCTGAACGCTCATTGGTGATCGCTAGCTTTCCAATAAGGTATATAAACAATCGTTGCGGTAGGGAAGCTCATTTCTCTTTGGGAACCTGGATCGTTCGTTATCGTAAACAGAAAATATCTATGTTCAGAAGTCAGCTTATACATACATGGCTTAGAAAATATAAGACATGGATATCAAGTCTTACAATTAGTCATGTTACCATCAGAAATATTCGTGCATAATTCATGTCCATATTTTGTAGAGGCGCTAATAGACGAAAACCAAAGGGCATGTTACTTTCAGGCTTATTGTGTTCTAAGTTAGATATTAAACGTATCACGACAACGTATCGTTTATTTACGGATAAATGAAATGAAAAACCAGTTTCTTTTTCGTATATACAAATTAATCGCATATAGAAATTGAATGAAATTATATCGGCATTTTTGAATCCTTGCAAGTTATTCGTAGTCATCTTCTAGTTAACAGCCAACCACAACAGTAGCGACACGACTCACTTGATACTCGTCAAACTGCCCTCGGGAGTGTACTCTCTGTACGCAATATTTGCTGCAACAGGTGTTCTAGTGACATATGTAGAGATATTCAATCTTAGCCAAACTACTGAACTTGTTGAGACATGGTGATGTTTATGATAATGTAGATAATTTCTGAAAGCTATCTATAGATGCATTACTATATCTTGATAATTATTCAATTTAATTCTTCTCAGCTTCAATTTTGAATCGATGTACATCAAGTATGAATAAGCATATAAATTCTATCAGTGCAAATGCACAGTGTACTCCACCAAATTCGAAAGACGAGAAAAATAATGTTTTAGCTGCTTATCATTCTCTGATATTTTCAAAAAAAGACAAGGATTGTTTCGATGTCGCAGATATTGAACGCAAGTCTCTTGCTGTGAAGTATATGACAACAAAGTTGTCGTAAGTAAAATATATTAATATTAGGTGTAGTAAAAAGAAATCCATTATTTTTACATGAAATTGAATGGAAAAATAATGGATTTCTTTTTACTACATATATATTAATAAAATAATATATTAATAAAATATTCATACATCCATAGTTTTCTATTATATTAAATTTATTATACATTTTTGTCTTCTTATTATTGTATAGTAATTCAGAAGATATGGCAGCTGTGCTGCTTCGAAAGGGTCTTCAAGATTATCACAGCCTGATAAAGGATAAGAATGGAGTAAACAATTACTGGAAACAGATTAAATCTCAACTATTGGACACAAAAAATGATCCATTGAAGTGGAAGTCAGAATTAGAAGATGTGGACGCTACATTGAATTTTATAAAACCTTTGACTTGTCAGAAGCTCAATACTCTACCTTGTAAAGAAAGATCTTATAGTGATAGGGATATAGAGAAACTAATGAATAACTCAAAGAAGAAAAACATAGAAAGAAGTAGAAAAATCTCATATTCTAATCAGAATTCAAGTCAAAAACTTTCATTGAAGTCTAATAACACACGCAGTGAACAAAATACATCTACGTATTTTACAAACATTTCTAAAAATTTTAATAAACATGTAAGTTCCATCAAACAGAATGTTCCCAGAGTACAAACAAATGGTCAATCTTCTTATCAGAATTTGGACAGATTTGTGCAAAAAGTGCCTCCTAAGTTAAGCAATAATAATATGAATGATAAAAGCTCGTACAGACCAATAAATCCTCATGTGCTACAATTAAAACCAACTGCTCCTCCACAGACTATCAGTGAAAGCACCAGTACGCAAAAAATCGATTTTGACTCCTTTAGGAGTGCCAGGGATGAATTGTATATCCAAGAGATGAAGAAGAACAAGTCTATGCCAAAGAAAACTTTGGGCGGTCGAGGGGCGGCTAATTCTCAATTCATCTGTCCTTTCAAACGCGATAAGGAAGAGTCGGCGCAAAGTTATACGTCACAAGGTAAAGCGAATGAAGAAGTAGAGGATGAAAGGCTGAAGAACATTGATCCAAATATGATCGAATTGATCAAAAATGAGATCATGGATTCAGGTAAAACGATAACGTGGAACGACATCGCAGGACTCGAGTACATAAAAAAAATCATCAAGGAGGTAATAGTGTTCCCCATGTTGAGACCAGATATTTTCACGGGTCTCCGTCGTCCGCCCAAGGGGATTTTGCTGTTCGGTCCACCTGGAACAGGAAAGACTCTCATTGGCAAATGCATAGCTTCGCAGAGCAAGTCTACATTTTTTTCAATTTCAGCGAGCTCTCTGACTTCCAAATGGATTGGCGACGGCGAGAAGATGGTACGCGCGTTATTCGCAGTGGCCAAGGTTCATCAGCCGTCCGTCATCTTCATTGATGAGATCGATTCGTTATTGACACAGCGTTCGGAGACAGAGCACGAGTCCTCCAGAAGGCTGAAGACGGAATTCCTGGTGCAACTAGACGGCGCGGCAACATCTGAGGAAGATCGTATTTTAATCGTTGGTGCAACCAATCGACCGCAAGAATTGGATGAGGCGGCAAGAAGACGTCTCGTCAAGAGGTTGTATGTTCCTCTGCCGGAACTTGAAGCGCGCAAGCAGATAATAAATAATTTATTGATGTCGGTGAATCACGATCTTAATGAAGAAGCTATCATGAAAATCGCGGAGAAATCGGCAGGATATTCCGGCGCCGATATGACTAATCTCTGTAAGGAAGCAAGTATGGAACCGATCCGGAGCATTCCCTTCAGTCAACTTGAAGATATAAAAATGGAAGAAGTGAGACACATAACAAATAGTGATTTTGAACAGGCGTTAATTAACGTGCGACCTAGTGTGTCTCAGTCGGATTTAAAGATTTACATCGAATGGGATCGTATTTATGGTTCTGGCACTGCTCAGAATTATAAAACCTAATGTAATATGTGCAAATAACTTAATTATATTTTTTATCTTAATGATATGTTATAAATAATAATAAATTATAAATTATAAATTACTGAAAAGAAATTCTCTCGTGTTATTTTTGTAACTTCAAGTTTTTTAATAAATATATTATTTTGTATAAAAATAAATTCTCTTTTTAGTAAGAATTCTAATTCGTTCCTAATTATTACATCATGATTAAAATATTAGTTATTAATTAAATATTTGTCAAAGTAAACGATCTGCCTTGTAAATAATCTGCAATTACAGCAAATTCAATCATTCGTATTCAAAGTTACTATTATAAAATTCTGTATATTATTGTATAATTTTAAAAGCAGTATATTTATTAATATTAAGTATGGAGAAAAATTCGTGACGTTTTTTTAATGCCATCTAACAGGAAAAACGCCACGAACTTTTTCTCATACCTAATATATTATATAAATTGTTCTTTATTTCTTTATATTATATAATTATTTTATAGATTCATTAAAATATAAATGAATATAATCTTTATCATTATATTTATGAATAATAATATTTATATTATTTTGTAATATACATATAATATTATATAAGTAACACAAAATAATATAAAAAATATATATTAAATTAGTAGAATTTCAATTAACAAGTTTTTCAAATATAATTGGTAACAAAATAGAATATTTCTGAAAACTTAAGAACTTTATTCTGTAACCAAGCGTATTATCATTTAAAAATTTTTGTTACATGTACAGTAGGTGCATTCCGTTCTACGCATGATGTGAATAATGCGTCATTTATCAATAATAAGATTTTATTAAGACTGAAATGAAATTAAAACTAAGTATAAGCATATTCAAGCCTCTAGATTTTCTCAATACCTAAATAATTCACAGTGAATAGAAGATGTATCATTTATTTTGTTTAATATTTGATGAACAATAAGGATAAGGACAGGTTGTTCCACCTTTTGGTAAATTTTACCTATTGGGTAAGTAGCAACAAGATTACTCAATCACGTGCGCGGCTTATCAGATTTATTTCACAGATAAAATTTACCAAAAAATGGAACAATCGGCCCTAAATAATACATCATGCGTATCATGCGTGAAACGAAATGCATCCAGTATGATAAATGAAATCGTAACAAATTATCGCATGCAATGTGAATCTTCGTTAATTGGACAACGGATAGGCATGCTTATCGAACGATTGTACATGATTGGTTGGATCTGTAAGTAATAATCAATTATGTTCATTTGCTCGGCGAGCGGACTAGCCAATTGGATGAGTTC
>Ga0157364_1009086_pt1 | contig 10296 bp, 8 predicted proteins | sample AttsexASBM2_FD_111476 | JGI IMG/M metagenome (GOLD analysis project Ga0157364, IMG submission 111476) | Fungus gardens microbial communities from leaf cutter ant in Ribeirão Preto, State of São Paulo, Brazil - Atta sexdens ASBM2 | ecosystem: Host-associated > Fungi > Mycelium > Unclassified ... | reverse complement strand
CTTTCGCGCTCTTCTAGTAGCTATCTTGTTTTTTGTTTCCTTTTTTACTCTCCGTCACTACTAACAATAGGTTCAATAGTTTGGAAGATTCATTTATTGTCTTAATTGAAATTGTTTCTCTCTCTCTCTCTCTCTCTCTCTCTCTCTCTATATATATATATATATATATATATATATATATATATATATATATATTTACATCTTTATTTTTTTTTTCTTTTCCATTCATATTTCTTTTTAATTTTCGTAAACTAATATCTCTGCGTAAATTTCCATCACTCTTTTCCCAATTTCTCGATTTTTTTTATGGAATGTTCTCGTACCTTTCACTTATACAGTACCCTTTCTCTCCGTCTACTTTTACTCTCACAATGGACATGTCGGAGACGAGTGAAATATCGTCCGACAGAGACCAGTTTCTATGTCGACCCATACTTTTCCGTAAACTATCGATCGATCTATAAATAACTGCGATCGCGTTGTTTGAATTATTTATATTTTCAGATTATTCGTATACGCTTTCTGAGTAACTTAAAGATAACATCTCTTTCCTTTCTCTTTAGCATATTAAATTACATATAATATCCTTAGATAACATACAACGTTCATAGAATATCTATGAACGTTCTATGAATATTTGTTCATTTTTAGAATATTCTATAAACGTTTTTAGAAATTATCTGATGTATGGATCGATTTCTAGTATAATTTAAAACCGACAAAATGACAAAATCAAACTACGTTCTGTGCCAAATATCCAAATTAAGACTCTCTAATTCTAGAAATTTCACTTAGTTATTAATTCACAAGAATGTGATTAAAGATCATTTCGGTTTTAAACTGAACCAGTCGGTGGAACATCCGTGTACCAGCATCTACTCGTGCAATGACCGACGCGAGGGTGGTAGCTTCCTCCCGGGACGATCGTTTTAATCAATAGGACTCTCATCTCCCCCTCCTAGGCAAGCATCATTTATCACGAGAATGTCTCGTGCGCATAATGACTGAAAAAAATCTCTCCATAGCTGCGCCGCGATGCGCGTTCAATGTTTGGAAATATGTGCATTGGGGCAACGCACACAGAACCAACCAACAAACCAACCAACCAACCCTCCAACGGCCGGTGTATGGAGGATCACGCTTGCGCAAATTTCCACCCCTTTCCCAGCACCGTCGACTCCACACTGCCAGTTGCTACCCTTCTCTTCGTCCCTCGACCTCTTCCTGCCTTCGCATCCCTTCCGACCTCTTCTCCTGCGTTGCTCTCGGCCTCTCCTTCACCTTTCACCGACGGCGACAGCGTCTGCGTGTATCGGCGCCAATCTCTCCCTCGACCGAGAGTTTTTCGCGATTCTTTTCGCCTCGAGTCTATCCCACCCCCGAGACAACCCCAGACGGTGGGGGCGGCGGCGGCAGGCGTCCGGAGGGTGCAGCCGTCGGTATTGAGACTCAACCTCGTCAGTTTAGTTACCGCACCACATAAAGGCATTGCGTTGTAGACACCGTTATACCCGCAACATTCTTACTATTTGCTTGCATATTTCCTAATTTCTGATCTTCAATTCGGCATAAAAAAAGATAAAGAAAAACACTCGATTCGGTATCGTTTGTCGTCGCCGTTATTCTCATCGTCGTCGTCGTCATCGTCGTTGTTGTTGTCGTCAATCTCTAACGGTTTTCAGTTTGTTGCTGCTGCTTTGTCCCGTCCACGTGTCGATTGAGCGACATTGTCGTTCGCCGTTCGGGTGACATTATCACAAGAAATTTTGCGCGCAGAGAAAGTTATAGAACAACGAAAGGTGGATCTCGCGAGTATCGTATCGGGAAGATAAGTTTGCCGGGCGAAATCGGCCAAAAAACTAAAGCAGAGAAACGATCCTTCCTCGTTCTTCCGATCTTATAATTTTTGTTGGAGCCTTAATCCTATGTTCTCTGTTAATTCGTTACTTCTGACTTGTCTTGCCTCAAGAACCTTTTCGATGTTTCCTAATCATTTGTCCTTCTTGATAAACAATCCCTCTGATTGACTTAACGCGTCACAATAATTCAAAAATACGAATTGACGCGTAATACGGTGCATAATATTTTCATCACATGATAACGTGAGAGCGAGATAGAAAACGAAATTACCAAACGAGAGTTGAGCGTTAACGAGGAACCGGTAGCGTGATCAACGAGATCGTCAGCTGGAAGATCCTTTAATCAGCAGAAGAGGCACCAGCAAAGACAAAACGAAAGAGAGAGAGAGGGAGAGAGAGAGAGAGAGAGAGAGAGAGAGGGAAAAAAAGATAGAGGGACATAAATAGGAGTGCGTCCTGCTGGTCGGGGGTGGGAGTGAAAGAGAGACACTGGGTGTGTTCATCGCGCGCGAGATTTGTTTATCTCCTATCGCAAGTTATAGTTATCAAGTGTTCACAAATAATCCGGCAGCCGAGTTCACGTTCTCGATGGAATTCGATGCCAGGACTCGTGTTCGATGATCAAAAACCGACCTCCACGTTGATCGCGCGATCGTCGGTTCAAATGTTCCAAGTCGCGTCGTAAAGTTTGTTGAGAAATTTGTTAAAAAAAAAAAAATAAAAGAAAACTAGTACAAAGGTACGGGGAAACGCAGCTGCGGAAATACGTACGAAATATCGCGTAATAGAAAAAAGTAATTAAGTAGAACCCACCGCCGTTCCGTTCTGCGCCCAGATCGGCATCCTTCAACCACTGATTTTCATCGTTAACCGGTATGTTCATTTGTTTCTTTACTTTCGTTGTTTCTGTGATTCTCATGAATCTTTATCATTATTGTTATTATTATCTTGTTATTATTGTTGTTATTATTACCGTTATAATTATTAACTATTTACTAGCGGATTTGTGTATGTTGATCGTATGCCGATCGGCTATCGATCTTTACGTATACGTTCGTTCTCCGTGCCGGAGATTTCTCTCACGTGAGGAATCTTTCGGTATCACATATTTAGGTTATCCTTTTAAGTCCAAAAATTTCCTATGGTGCTCCCGCTGTGCAGGTGCCATCGCTAAACAGCGATGTTCTCAATTTAATCTTAAACAGATACATTTATTGCCATAATCTTTCATATAATGTGCTATACAATTACTCTTAAATTCTTTGGAATGGAATCTTATTCTAAAGAGTGAAAATTGAGCTAGTTTTTGGAAAAGAATGGTTTTCAATTTTCAACCTTCAGAGTGACAATTCGCTCTAAAAACTTTTCAAGAATACGATTGTTAAATTTTAATCATCAATTATCTAAGAAATTATCTAGAATAAATCAAAGTAAAGAATTCATAGAAAATTAGGATATAGTTATTGATTTGTACTGAAATTTGCAGCACATTGCGCAAGGTGTCGTATTCAAGGTCTCATCTTTGTACAAGCAATTGCGTGATTCCATGCGATAGATGCATTCGGAAGGGTAAAACGCGAAACTAGAGCCGCGGCGGAGCTCATTAACCCGGCGAAGTTGTTGCATTTAACGTCAGTCCGCCATAATCGCGAACGACGTTCAGCAGCTGACGCTTACGCACGGTGCGATATTGTGTGTGCACCAGACCGCGCTCTTTCTCTCTCTCCCTGGGCGTGGCACCAGAAAGCGACTGTCGCGGGAGCACCAACGTCGCAATATACGCACATACATACCATACACTTATACGCATAAAACATATACATGCATACTTCTCTCTCGCCCCCTTCCTTCTTGCCCTTCCATCCTCTCTCTCTCTCTCTCTCTCTCTCTCTCTCTCTCTCCTGTGATCCAACCCCTTATCGATCCTGCGGCGTACCGACCGAAAAAACAGCAAATTGAAATAACGCAGTAGAGAGGAGACATCGAACTTTCGCGATGCATGATGAAGCATCAAGCAGATCCGGCATGGAGCGAGGACAGGGACCGCTGGTCCTTGTCGAGGACAAGCAGGATGTCTCGAGAGGGACACTTCCGTCCGCGATGGCTTCGATTACAATGGTGCGTGAGAGGGAGAGCTAAACAATATATAGCCAATGGAGATCAATTGATATCGCTTTTCTCTTTTATTAAACTGCTAGATAACTGAAGCTGTAAACACCAGATTTCATATCAATTTTCTTTTTTTTTTTTTTTCTTACGGAGAACAAATCTCGGCGAGATTTGAACTCCGAAATCGAAGCTGTTCTTTTATGTTCTATGTGCAATGTAAATATATGTGTAAACATATTGAAAATAGGAAAGTCACTGAGTTCTCTTTTCATTATGTTTAAACTTTTTTTATCTGCACGTTTAATTGATATTTAATAGTAAATGTGTAAGTGTTGTATAATTTATACATTTGAACTAAGATTGCGCAAAGAATTATTTCACATAAGATTGAAAGTGAAAAGTTAATTTCGACTGAACATTCGACTTTTCGGCGCTTCTGGCATAGAAATCATGCATGATTCGTCTTTGGATGAACATCGAAATGTATCAAAGATTAACTACAATACAAAGACTGGTGTAAAAATGGAAGTTGAAACCGTGAGAGAAATGGACAAATAGGCGAAATAGAAATAGGAAACAAGAGAGACAAAATGAGTATGAGAGAGAAAGAAAAAATGGATGAAAGAGAATGTGAGAGAGAGAGAGAGAGAGAGAGAGAACGAATGAGAGAGAATGAGAGAGACTAAGTCTGGTTGGGGAACCAGTATTGATCGTTCCTGGGTCCATGTGACGCGCCTGCGTTTCACTACGGGGTAAAATCGTAGCGAGGGTAAACGCGAGACGAATAAGAGAGAGAGAGATAGAACGAGAGAGGGAAAGAAAAAGAGAGAAGAGCGAGAGAGGAAATGGTGGAGAGAGAAGCGCATACAAGCGGGGTTCATATACCCCCAGGATAGCTGCAACGTTCCATCATGCCACCGACCAATCAATGAAGCTTTTCCGCGCCTCTCTTTCTCTCTCTCTCTCTCTCTCTCTCTTTCTCCCTTTCTCCCTTTCCTCTCTCTTCCTCTCGTTTCTCTTCCTACATCGTGTATACAATATGATCGCCTTACAGAGGCGCGCACGTACGCACTCATTATATATGCATTACGTATATACATATGTCTCTGATATGCTGTAACACGTTGCGGACGACCACGTAATCGTTGCTCAAAATAGGAAACATATAACGTATGCATATAACGTATGCGATTGTTTAAAACTGCTTGTTCCAAACGAATGTATAAGTTATTGAAAAATTAATTTGTTGTATCCCTTAATTATTACGTATCAAAATTGATTATAAGCCAAATTTATATATTATATTTTGAAAATTTGTATTCCAAGGAATATGCAGAAAGAAATAAAGAATTTAATTTTCTTTAATTGTTTCTGACGAGGTATTCTCCCTCGTGGAAGTATATATATATAAAATTTAAATTTAAATAAAATTAAACTTAAAACAACAATAATTATTATTAAATCAATTCCAATTGCGAATGTTAATTATTCGTCAGTGTCACGAAAAATCAATCGTGAACGCATTGAAGCTTTAATTAGGGCACACACTTCATACTTTACTGGCAATTTCTCTCGCATGACAAAATGGGCGAGGAATTGATCACGTGTAATCTTGGCGTACCGGACGACGTACCGGATTTAATGAACTTTCTCTGAAAAAAAAATCGCTCACTTAGCCGTAGAATTGTGTAACACACTCGAGTACCCACGATTCGAAATAGAAAATGGATCCTTCAATTTCAGTTAGAAATAATTTATTTATACATATAAACATACTGTGGCACTTAGGCTAATCGATGTTTAAATTTATTATTATGCAAAGTTTGAGTAGTAAAAAAGTGGCGCGTAAGAAAAAAGTCATTGTTAAAATTAAATAAGTTTATTTTTGGATCCAGCACATTTATCAGGCTGTTATGGCATTTATACGGCATTTATTATTCTTAGATATGCTTTCATATTCATCAATATATAATTGTCAACATTGTTGTCGATTGTACCTAAAAGATCATCTATCTTCACTAAAGATGATTTAACGTGCTGTGACCTTATCTAATCTAATCATAAGGGAATCGACCATTTTTTTGTACACTACAACAGGCAGCTGTAACTTATATTTTTACTTTCGATCAGTATCAGGACTAAGCGATCCTTAATGATCCACGATGCACCGCAAATTCTTTTACTGCGAAGTTTTCTTGTTGCTTGGACGATAAGTATCGTAAACAAGTCTTTCTTACTACCTGGGACATCAATTTTGTATAGATATTCTCTCAGGAACGTAATTACGTCTGCAAAAATAGAAGTGGAGTTGTCTTATTATTAAATTAACAAATGTTTCGCGTGATGCTATATTTACGAGTGTTCTCGGTACTTCTGAATAACTTTGCGCTTCGTTCTCCGCTGGTGTAAGGCCAAATCGATTTCGAGTCGAGAATATCGACGGAATCTCGTTAGGAGTTCGGTGACCCCAGAAAAAGTTGTCGGACAGAATTATCGTTCCCAAGGTATAACCCCGTGGAATTACATTCGTGCCCGCCGTGCTAGACCGATGATGTCGGGGACCTACCCCCGAAAACGTAGCTTCGACAGCTGGATTGTGACTAAGGAGGGTGAAGTTTACGTTTGTCGACAGGAATGATTCACGAGTTCTCCACGTGACTAGCATATTCGCATTTTTTAAAATCTTGCAAAATAATTCTGATATTAATTTCTATTTGTGCACACGTGCAATGTTTATACACTTGATATACTTTTATTAATTAAATACATTTTATCATGATACATAGACTATAGGTTCTTAAATTAATTGTAAATGAATTCCTAAATTAATTGTTAATAAATTCAAATGAATGTCACGTACTTAGTCAACATTTTCACTTTTACTTCGAAAACATATGTATTAATAAAAAAAAGAAAAACAAAAGCCAAATGTTGCTTCGTGCATTTGATAATTATTAGTAGCTGTCTCAACAGGATTAAATCCTTTTTAAGTCGTTCCCCTTCATCTAACTGGGGATAGTCATAGATGCGTCTGATTTCGGGGGAAGAAAGGATTTGCATGCGAATGACGTACGTGTACGTGTGATACATGCACACGTGTACGCCGTTTTTTTTTTGCATATGCTGTTCCGCATCTGTTACCAGTCGGTGCCCTAGTCTAAACTTTATTCCCTTTTGTTCTCCACCTTGACCAAACGTTGTAAAGCTTATAATAGGTAGCGATGCTTGACATTAGGTATGGTCATGAGCGCGACCTGGGATTTTTTCTTTTTCGTGACGAGAGCACCCGACTAATCCGAGAGGTAGTTCCATCCATTTCGTTAATCACGAATCTATTAAAATGAATAGTTTTTTACGAACGATATCAATGAAAACAAATTTATTAAATTTTAATAAATATTTGTTTAGATAGCACTAACTAACATTTACTCATAGTAAATGTAAATATTTATTCAATAAAAGTGATACTTAAATCGAATTAATAGTTTTTGTACCAAATAAATATATATTTACACTTAGTAAATATTTTATTATATAAACAATTTTACTATATAAACAATTTTACTATATAAACAATTTTACTATATACAATTTTATATTTAAACAAATTTATTAAAATTTAGTATATTTTTTTCCTTTTTATTTTCACTCGTTCACTGAAAAAAGTCTAATAATAATTACCAAATGTATTTTGATCAGCACATTGGTGCAATTTTTAATTAATATTACGAAACATTAATAATTAATCATAACCAATCGTTTCACTAAAACGTTTCACCGAAGCTTTAATAATTACCACTATACTTTCTAAAATTTTTCGAGCGAAAACTCACTCTGAAGAGTAAAATGTCACTCTTAAAGATCAAAAATTGAGATTACTCTTTTTCAAGACTGGCTCAATTTTCACTTTAAAAGAGATTCGACTCCAAAAAATTTAGAGAGTTATCTTTCTGAATGTTCAATCGATTACTTGTCGATCTTATCGCTTGCGAATTCTTCTGTATCTTGAGTACAGACTGTATTACGATCAAATAAGTCGTATCTCTTTTCTCATTCATCGATCCCGCAACGTCGCGTCACGATGCGACTCGCCCGTAAAAATACCCTCGCTGCGCCGATGCGCGATGCCGCGCTTCTAGTTGCGCTGTGCGGCGCACGCAGCAACGGAAATAAATTTTCGGAAAACACCGAGTTTATTGGCACGACCGCCAAGTCTTACTCGACCCGTTTCGTCAGAGCCGTGTAATTTCGGTTCGTAATACTGTCGAGAAACCAGTCGACTCAATCTCCGGGTATAAACTACGAGCTAAGGTCAGGGATGCAGCTACTTCGATCCGTTTCCCGCGATTATGCTCTTTATATGCTAGATAAATTCTCGTAAAATACGCGAACGTAATTGATTTCACCCGGTTGCATAGCTACGTCGTAATATCTGCAGCATTAAAATTTTTTAATTCTCATGCAAAGTTCTTGAGCGAAAAACTGAATGGCGAATGTCATTAAATGACTGTATTTTTCTTCTATTTAATTCTTAAAATTTTTAATTTTTATAACTGTTAAAAATACATATATCTTTATGGAAGACAAATAAACTGCTAATTTAATCTGAAGTTGGAATGATATTTTCAACACTAAGAAAAAGGCTGAGGCAATATTTTTCGCAATAAATTTAATTCTCATTAATATTCTCATTAATATCTTATTATAATAAAAACATTTATAAAAATTCTTATAAAGATGTTTATTAGCACCAAAAATTATTATTGCTAGTCTATTTAATAAATATTATTACTCTGGTTCTATTCATGATTACGTTTCGGGACCAAAAAAGATTTCGGCGAACGGTTTGCAGAATTAGACATGTATGTAAATAAAACACGGAAATATTTAAATACTAATTAAGATCCGTTTTGATCAAATATGAGATTTCTTTTATTTAATTAGACTTATTCTCGATCCAAATTTATATCATAATTGAAAAAAAAAGTCTGGTTAAATCAATTGAAATTTTGGTTGAAAATGGATGAGTCAGAATTTTCTGGTTAAATCTACTAAAATTTTAGTTATGTAACCGAAATTCTGACTGATATAAGATTCTTCTAGTTCATTCATTTTCAACCAGACATTTTTCTCAGTGAAGCTATAGAACTCCTGACACATCTCTCGCTATATATAGTATACCGGATGATTTTTTATAGATGGTGTAGGTTGCAGTTTTCCGCGAAGTTGCGATCGAATACGGAGTACAGTGTAAGAGGCGAGAGGGGGACTCTTATCTTTCTCTCGACGTGATACTGTAGTGTTCCGAGGGTCAAAAACCTTGAAGGGCCAGTTACGGTGCCGAGGGATAGCACAATTTGGGGTTTACTTTTTCTTCGCGCAAAATTGAGTTGATGAAATTGGATCGAAAGGATTCGCAATTAAGGACGGCCTTTTTTCACACGATAAAGAAGTTTTCTCAGTTCTCCCTTAATACACCTAATACAAATCTGTAATTTGATATATAATGTCTGAATATCTTCAATTTCTAATTCCAATAATTTATGCATAAATATGTATTATGCATAATACACTAAAATATTTTTCGACCACATTGATTGAAATCAAATGTTATTCTCTCTTACTGAAAATTTTATGACATTAGATATTATACTTTACGCCATTTTCAATAACTCTCCGTCTGCAATCTAAATCTTTTTTGACACAAACAAAATTTCAAAATTTTTAATTTCTCTGAAATAAAGGAGAAGAAATGTTTCTAAAATATCTTGTTAAAAAATTATTTAGTAATATATGTATACAGTTTGATCAGTCAATGACTTTTTAAAAAGAAACTTTGTTGAAAAATAAATCAAATTTTGATTTGAAAAACTAAAAAAAAATTCACTTATCAAATGGCTCTAATAGAGACGTTGAAAAGTAACCTTGAATTTTCTCACATTTTTTGAAAATACAAGACAGCATAAAAATTTGTGCTAGACGGAGAGAATAAAAACATGATATTGCAGACGGAGAGTTAATTAATATAAATTATATCCACAAAAGAGTTGCATTCACGGATGCATAGTACTTACTATTAAGTTTATTCCGCAATTCAATCAATTCAATCGAAAAATTGCACAAAATATTCTGCAAACAAGTGAGATACTTTCATATCTTATGCGTGTTGTGCAAGTCTTATTAATAGGAATGTGCTGGAAACACGAAAAAAAAAAGTTCAATTCGAATCACGAACCTATAATTATCATCGTCGAGCTCGGTTCGGGCTCGGCTAATCGATAAGTTGGATTTGAAAATTTCGGTGTGCTACGCGTATCTCTAATTTATT
>Ga0157364_1009085_pt1 | contig 10300 bp, 3 predicted proteins | sample AttsexASBM2_FD_111476 | JGI IMG/M metagenome (GOLD analysis project Ga0157364, IMG submission 111476) | Fungus gardens microbial communities from leaf cutter ant in Ribeirão Preto, State of São Paulo, Brazil - Atta sexdens ASBM2 | ecosystem: Host-associated > Fungi > Mycelium > Unclassified ... | reverse complement strand
GAAATACATGGGTTGAGATAGGACACGCGAATAGGCATGAATAAATGAAAATACGGGTAGAATAAGTATCGATAAGTAGGAACAATAAATATGGATAGGTAAGGATACCCCTAAAACACAATCATTTTAAAATAAAAAATTAAATTACGAATAAAATGACATTTAAATAAATTTCGCGATTGGGCAATTAAATATTATTTAAAAAAAATTATAATAAAACTAAAAGATATTACATAATAAATCTAACTAATAAACTGTGTGATATGTAGATAGGGATACATAGATAGGGATACATTATATGTCATACATACATATTTGACTACATATACATATTTGAGAATTGGAAAAGTGGAATTAATTAAATAAAATTTTAAGTTAATTTTAAATTTTATTTAATTATATCAGTCCATTCCAGTTATCAAATATGAAAATAAATCAAATAAATTTCAAATATTATTGAATTTTCAGATCCCTTGAAATTAAACTTAATTTCTTATAAAATTCTATACATATACAAAATGTACTGAAAAAAAAATATAGTCAATTTCAATAAATATTTAGTTAATACTGCCACCTGAATATTTATTAAATATAAAGATATATATTTATTAGATACAAAAAATGTTAATTTAACAATCATTTTTTTTTATTGAACAGGTATTTATTTACTGTAAGTAAAGGTTTAGTTGGCAGTTATTGAACTAAATATTTATTAAAATTAACTATATTTTTTTCTCAGTGTAACGTATCATATCATAATTAAATTTGTTATAAATAAATATATATATAATAGTATTAAGTATGTAATAAAATTTATGTAAACTATGTCCAGATAAATACTATCATACTTCCTTTTTTAATTTGCACAATAATTACTAATAAATTATATATTTACTGGAATATATATATCCATATTAAATATCTATTCAATACAGATAATATTTATCTTGTCATAGTAAACCAAATTCGCGTAATTGATGTAAATTATATGAAATCGACGAAATATATAATAACAAAAATTGTTTGTTGACTTAGTATAAGTTTGATAAATATTTAAATTTAGAACTTTTTTTAATTTGAATTTTATTTTGAATATCAAAAAGTCATTAATAATTTTAAATAGCTTCTAATTAAAATTTTGTTTAAAATAATCGTCAACTCTTTCTTCGTATTTATTAATCTATAAAATTAAATAAATCATAAAGATTGGAGCTTTGAGTAAGACAATAGTTAAATATTAACTTCTTGCTTGCTTTTTAATATTTACATTTTTAACATTACAAAATTGCAAGTATATTTTAATGATTAATTTATTATGTACCAAGATCTCATTGCTGTCCTTTGCGTCAAATAAATGCCAATGATTACGTGGTTTGTACCGATGAAAATCGAAATCATTATGGAGAATTATTTCTCGTCGCTATTCGTAAAGTCCATTCGCGAAGTTTAGTTTGATCTCAGGAATTCTTATACAGGATTGGAATTAATTTCGAGTTTTCTTGTCTACAGTTACTAGAAATAATAATTTTATCAATAAGTCAATAACAATTGCTATAGATTTTAAAGTCAAGTTGCGAAATTAATTCAGTGGTATATTTTAGCATACAATTTTCCTTGCTTTTTTTGTTTTATTAAATATTATCCCACAAGTATATATTAATAGTAATAGTAAAACTGTCTTAATAATAATAAAAATTTAGTATTATATAATTAATATGAATATATAATGATTATTTGTTTAAATCCAAATTATTAAGTAAATAAATTTAAATAAACCATTTCGGCGCGCGTTTCTACATACATAGTAATAAATTCATACAAGAATTATATAAGCATTAAGATCCAGTTAGATCATTCAAGACTTTGATTTCTATAATTTCTATAATTTGTATTATCAAATATACAATCCTATAATATTATATTGTTTAAATAAATTTAAATTTTATACAAATAATTTGCTTATTTTTCAATGATTCCATGATTTCATGATTGCTTTAAGAAAAATATAGTTACGAATGTATATTTCATTTTCTAACTGTTATTTTTAAAGTCATTTTTAGGTATTGGCATTCCCGCCAATTCAAGAAGATATTATTAATTATTAATTTATATATGTACACTTTTCTATAATAAAATACATGATACAGATATTATGTTTAAAAAATTTTGGTCTTTGTGGACTTTGATAATTTTTATCAAATATTTCACATTCTTTTAAGAATCGTAATTACATGAATTTAATTAAAAATGTATAGGTATAAAAAATTCGAAATAAGTCGAATGAGTACCCTTATATTAATAATTAAAATTTTGGGAAAATACAGAAAAATAAGGAATTGTTAAATTTTATATAATAAATTTTTCAGTAAATGTTCTTTAAATTTCGTTATTATCGAGTTCGGCTTTCGAAGAATTGGTACACGAGAAACTTTTGTATATACATACAAAAAAATTACAATAACGCATGTATTTTATTATTATTAAATATATTTCTTTGTAACCGCTATTCCATAAAGAAATCATTCTATCCATGTATTTTTAATAAGAGATGATTTGTAGTGATGTGTGGCAGAATATACATACATACATTTTCTCGCGAATTTTAATATTATATTAAAGCTTGTGATAAAAATGGTAATTGTAATTGACATTCTAAATTATTATTATCGTAAGATCTGGAAGATTCGAAATTCATACTCTCTTATAACAAAACCGCTGGTATTTGATGGATTGCTTAACTTTTCTTTGCAAATGCATCTTATGAATTTGACGTAGAATCAGAGTACATTGAGTTTGCTCTCCACTATGAAGATTGTTCTTCTTTGTGAGTTACTATTAATCCGCGTATCACAGGGCGGAGAGATCTTGACATAATCAATTTATTGGGATATTGATCAAAGTTTGAATTTAATTAATATACATTAAATTAATGTACAAGAAGGGTTATTACAGCCTAGCAGGATAACGTGTGCTATAATTATAATTCTTGAAATTAAAATCACATAAACAATATTCAACAAACGAATGTTTCGATCTTTTTCAACTTTTCCTCTTCAGTGTATGTGTACAAGGTTGTGAGATAAAAACTTATATATGTTAAACTTGTATAATTTATTACAATACCGCATAAACCTATTGTGTTCTTACCTATTATCTTCTACATTATGAATTGAATTCATATTGAGCCGTAACTATATTCTTAATTACTAAACATTGGTTTAGAAAAATTTATATTATGTATTTTCGACATTTTCATATAATCCCGCACAAGATTTGTTAATTACGTTTCAATATTATATTTTGAACAGCATTTCTAATTGTATATTGTATTGTAAACAATTATTATAATTGTAATATTATATAAAGAATTACAATAGAAGACAATATTTAAAAAATTATTGCAATATGATTAGCCAAATACAATAAAATAAACATAAAAATAAAAAAATTAAAAATATACTTACCTACAAAATCGGACTAATAAATTTATTAATAGTTCGTTTTTTTTATAGATAAGTATGCAAGGAAAAGAGGACCGTCGATAAAATCGGCGGGGGTGGTGGAGGGCCTCTAGCTGTTTTTTGCTAACTTAAACCTTAATTTAACAATATGTAATTGAAAAGTTTGAAGTATATTCAGAGACTCTTTAATTTGCTAGTGAGTTATAGAGACTTTGGAATATACTTACATACTAGTAATTATGTTTAATAAAGACGGGCTGAAAATTTGCATTAAAAAACATAATTTCGTGATTCCATTTTTATGCAGACGCGTATTATAAGATAAAATTCGCTAAATTAACTTGTTTGAATATTCAAACATTCACTTCTTCAGAGGGCAGTAGCCCTTATGCGATATTTTGCAAAAACAGGAGCTTAGACAGAAACCTGAGAGAAGTCATTTCAACATTTTTCGCGTGACGCTCGAAAGTCACTAACAGTATTAACATTAATAATAAATTGATGTAAACTACGTATCATATTATATTTTCGACACTATTGATAAAATCGTAGTGTCGATAAATGCATTGTGCTACTTTTACAAATTGTGATTAAAAATATAAATAAAAAATTAGCAACTTTTCATTTGGTGACACAAGGCAATATTATTACAACATATATTATTGTTCCTCTGATTTTATTTATATATTTTGTCTATTTGTATTATCAAATGGAAAATATCCATAGATTATAGCTTCTCTTTAGATCATGTATCAGCAGTCGATGAAAGAGATGTCGTACGAAAGTAACTCAAATTTCCTGAATTCTTTCATTCAGAGTACTTATTTTATACAGTATATAATAGAAATATCATAAGAAAATACTGACTGTGGACGGTATTTATAGTCCATTCCTATTTCAAGACTGTCTAAAGTAATGTTTTAAGATATAATACAGCCCTCTGATTGATAAGATTGTACTTAAAACGGTCGTGAATATAAAATCTGACTATGAATACCGACCTGTGTCCACTCTCAGGTTTCTCTCTGCCGTAACGTTGCGTACTCTAGAAGAAGAATACGTACTAAAATGAAGTTATTATTGCACAGGTCACTATTTTATCGGTTCTGTGTTTGTCGTTTAAACGAGACAGAAATTAATAATTAATATCTTTATGATTATTTTTAATTAATTTGTCGCGCAATTATCGCAAAATTATATGGTTAGACTTATGCAATTTTTCTCTTCTAATGCATATTTTGTTTTATCGACTATTTTTATTAACACTTACATTTATAATAATTATTAATGCTTCGATATGTCTTATTTTTCTTTTCCATATTTTTTTTCTTTTTCCATAAAAAGTATTTTCTTTAGAACGATAAAAGATATATTTTTGTTATCCGAAAGTGCATCTGTAATCAGCATAACAAAAGTTTGCTGTTCCGACAATATAAAAAGAAACGACAAAAGAAATTTAAATTAAGTAAAAGTTATTCGTCACACAGAATTCGTCCCGCAATCTTCTTCTCGGAGACAAAAGGAAAGTTTCTAATAACGCTTGACAATTTGCGTAAATGACGTACCGGTCTTGACATAGGAGAAAGGGGGGAAAATGTAGAAATCTGCGTGTAAAGAATAGAGACAGGGAATAACATAGCTCTACGCATTTCCTGGCCAGAACAAGACTTGGCTCTTAAGCAGACGCGACGGTACGCTGTATAAATGGCACGCAAAGTGCGTGCCGCCGTTTTAGTTCTTTTTATGAAATAGAAGGAGGATGGTCGTTGCCAAGAAACTTAGCATTGTCTGTCTGGTAACGAGAGTTCCAAAACATCTAAGTTATTGTGTTTCGTGATACGTTCGAACAAGACTGCGTGTGAGGTTGATATGTAGAAAACACAGAATAAAAATATTGTATATTGACTTAAACAGAACAACTCTGTGCACCAAACTGAAAATATGTGAAGTTATAAGAACAACAAACAAAAATCGTACAATTTATAATAAAAATATATATCTTCTATGTGACAATTATATGTATCCTTTATAAAAATTTAATACAATACTGAAAGATCGTCATATTAATTACTTATTTTAAATAGTGTACTGAAAAAACAATTTTGCTGACATCTAAAAATTTGGGTAGGTACAGATCTGAGAATAATTTTGTTGAGTCATTAAAATAATTGTAGAACAATTCATGATGAACAATGCTGCAAAAAGTTTTGTCCTAAGAATTAGCTTGGACATTCTATACAATTATTTTATTTATGATAATCCAAGAAAATTATTTTTAGATTTGTGTCTAGCTAAATTTTTAAATACTTCAGCAAAATTGTTTCCAGATGCTTTTAATACTCAAAATAATTAATCACTATTTTTTCAGTAATAAAATTAAAATGGTCAATATTAAATTGGATTTATGTAAGAAATATTTTATACGAGAGTTATACGAAAATGATAATTATGTAAATTTTTATTATAAGTGTGTGATTTAATTTTTACTTGTTGTTAATATAATTTTACATACATTTTTTTATTATGTACGATTTATATAATGCTAATCAAGATTTGAAGTTGATATATCTATGTTTATTGTTCAACATATTAACGGCATGATTTTTCTTATCGCAAAGTAAAAAGTTGAATAGTCTAAATTAGCTATCGGTATCATGAACTTGGCTGTAGGCTCATATTTTTGCTCAGAGTGTTTAGGTGCATCGACCCTGATCCTAAAATGAGTTTGGCGTTGTGCCGTATAACAGAACGGCATGATGGGAATGTGTTTTCGGAAGGCAGATGCGAATACGGCTAATATATCCTTACTTGAATGTAGGCGATGCGTATCTGCTTGACGAGTGCTATAATGGTGACCAAGCCATCTTTGGATTCGACAAATATATCGCGTCAGCGACATAGTTATCTGCCGCCTGCCAATCCATTTCCAAAACATCCAAATCATCAATACGATGATCATCACATTATCAACAGCAATCTGGAGAAACTAGGGTCCTCCAGAAATCTACACGCAGAGCATTCAATGGGACTTCAATCCGCGTCGACTTTAAGTAATCACAAGCAAAAGTCGCAAACGGGTCCTCAGAGGTATTAAAGTTATTTCTCTTTTTCGTAATTACGAAAGTATGTGAAAGAAAAAGAAGTTATGAATATACGTAAAATGATATTTACATAATTTTGATATTATTTATTAGAATGTTTCAATTAAAATAATTAATTTTTTTAGTACGATATTGAAATTTATAAATTTTACTTAAAGAATTTCTTTTTAAGAAATTCTCATTGTTGAAAATTGGAAATAATCTTTAACTTATGTAAAGTTTTTATACATAATATGTAAATATTTATATATATTTACATATTTATACATATTTACATACAAAATACATATAAAAATCTCTACCATTTTAACATCGATTTTTTCTGAGCCAAGTTGAAGATTATTTATCGCAATTTCCAATTTTCAGCAGGAGAAGAAAATTTAAAATTTCTAAATTTTAATATCGTGCTAAAAAAATATAATTAAAAATTATTTTGATTTAAAAACACCCTTAAACAAGATTTTTAAATATACAATAAATTACATTTCCATTTCGTGCACATATTATACCATATCTTCTTTTTCTATACTCGGAGGTTTCTTACAAAAATTCGTCAGGACGTTTGGCTTTCGGCGAAAGTGCCGAACGCATCTCCGTCGCCTCCACCGCCACTGTCGACGACGACGACCGTGACGACGACATCAACGTTATCGGAACCTCAAGATATCCGAGAATATCATCGTCACGTACCTCGATTCGCGGATCAGGATGTTAAAGTACTTGACAGATATCTGACAGACGAATTGGATGACGATAAACTGCCGTATGAAAAAGTTGAGACGTACTATCGTCGAGGACCACAAGATGTAACGGCAGTCATCAAGGCCCTTGATCGCTTCCTAAGTTGTACTCTCAACGACGATGGTTATAATAGCAAGGTACATCCACCACCCAATCCCATTCTAGCCCTCGTATTGTCCCGATACGGGCGTTACGTGCCTGGACCGCGAAATCCTCGCGTATACGCGTATTTGGCGGCAAACAACATCCACAATCATCAGCCCTTTGGCAAGTACAAATACGAGTTCGATGAGGAGCCGATTTACACGAGAAGATAGCAAATACACTAAATATATATGTATATGTTAATTTGCGCTTGAAAATATGATAATGTTACCAAATATGTAATAATAAAATGTAGTAACTTCAATTAGCTAGCTTGTTAACTTCAATAGAAAAATTTATTCTCACAGAACAATTATCAAAATGTATGATAAATAAAAATAGATAGATTATAACGATAGAATATCTATATAAAAAAATTAATAAAATGATCGGCAGGTAAGTGAAATATTTCTTACACTTGTCATGCTCTGAGATTCTAGAATCTTTATAAGAATTTCTCAATTCGTATATGATAAAATATTAGATGATATCTAGACTGCTATTGCCTGTAAGCTATCGCACGTAATTCATAACATTCTTGACTTCCTTTATATCAAGCCATATAAATCCATATATAAATATAACGCTATCTGATGCAATTCTTTCGCGGAAGAAAAAAAGATATGATTGTTAAGATACAAGAATTTTAATTTCGAACTTGAGTTGAATTTCGTCTTGAGTTGCGAAAATCGAAAAATGGAGATGAATACATTTGAGAAAAAATATAAATTAAGGATATTTTGGCTGTAGAATATCGCCTAAAAGTATCAAAAAAGCCAATATCAATCAATAAAACCAATCAGTAAAAAAAATTTATCGTAAATATGCTTTGAAACTAACTGCAAAAAACAACAAATTATTTGACTTTTAATAATTTATGCAGAGCAATTGCCATATTTGCTACAGTTTTAGATAAATAACTTTTAAACGAGTAAAAGTCGCGTTTCATGATACACATTTTTCGCGTATCGTGTTTTTTCGCGTAATCAATTAGAGGCGTTATATAGACATAACGCGTAATGCTTCTGACCAATCAGATGCGATACGTATATCGCATTATGCAAAAAAATATGTGTTATAAAATGGTATCCTAAGTGAATTCAAATAAACTTTTACATGAATATTTATTAGAATCTTATATATATATATATTTTTTTATTTAATTTGTAAATTATTTTATTATCTTTGCAAATAAGTAACTATAATTTGATTTACACTGTAAAAAATAAAATGTTAATTTTAACTTATAGTCGTACAGCGGACTTTCTGAAACGCAAAAATATTAAAATTAACACAAAAATATTATTTTTAATATTTTTGCATGTCTCAGAAAGTCCACTGTACGACTATAAGTTAAAATTAATATTTTATTTTTTACAGTGTATATAAGAATCAACGCAAAACAAAAAATTGAATAACTTTAAACCGAATTGAATAACTTTAAACTTTAAATAAGCGAATTGTACTTGGACACAGATTCTTAGTCATAATAATAGAACAATCTATGAAAATTTTTTTTATTTTTAATAATGCTTTGAGTTATGTGACACATAAATTTTTAATACAATGATTCTGAATACTCGCATCTTCTAGATGCGTGGATCGGACATTCGTTTTTTTCTTCGGTGCTCGGAACATATAAAAATATTTCCCGTATCGCCTACAATATAATTTGTCTCATAGCTATTCACAAAGGCATAACGATGCCCATCAAGGCTTTCAGCCACTTCCTGCGCAGAATCCTGAACAATCGTAGCTCTCTCTGTAGCGCAAACTGCGTTCCGTTGGTCAATCTTGCATTAAACGATTAAACGTTTGCTGACCGCGCTTAAACACGAATGGTATGCGTACATTACGTTTTATTTGCTCATAATCGACGAAATCGATATTTTTGGCAAGTTTGTGATCAAATTTAAACATTTGTGGAAGCGATTCTGCGTTAGCATTACAATTGTCTTTGTCGTGCGGCAGCTGTGCCGTAATTAACAGAATGAATCTTTAGAAAGCGCTATTAAAGGAATCCTTAACTCACTGTCGCGATCTGACGGTTAATCGATATCACACAGAATTTATCCTTGAACGTTCACAATCGGATTTTACGGCGGGTTAATTGAAGTAGTTGAGAATCCGCTCGGAGAAACTCCGATTAAGCAGTAAACTACTCTCGTTATACATTTCTGTCTTATCATTGGTCTGAAAATAGATATTCCTCTGTTCAATGTCATTTATTTAAACTACGATTGTCCTCTCGGCGAGATAGATTCGCAATTGTAAAACAATTATCGATTATTTTAGATTCAGATAATTGTTAAGTACACAGTGGCGGAAACGAGATGATTAGTTGGAAAAGCAACTTTCACCGAAATAACGTGGAAACATAATTTACAGGCATATGAAGATAAATAGATGATCCCGCGCAGATCTCAACCCGCACATTAAATTTCACCCTTAACGCGGGCGTAACTGTGCAAACTCAGCTAAAACACACAATCGCAATTAATATACTAAACCTCCTTCCCCTATTGTATATAAATATTCAAATATACATTACGCCCGGATACATTCTATCCGTTTCCGCAAGATTATTCTATGAATAAATTTTGAATTAGACCGTGACATATATGTACGGACATATCGTTATCCGGATGTACGCAAGCTTCCATTTACATTAGCAAGTTTTAATCAATAAATATGAATACATATTGCGTGTTATTCAGAGTAGATACTCTAAAAGATTTTAAGAAGTGATTTCTTAAAATTCAAAACAGAAACTTCATATGGTAATATATGCACGAAGTGCATGAGTTCAAAGATACATAATGTCAAAAAGTTGAAGGAAAAACTTTATTTTTT
>Ga0157364_1009084_pt1 | contig 10300 bp, 6 predicted proteins | sample AttsexASBM2_FD_111476 | JGI IMG/M metagenome (GOLD analysis project Ga0157364, IMG submission 111476) | Fungus gardens microbial communities from leaf cutter ant in Ribeirão Preto, State of São Paulo, Brazil - Atta sexdens ASBM2 | ecosystem: Host-associated > Fungi > Mycelium > Unclassified ... | reverse complement strand
CAAAAAAGAAAGTCATTCCTGCATCGGATTGTGACAGGCGATGAAAAGTGGATCTATTTTCAGAATCCTAAACGCAAGAAATCTTGGGTTGATCCCGCCCAACCATCAACATCTTCCTCAAGACCAAATCGCTTCAGGCGGAAGACGATGCTGTGCGTTTGGTGGGATCAAGAGGGTGTCATCTACTACGAGCTGTTAAAACCTGGTGAAACTGTTAATGCTCACCGCTATCACCAACAACTGATCAAATTGCACTGTGCTCTGCGTGAAAAAAGGCCGCATTATCGGAAAAGACATGACAAGCTGATTTCCTCCATGACAACGCACCATCGCACACGTTATCAAAACTACTTGGAGACGCTCAACTGGGAAGTGCTACCCTATCCCGCTTACAGACCTGGTATCTTCTATCACCTGTTTTCGTTGATGGGCCATGCGCTCGCTGAGCGGCACTTCGATTCTTACGAAGACGTCCGAAAATGGCTTGATGAGTGGTTTGCCTCGAAAATGAGAAATTTTTTTGGCGTGATATACACAAATATCCCGAAAGATGTATAATTAGGGAGGGCAAGTACTTTGAATAAATTTATTTTTGTTTCTTAGGGAAAAAAAATGTTTTTCTGACTAAAAAACAGAGGATTTATGCTTATACATTTTATTTATATGTGTATATATATATATATATATATATATATATATATATATATATATACATATAAAATAGATAAAAAGGAAAACAGATAAACAAACTGTAGAGAAAAGATATGAAAAAATTTATAAAATAAAAATTTATAAAATAAAAACTTACTGTTTATAAAACTCTTCATCTTGAATAGGAACGTAAAATCTCATGGAATCATATATGCTTGGAAAGTGTTTGCAATAGCGGTCCGTCTGAACGACTGATGCAGTAACATTGCCCAAGCTCTTTCTAAATTTCGTCCCTTCCATCACATTTCTTCAGGAATGCATTTGGAATTGTTCAACCAACACAAGCAAGAGATCAAAAATGCAAGCGCTGATATACGATAGCTTTGTTAGTATAATAAAATATTTTAATATATTATTATGACATATTTCTCGATGACATTAATATAATTTTGATATTGCGACATTACCAAATTGTATGCATAATGATATAAAATTTAAAGATCGAGATGCATTACGACGTTGTCAAATAGAGTGCATAATGATATATGTCTCATCCCGTTGCAGTCCTATACTCGCCATAGTATTCGTGCTCTCTCTCTTATCGTGATTCTATTCATTCGCGCTCTCTTCTTCCTATTATATTCCCTCTCACGTTCTCTTTTCTTCTTGCTCACAATTTTATTAAATAAATATGGTTTTTGTTTTACGATTTTTTAATAATATGACTTAGCAATGATTTTAATTTAGCAACTAATTATAATAATATTTCTAGTAATGTAATGTAATATAAATAGTTGTTTGAGTGTTCCTAATTATCAAATCACTATAAACTATTATTGAGTAGCTATCGATCACTTATTGTACTACGTTATACTACTGAATAGCTATCATATTATTAATTAATTCTAAATAATTATAGAAAAAGAAAATTCTTTTCCACTCGCGATAAGGAGAAACAGGAATGTGCCGGTTTCAAAGTTACGTGACAGTTGATGTCATAGAAGGGAGCGAAAAAAATATTTTAGAATTGTGGAAGAAACCCAGAAAGAAATAGAGATTAGAATTATAATTTCTTATTATTCCATTTTTTATTTTAATAATTTGATTAATTATAATATTTGATTGATTATTTGAGGAAAAATTGCACGCCTTCTTATCATATATAATTTTAAACCACTGAATAGAGGTAGGGAAAAAGGAGACTGAAAATAATTTTAAAAATTCAGTAATATATGTAAATATCATATTATACATTTTTTATAAAATATTCATTTATTTCTTACTTTAAATGTAACGCAATGTATACAATTTCTGAAGTGCACATTATTAATTCACACTCCATGATTGAAGTTTCATCATGAACTTCACGTAATCTTTTAATACATCACATTTATTGTTAATACAATATTGATGTATAATAATCACAAATTATTGATATATATACTCTCGCACGCGATTTTATTAAAAAGATATGGTATTCATTTTATGACTTTTATGATGCGATTTTACAATAGAATATACGAGCACAATTTTAATAATACTTTAATGATATAAGTCGATCAGCCGGACGCGCTTTCTTATTAAGTAATTTAATTTCACGAAGAAGAAATGATGAAGAGATTAGGGAAAAGATAAATTTTCGTAGAAATATGTATATTTTTTAATATAGATTTATTTATCTAATATTTAATGCAATATGTGCAATATAATTTAAACCATAGACCATTATTTTAGAATCTATAATAGACTTTTTATCATAAATTTTGTGTAAAGTGTTTGCAGCATCGCATTTACTAGTACTACAATTTTCTTAAAATTGATACAAAATATTTGAATTTTTCACTAACACTGTGTATACTTAGTTTATAGTATACATATTCGACACATTGCTCGAGCTCAAATAAGAAAAGTACGTGTTTCATATACAAGCATATATCATGCAATGATAATTTTACGTTTTTCGTATCACATACTTTAACAAGTTTATATTCAGATTTTACTTTATATTCAGATTTTGAATCTGTGATAATGATAATGGAATAGTTGATGCATATATCAATATCTGCACATCTCTCGACGTCTTCCACGTAGCATGAAGCAGGATTATGTTACCTCGATTGTCGCTGATCGCAATTTCTACATGAGATGTAGATCCCATGACGATCTCGAGATCCAAGAACTTATGCTGACAATGTCAATACATATTTCCTCATCAAGATATGAGGTATGTAGCGAGGTTTCGAAGATGAGAAGATGCGCTGTAGAAAATAGAAAACATGTAAATAGATCTTAAAAAAGTACATAACGTATAAAACATATAATCAAAATTTTATAAAAATTGAGTAAACTTACTGTCTCTTACTTATTTTAATATGGATATCATAATTTTATGACTGAAATAATATATATTCCACAACGTCTGTGTGTGGATGCTTCGTTGCATATTCTATCAGTAATGAATTGTACAATGATATGGATAGATTGAACAGGAAGATTTAAATTTACGTAATTATCGAACTTCGAATCACACACATTGATATGTTTATATATTTGTTATGTCTTATGCTTGATACACCATATATTACTGTGAGTAAGAAATTTCGAAATTCAAGTTGTTTGTACTGCGACTCAAATGTATCATCGACGAGCAATATTGTTTATTAATTTCACACAGAGTAACACGTACAATTCTTATTTAACGTTTAAAGTATAACAATCTCACAGACGTTTTTTGATACGATGACTGCGACGATAATTATTCATTGAGTGATAGATGTATTAGAGCTCTCTTTCGTTCATGCGTTTTCCATCTCATTATTTTTATATATCATTTATTTTTGTATTTTTTTACTTTTTATTTCTTTATTTTTTTTCATTTATTTATTTATTTTTTTTAGATAATGTATTTAATATGAAATTTTTTACTTATCTTTACAAATATGCGAGTTAATTTTCATTGTAATTGCCATCAAACCTATATTAAATTATACAATGGCACGTATGTAAGAATGCACTTTGACGAAATCGAATCTTTTTTAATATCTAAGAGATCAGCGTCAGTGACAATAAAGTCTGTCTGTTACCTATATTCTTTCCAAAAATGAGTTTAGGCAGTACACTCAATATGGAATTGTACGTATCTTTATATAGTGTTAGTTTTTCAGAATAATGTTATAACGAATAATATGTTTGCATAGAGACGTACACCATCGGTAAGTTATTCTAAGTTATTCTAATTGCAGAGAATTTCATTCCCCACATATCTTTAATGTTAAACGTTATGATATCTTTTTAAAGGTAATAAAAGACCAACATTATTGGTTAATTGATCCCTTAGATGAAAATAAATACTTTATTTCTTTGAACATTTGTATGTTTATGTTTACTGCTACAATATCAAATTATTGCTTAATAACGATAATCATTGTTATAATAGGATTGATTAAATTGCAATATATGGTTCTGTCTCATTATTTTGATCAATCATAAACTTTCTATTGATATAACAGTGACATTTTAGCTATACCGTTTCTATATATTTCATACAATTACACATTATTAATTTAGTCCCTTTTTTTATTCTTTTGTTTTACGTATATCTTATAAAATTTAATTACCTTAATTATAGGAAATATTAAGTTTATTTATAAAAGGTTTGTTCTTGATTTGACATGCTTATATTATTATAAATAAACTTTACTAAGAAATAATATATGTATGCATATGTTGTATACGCTATAAATCATATAAAAAAATTTCTATAATTAGATAAATAAATTTTAATTCCACCAATTAAGTAAATGAAATCTTATAACCGACTAAAGTTTATTACTTAAATATTTCAGTATGAATTTATACAAGTATACTAGACAATTCTATAAACCATGCAATAAAGTCCTTTCCAATCTTGAAATACAGTCATGAACTATATAGGAGAGAACTATAATAGCATTAATAGTATTATAAAATGTTATATAGTATTATAATTATGTGTGCATACTTATCCCCTTGAAAAACAATGTTCACTCATCAATTGTTAGCTTCCAATATTATTTGAAATGAACTATTCACATTCTATAATAGAAACTTTATCATAAATTTTGTGAAAAGTACTTATAATACTGAATTTTCTGATAATACAACTTTTGGCGTAAAAAATTATTTAATTTCTTCACTCATACCATATACCATTTACATATTGACACAGTTTAAAGTATACATGCTCCACGCAATTTTTCAAATATAAAAAACACAGTTGACGGATTCGTGTACTACATACAGACATGTACCAAGTTATGACAATTTTGCATTATATGCAACGTATATTGTAACAAATTCTAGAATCAGGAAGATTTCAAAGATCCACGTGAAAAAAGCAATTGCAGGAATCAAACAGAATGACACACAATCATTGCGGGATTCATATCTTATAATTTGTAATATCATAATTTGTCCGTATTTGTATTGAAAGTGATTCGATAAAGGTCCAGACGTATATAATGAGTTGCTCAATTGTTATTAATATTAATTATTTAACTTTTGATCGATAATGTTAAACAAATTTATACATTCGTACTTAATGAATACATACATATTTAATTTAATTTAATTTTTAATTTAATTTTTAATTTATTTGTGCATTATTTATAAAATAATAAAGAACATGACGACTACAGAATTAAACGAGAAGTAATTAAATGCACAGGTGCACAAAAAGGTGAAGCACAAGTCTGTTATTCTAACTCCTACCAGAAAGTGAGAGTAAAGAATTACAGTGTAAAAAGCGCCAAAGGGAACATAAAACATAAATTTACAATATAGTACAAAAGTTCGATTACAGAATAAAAAAAACGTAACAAGACGTAGCATGAATTTGAGATACATTAAGACATTAATACATTTAGACATTGAATAGAGAAAATTGAATAGAGAGAACAAGACTGAATACAATAATAGTACGTGCGAGAACTTTTTGTTCTAAAAATAGAACAACTCAAAACAAAAAGCTCTCGATTGGAACACGAAAGGAAACGCACGTTTACTCTTGATGATGTATGCAAAAAGATGGATTTTTTTCGATTTTTGGAAGAACCAGTAGCGTATAGTTCATAATGCAGAACTATGTTTCGCAAGACAGAACAAAAGTTCGAGAACAAAAAGTTCTCGATTGGAACACGAAAGGAAGTGTATATTTATTCTTGTTGCTGTAGTTAATGGGATCAGTTTCTTCAATTTTTGGAAGAATCTGTAGCGATACTAGATTCACACTACAGTATTAACTTTCATAGGACTAGAATTAAAAATATAAAATTTTGCGTTGAAATAAGGAGAGTTTACCTTTACTTTTAATCGGAGCGTTCGTTTGTTGAAACATTTTTTTTATTTTTCTTGATTTCTGTTCGACTTACGGAATTGTCCTTTTGGAACAATGTTTGTAACAACTAGAACAATCTATGATGATAATGAATTATTCGATTATTAAAAAAAGGGTGCCAGATAAGAAAATGTTTTTTTGTTTTCTGTTATTTCCGTTCGTCATATGGAATTGTTCTTTTGAAACAATGTCTAGAACAATCTGTAGCGAGAAGAAATTGTTTGATTTTTCAAAAAAAAAGTGCTAGCAAAAAAAATCATTTCTTCTATTTTATTGAAAAACGATTTGTAACAAGAAGATAATATCGCTTTGGAACAATGTAGAACAAACTCAGAACCTGGAACAATTGTCAAAATTTTAATTTTCAAAAAACGAGGGGCTAACTTCACACACATTACTTTCAACCTATCGTTGAATCTCTGAAAGAAAAATCTACAGATTGTCGAAAACATCATTGGCAAGGAATCCCAGCCGATTAAGAAAGAAGTAAATATTGAAAAGAATAAAATTATTAAGAAACAAAAACCTAAAGACAACGAAGATAACGAAAATGATGATGATGATGATGATAATAATTTCTGAATGGATAAAATGGCTTCAATTAACACCATCGCTTAAAAAACAACGAACAAAAGAACCGATTATCATGTCGGATTTACTTAATTCTACATTGACCGCAAATTATCGTACGAACATTTACATTCTCCTTTAGCCGAAGATGTTTACGAAACGTCCAATGAATAGCTTGAAATGTTAGTTAAACAATCTTTGCAAACATAACAAGTTCGTAATGAGTTGCATGATCAACTGGGGCCGCTAGGACAAAAATAATGTAAATATGCTTCTCAAAGATGGACGAGAGAGAAAAGGAGATCGATCACGTTTATAGCGTATTTTTCAACGAGAACGACACGATGCTCGATGATAAACAGTGACCCAATAGGGATAATAGATAAAGGAACAAAGAAGTCACAAAATGGAATATATAATGGGATCATAAGCGCGCGGCACCTCAGTTGGCGCCTTTAAAGATTACCGAATCGCAATAAGTATAATACGAAAAGTTAAGTTGGTTAACTATCGTGCAGACGTTGAGGACATGAATGGTGTGAATGGAGACAAGTTATTTGAAGCAATGGAAATAGAATTTGAGAACATAATGGACGATGTAGGAGTCGAGAATATCAGAAACGTTGAGAACATAGCTAACGTAGCCGAGTATATTAGAAACATGGATCCGGAACAGTTCGCGAATATCAGAGACGAAGTGTTCGAAGAAATGGAAGTAGACTTTGAGAATATAATGGATCAAGAGTCATTTGACGAAGAAATGCTATCCGACGATAGTGGATATGCTAGTGATATGAGCGAGTATGAAATCGATCGCGTAGAAAAATTTGTACAGCCTTCGGAAATCCGTTGAACGCTCGTACTAAACACTGTGTGATCCACAATTATTATACAACAGGTGATGCTTTAACTGTATGCACAGCATGCATGATTCGTATAGCTGACGTTAACGATATAGGAATGTATCACATAAGGGAGCATGGACTTTCGATAAGCTAGACGGCAAGTCGTGCATGAATTGCAGAGGACCTTTGTATAGTATATTCTCATGCAGCATGTGCCCACACTGCACACATTAAAAAAGAACTATTGTGAACAGTATTGGAAAATATGTGGGAAGACTATATAATATAGATGATGTGCTGTATGTTTTTGATAATCCGCAAAAAAGAGACACAGATGTGCGAATATCGCTGGTGCAATTCGCCTACGCAATCGAGAATTTGGTATACGTGATGAAAAACATGGAATAGTTATTAAAGAGCCCGTTTTTGATTGGTCTTTACTCGCGCAAAAGAAAGTGTACTCACGGTTACGAGACAAATGTTACGAGGACGATGAGTATGAAAAGAGACATTGGTGGAATAGAAATGTAATAAAGGATGATTATTATTGAGCGAAGAAAATCGTAGATAAGAGCCAAGGTGCATTAAGATTCCAGCGGGTAATGAAAAGTGTGTCGAACTGCTGATTATTGACAATATATGGATGAAGTTTTGTGATCGTGATCTTGCACTAAAACTGTTTTTAAGATGCGACGAACAATGCTTTGAGTACGAACAGTGCACTTTCGCAAACAAACATAATGAAAAGGTGTTAGAATATTATGATATTCTAGATATGTCACGATGTTGCAACTTGTGTGAACGAGTCACGTGCAAGTGTTCCATGGAAGAGTGCGACGTGATCTAAAATTGTGAAAAGACATGGAAAATCATGAGCGAGTGAAACGCGAACTGTTGGAGCAGTGCGGCCAGGTCGCTACTCTGATGGAGTGTTTCGCGTGGCTGCAACGATGCGACGAGTGCATCGAGCAACTCGAAGAACTTTATCGTGCCAAGTGTCCGCGCCTCGCCGTTGGACACAGACAATCCGTGGTGGCGAGGATCGCGCGACTCGCGGATGCAAAGTCACAATTGAAGCGACGTTTCGTGCACATTGATGGTGAGTACGCGAGTAGCAACGAACGATCTCTTGTTTGGCGAGAGATCGACGTCGCGTTCGAGAGTCGTATATTGACAAGTGTGGTGATAAACTCTAATCACATCGAGCGGCGACGGTTTTTAGAAGACGCTGAAAATGTTGCTCTAGAACGAGTGCGCTGTAGAAAGACACGGTAGTGTAAAAGTGAACACTGCGTTCAATGGTGAGTTCGCGATGAAGGATAAACGTATTAATAAGAGCATAGTTACAAAGAACAGCGAGATATACCGATACACCGATTTGCGCGTGTGGTATGAGTAGCACGTCATCGAGCCTATCCTAGCATCGCTCGAAGAATTCCAGGAACGCGACAGAAAGTGGGCATTGTCACGTATATTGAATTTGATTATCAATGTGAACAAACTAAATCCCCTGCCCGCGGGATGTCACATCAAAGTGCCACGAGAAATAGCGACGAAACGAGCGGTAATGAGTGTTCGTACGATGGACAAAGCGTGCTTCGCGTGGAAAGTAGAAAAGACATTTCTAAATTCGAACGGTTAAAGAGGTGTCGATCAACGTGTTCGGCATTGAGAATAAACAAGTCGTTCCTCTGCGGCTCACCGATAACAAGAAGGAGAAGCACGTCAATCTCCTATATTTACAAGATTCACACAACGACAACCTTGGCCACTTTGCATGGATAAAAAATATATCGCGTCTCGTGAGCTCGCAGATTAATGGGAAAAAAAACAAGAAATTTTTCTGCGATCGGTAAGTATAATAAGAAAGCCAATAAAAAAAAATAGTAAAAAAGAAAGAAAGAAGAATGAAAAATGATTTCTCTATTATTTACAGGTGTGTCTCCATTACTTCAGTTCGTGCGAAAAATTGCAATTGCACGAAGTGGACTGCCAGAAGATCAACCTGTGCCATCGACTGCAGAGCAAGGACGACAAGTGGCTTGAATTTGATAACTACAGCAATCGAGAACGAGTACCGTTCATCGTCTACGCCGACCTGGAATGTGTCCTCCGTAAGACAGAATCCGACAAGAAAGACGCGTCGTCGTACGCGTATCAGTGGCATGAAGCATTTAGCATAGGCTATTACGTACGATTCGCGTACGACGACAAATTATCGTCGTATTACTTCCATCGCGATGAAGGTTGTATAATCTAGTTCGCGCAATAACTCAACGATTTAGCACATCGCGTGAAAAATATCGTATCCGCCAATGGAAACGTTGTCTAAACAACAATGGGAGGCGTACTGTAGCGTGACGCGTTGTCACATCTGCGAGAAACCGTTCGCGCCAGACGATACGGGAGTTCGCGATCATTGTCATCTCACCGGTAGATACCGCGATCCAGCGAATTCAAATTGTAACTTAAATTATAAAAATTCATTCTATATTCCGATCGTATTTCATAATTTATCGGGCTATGATGCTCATTTTATAATTAAAGAAATTGCTACTGCATACGATGGATGTAGATATACTATCGATAACGAAGGAAAAATATATTTCATTCACCAAACATGTCCATAGCATCAAAAACAAAATTGAAAAGAATTTTCAGAAAAATGGTGTAAAACTAAGATTCATTGATTCTTTCAAATTTCTAAATGCAAGCCTCGATAAATTCTGGCGTCGTATCTCGACAAAGATAAATTAAAAATTATACGTTCTGAATTTTGCAAGCTCAGCGCGGAGGATTTCGATCTTCTCACACGAAAAGGTGTCTTTCCGTACGAGTACATTGACTGCGTCGAAAAATT
>Ga0157364_1009083_pt1 | contig 10301 bp, 3 predicted proteins | sample AttsexASBM2_FD_111476 | JGI IMG/M metagenome (GOLD analysis project Ga0157364, IMG submission 111476) | Fungus gardens microbial communities from leaf cutter ant in Ribeirão Preto, State of São Paulo, Brazil - Atta sexdens ASBM2 | ecosystem: Host-associated > Fungi > Mycelium > Unclassified ... | reverse complement strand
ATTGAAATTTCAAAAACATTGAATATTGAAATGGAATTTCAGTCACCAAGATTAAAATGAAATCCATCGTAATATATTTTTCTAACTTCAATTAACTTTTCATTTTATCTAACTTCTATTTTTTAAAATTAAATTTATAATATTATATAATTTTAAAATTATCAATTTCATCAAGCGATTATATATACAGTCTGAAGAGGATCAGGAAGAAGACAATAATCGCCCTCTCTCATCGTACATTTATTCGCCGGCTATCAGCATATTACACCACACGTTACACATGACATCAAACGTCTAACAAATCGATTAGCGCTAACGATTACTCACTCTCAGCCACATTTGCATAAAATAGTCCCATTATGAATCTCACTGCTGCTTTTTTCGCGCGACGATATTTACAGAATACTTTGCGTGTACAATTACATTGTAGACAGTCTCTCGTAAAAAGAGAACGCATTTACAGAGCGTGTCTAAACGATGTTCTGTGCATGGATTGAACGTTAGATCTCGTGCGAGAGTAGCATGAATGTACTCCAAATGATATCGTCAGAGATATCGGTGATTGCCATTGTAGATATATATCAGATGGTTTAATTTTACGAGCGTAGGACGGGTTGTTCATCATTTGTCATTCAATGTACTACTCTTTTCGAACTATGATGTCGGTTAAATTAGAATTGGAACGTGAGAATATCAGGGATTCCTATCTCGCGATGATTGCTTCGCCGACGATGTAAAAAGAAACTATAAGCCAAAGATCTCAGGGGAAGCTATTTCACCAAATAAATTGTACCTTCATCAGGAACAATATAAAAGGAGAGAAGGATGAGAAAAAATATTTCTCTTCATTTTATACATCGTAAGTTGCACTTAAGATGCTCAAGACGCTTGGCGTACAATAATTTTTCAACGAAAACATAATTTTGAGGATAAAAATTTCACGGATCATTTAAAGTTATTACGTTAAAATGTCGCTGTAAAATAGCATTAACTTTTTTTGAGTACTTAACTCGTCGATCTTGATAACGTCGATTTTGATTGCTTCATAACGAAGAGATTTTTCTTTCGCAAAGTCGAAAATTAATATGCATGCGAGCTGGTCGTAACTTTTTAATTTAAGATTTTTCTTCGGTGTCCTGACAGTATTAAATCACGTTACCTGAACGTATTTGAATACTTTCTAAAGTGGTGAATATAAAGCGGCGAACGCTTTGTCTAGGAACAATTATACTGTGTCCCGTGAATTGATTAATCGTACAAAATTCGCGACGAGAAAAATCACTTTAGAATCACGTTATAATATTTTATCAATTAAGTTCAGTATACAGCGCCGATCTCTCGACGGATTTATCAAATGTGCGGAAAAGCGGCGCACGCGTTGCTTTACAAATACGTTTAAGCTCTTTCTTCGTAATCGCGAATGTCGATGACGAATATTTATTGTGCAAACACATGTCTATCGGATAAATTCCGACATTGTTGACAGAAATCTATCAACAAATCGTAATTGTTTTTCGCGAGATACTTTGTACTTGTTCCTGGTTATGATTATAATGTTCTAGTGCTGGTCTTGACGTTGGTTTAATTGCCGTCATAATCATGCGGCGGTGCGTGATGATGCATATGGATGTGTGGAGGCAGTTCAACTACGGGTACGGCCAGGTTGCTTCTCTGTAACACAGTTATAGTTGTATAATAGTTGCACGAGTGTAACATCACAGCAATTACACAGATAACACGCTTGAATAGAATTTACGGAGATCGAAATATTTTAGATAATATTGTAGTTGAGTTTTCTCTACATAATTTTATATAATGTGTGGAATCTCAAATGACTACTCTTATTATTCAAAGTTATTTTATTGTATATATAAATGCAACTCAATTTTTTACAACGTTTAATCTTCGTTGATTATCTGTCGGCGATTTATGGAATTTTTACATTACCATTTCTCAATTTAACTTCAGTAGATAATTGAATTAATTGCTTAAAGCGCTATAATTAAGATTCAATTGGATTCTGTCGATCCTTTAATCTCTTCAGTAAAACCTATATCTTTTACCACTGAATTATTCGTAAGAAAAAATGAAGAGATAATAAATCTCGTGCCCATCCTGACGAGAAATAAATCCGCTTGCCAGATACACGTTAATTAAAGAACACTTCAATGCAATTATGAGTTTAATGAAAGTGGAGCACAAAAAGCTTACTACTGAATATAAAATATAATTGAATAATGATATGGCGAAGAGGAAGAGAGTTCTCTCTTAAATGAAATTGCGATATATAAAATTGATTTCGGGTAAAAGTTAAGGAACATCAATTTGCTGAAGAGATGATCAAAGACTCATAGAGGTTTACTATAAGTCTGATCTTAAGATTCGATCCAACAAATGAAATGATCGTATGGCATCTTAACAAAAGATATTTTGGATAGGTGTAATACAAATAAAGTTTGTAAAAAAATTTGTACATATTAGGTGTGGGAAAAAGTTCGTGGCATTTTTCCCGTTAGATGGCATTAAAAAAACGCCACGAACTTTTTCCCATACCTAATATTTTACGTACATTTTATTAGAAAAATGAATAGCCTCATTTAATTCATATTAATATGTTGAAAAAAATAAGCGTCGCGCGTTGGCATGTTGATTAATAATAATTAATGAGCGAGGCAATCGTTACCTGGGACCTCATCCCATTTACGGGGGTGGCAGTGGGATTGTCCGGCGAGTAGCCGATCACATGCGTAGAACATTTGTCGCAAGTACGCCGTCGTCGAGACGACGCGCGGCAGCGTAAGGCGCGGCAGAGCTCGCGTGCCATTTCCGAGCAGAGCGACTCTTGCTGATTTGGTGGCTGCTGATGTTGCTGCTGGCACTGTTGTTGCTGCTGCTGTTGTTGCACAGCCTGAGAAATTCCCTGAAGAGAGCCGGAGATAGGCGTCGAAGGGGCTGGAGGCCTTTGCTACATCAGCAGCGCACAACGACGAATTATTTGCATGAATGACTCTTAATTAATAAATTAATTAAAAATTAATTAAAAATTAATGACTTAATTAATAAAAATACAATTCAGAAAAGGCGCATTAAAATATATCATGATGCGGGAAACATTCTAAAATTAGCGAAAAATATCGTTTCTTTGATATTTTTTCAACTATAAACTATTGAATAGATAAAGTAGCCGAAGATAAATAATAATGCTATATTAATTAAATCCAACATGAAGTAGACTTTGTTTTTTAATAGAATTATTATATATTAAGGCATAGTCACTTCAAAAATCTTAAATTTTAATATTTATAAAATCTTTTTTTGATTTTTTTCAAATATATTTGATACAGTAAGAATTATATATGTATATGTGGGGGGAGGGAGAGGGAGTATCCTAAAAGTAAATTTCTTAAGAAAAAAAACAATTATGAGTAACTTGTGCATTATAGAGATGTTTCATTGGAATATGTTGGCAATATTTTTTTATTTATTGTCATCTTTATTATAATCATACATTGAGAGAAAAATGTTTTGTATTTGTAACTATAATTATATATTACTATATAATTATGATGATTATTATTATAGCAATAATAATCATAATTATAGTAATATGTAATTATAGTTACAAATACCAAACATTTTTCTCTCAGTGTAAATTAGCTGAGTAAATTTGAATATAGATAGATACGCCAATATAACGGATCCGAATTACGTATGGTCATTCGATTTGACTACAAAAAATAAAAATGTAATTAATTCAACATTACCTTCAAAGAAAGATTTTTTGAAAGTCTTTTTATTTCATGGCATCTTCATTCAGAAAGACGAACATTTATTGACATAACTTTATTGAGAAGTCATCTACTATTATACTGTTCAAATCTTATACTTAAAAAAAATGTGAGTGGTAAAAATTTTGATAGTGACGATGAAATCAAAGATGAAATCAAAGATGAAAGTGAAAACACGATTACGATTTAAGAACTCGTTTTTTCATATCATTGATATTGAAAAACTGCTTATAACAAGTTAATTTATTGCTTAAATTTCAATGGTAACTATATGGAGAAGTAACTTAAAGTTCAAATTAATAAAATAAGTAAATTTTATAATTGATCTATCTTTTATTTTACTTTCTTACGATAAGGAAATTTATTTTTGGGATGCCCTTCTTGTATATAATACTGTTATAATAAATTTATATAATATATAACACTAATAAATTTGTGGAACGTAATTTTTGGAGATATTTTATATCAAATCATACACGATAGAAAATTATCAGGCGATATTTTTTGATACACGTATTATTTGAATGTAACTTTAGTGAACGTGGTTTATGTTGAAGCAGACGGATTCATAAGAAGTTCTCTTGATAGCAGAACGGACCTTTTTTCGCAACTGTATTTGGGATACTTGCAGTCGAGCGGCATGCTTCAATGATCGATGAGCTCATGCTGATACGACGAAATCCATGATGTAGCGATGAAACAAAGTTCAGAGAACGTCATGCAACGTTTACGCATACGGGTCACATGCACATCTCTCAAAGTTAACGGTTTTAATAGTTGATAAAAATAAAGCAACAAAAGTAGCTTGAGAATTAAACGCACGCAATCGTGTTTGTCGGCAATTCGGATTGCAACGTCGACAAGTAGAGTCGTGCAACGCGAACGTGCTGACGATTTATTGAAATGAATTTCAGCATTGGTTTCTAAGGTCGATGCACTCACCTGTTCCGCCGGTGCATTCCTCCTGGAATTGTAGCAAAATTCGAAAATCGCTATGAGCACGGCGAATGCCAAACCGCACAATAAGACCACGAAAACTCCTCCTAGACACAAAAACATAGATTCTCAAGTGGATAAGATATTGATGTATAATATTAAAAAAGAAATATTTCTGCACATATGAATTAAACAAGTAAATTAAAAAAGTATTTAAATTACACGCTCACATAATTCGAATCCATCGTAGAATTTTACTAAAATAGACATATTTACATTTACATCAAGGATATTAATACAATATTATTCATTGATTAAAGAGCGTTGTATCCTTTAAAAAATTTAATAATTTTTCTTAAAAATAATAAACACGAAGATAATAGGAAATTATTGCAACTATAAGAGGGAAATTCTTTGTGTTATGACTTTACCGAGAAAACTCATGATGCGTATAATTCAGAGTTTACGCGCTATTCTCCGAGAAAGACGCTCACCTATGTTGTCGACGCCTAGAGAGTTGGCTTTATTCTCCTTTCCCTTTTCCGTCCTCATACAGGTATCCTCGGGACTCTTCCACCATTTGTCATACAGAATCTGAATTTCGCCTTTCTCTTGCAATTCCAGAATTGCTAAAGATATCTTATCCCGCCAGGGCGAACCTGCAAAATTTTTCGGGAATCTTAAACGCTATTAAGTAGATAGTAAATCCCACAAGCAATTTACGCGATTTATTTTAACATAATAATAATTTTAACTAATAAATTAAAATTATATTTTTTATTTGCGCAATATACTATCGTACAAATAATATAATTTCATTTTTATTTTATGAAATATAAATCAGAGAAAATAGCTTGAAAATTAAAATGAATATTTATACAAATATTAAATTAAAAAACATTTATTAATTTGTTAAAAAATATCAAAATCTCTTTTTCAATTATCATTCAATAAACTATTACAAATTGAATTGTGAAAAATATGCGAAATTTTTAAATAAAAGTAGATATTGGTCAGTAATAGTTTACCCATGGGTGTAGCAATTCCATATCCTTTGGTGTCCAATAGACCACCAATTTGCGTGAGATTGCAGTCTCTCTGGACAATGTAATCCAGCATAGTCGATTCCATCAGAAAGGCATAATCGCCTTGAAGGACCCGCTGAATACCCTCTTCGTATGTTGGAACAAATACCGATGGCTTCTTGTTCTCCATAAACCTCCACATCTTTTTGTACGTTTCGACCATTGAGTCCTTGAATCGAAATTCGAAAAGCAGAAAATCAAATTTTATTATCGTCATAATTCAATATCGTAATACTCGTCGTTGCATAAATTTTGCATATTAATTTCAAATATTGTTTTATAATTAACTGCCAACAGAAAAGTTTTTGTAAGCTAGTGTGAAAGATACGATGTGATTAAAACTCTATTCCCGCGTGAGCGGAAGCGATTATCATAATAATTGCAAAATAATTACTTTTGTATCGATTGCGCGGCTGTGTAATGCACGCAATCATCTGATTATTAACAGACTATAAATTGGACATGAACTCACATAATCGTGGAAGTATTAATACATAGGGCTGGATTTACATACGAGTTAAATAAACTGTAGCTTTTGTGCTATTAAACAGCATATATTTTTAATATTTTTATCATATGATGATGTGAAAGGAAAAAAATCATAATCTGAGTTAAATTCAAATTTACAGATTGTAAACACTGTCAAAACGATAATGATCAAAGGAACAATGATGATCAATTTCTTGAACTTAAGTAATATTTTATTATTTTTAACTTCTATGCACTGAAAAACAGTCTGGTTGCATTAAAATTTTAGTTAAAAATAGGATAAATCAGAATTTTCTGATTGAATATTATAATATAGTTGATAGGATCAAAATTCTGATTGATATGATCTGATTGATATCGGAATCTATTGATTCAATTAGAAATTGTTATCAATATCGAAATATACATTAATCCATTTCCATGATTAGTTTTAAAGTAACGTCCATATTGACACATATATGTACTAACAATAATAAATAATAAACTAAATTTTTGAATTCAAAAATACATCTTTCTTGAGTCAAATTATTTTACTTCATTATTTTAATCAAATTAACTATTATATTAAATTAATTACATCGAAAGATTAGAACTAGTGATGACTTATTAGAAATGATTAAAAATTGGATATAATTTGATTGGATATAATATTATAAATTCAACATTGCAGGAGGAACATTGCAAGATATATTATAGTATCATTATTCTACCTATTCTACTTATATTTCAACTAAATAAAATATTAATCACCCTGAAGAAAGTCATCGTGCTTCCACTATCGAGAGTTCCGTATGCGATATCCGTCTGACTGGCGAGATCTTCGGCGTTCTCTATAGGCGTGATCATTCTTTCCACTGTAAGGAAAGCTGCTAGATTTGCAGTATACGACGAGATGATGATCAGGGTGAAGAACCACCATATACCACCCACGATACGCGTACTCGTAGCCTGATAAAATCATTATCAAGATTCATCGCTTCGATTCAACAATTAAGCTTTATAATTTATTGCTATTAACTTCGTATTAATTTTACTGCTGAACAATGATGTATCATAAAATTGATTGATAAGTGATTTTAATTGCCAATATTAGAATATTACGATATCGTCTTATAATTTGATAGCAGATCTGATAATAATACCTTCAAATTGTAAAAACGTTAATTCCTCATTATGCTGAAAATATATCAATATATATTATAATCAATACTCTTTTTTATTTTTTTTTTTGCGTTTTTTATTATAACTTTTAGGCTTCCAGGAATTAACACGTTTCATTTTGAATAGGAACTTTTTAGTATTTGAAAACTAATTCAAAAGCTAAAGTCTGCAAATGAAAGCTGAAAATTTTTCGAATAGGAATGTTCGCGTTGCTTGTTGAGAAAATTATGAAGAATTACGTGAAAGTATCTGAAAATAGGATATTTCATACAGATAATTACTTTAAATAAAGACAACGCGTTTAATTAGAATAGGAATTTAATTAAATAATAATTAGCAATGAGAATACATACATTTATAATATCATAAAAAGATCTGACCTTTAAAATAAGAATTTATTATTACGAGAGTTAACTCACGAGTTCGTATGTCTATTACATATAGATAAAAGCAATATAGCAAGATCAATGAATCTGTTTATAAAGTTAATTATGGTAAGATTAATATAATGTTATATAATGTAACAACCTCACAATTTACATATATCACAAGAAGATCTGTTTCGCATAATGTTTGCATTTAACTGATGCATAATGTCTATGATATTAAAATGGGAACACGTCGCAAACACAAACCTTGGGATTTAGATCGCTGCCCTGTTGCATGAGAGTTCCAATGGTGAACCAGAAGCTATTCGATAGGGAGAACTGATTCTCGACGATTTCCGTCCCGGGATGACACGGATGGGGATTATTCCATTCGTAGGGGCTAAATCGCGCCACGACGAACATCGTCACTGATACTAAAACGTACGCTGCCAGAACGTACAGCCAGATCTCAATCGCTAACGGATTCATAAAGGAAAAAAGCCGCGCCTGGTGACGGGTCGGTACCTGCAAGCAATTTGAATTTTTTGATATCTTGCTGCTTTTTTTTTGATATCTTGCCGTCTTTCATATGATAAAATTCTATCTAAAATATATTAGAAAAATTGATTCTTTTATGCAGTCACACGCGGAACATTATTCTGTTTTTACTTTGCTTTATTTAATGACATTGTTGTCTAAGTTAAACGTTAAAATTATATGATAATATTAATAATTAAGTAATTAAAATATAATAGAATTTATCGTCGGAAATTTTCTGTTCAATTTGTTTTACTATGTATTCGGTATTTTATTTTAACGATCATTTTACTTATTATTCAGATGCATTTTACTTATTATTATACCTATAAAGGAAAAAAAGAAAATATGAAAAGGAGTATGAAATATGTATTAGCATTAAGCTTAATTAATTTTGCGTAATATCAGAGAGATATGTGTAATGATGAAGAAATTTTGCGCGAATAATTTAACAATTCTTAATTAGCAATCTTAATTAAACGTAATATCGTGAAATCAATTATTTTACTTAATGTATCCAAAAAATTTACTTTGCTTACATTGAGAATATTATCGCTAATTTTCGCTCAAGCTTTTATAGTTATATTAAACTTTTATATTTAATTAATCTGGATATTTTATACAATGTGCACACTTTACAGACTATCAATTATTATTACCAATAATAACAGGAAAAATCTTTCACAACAATGCACTACATATTGGTAATTTATATATAATTAGGTTGAATTTGTCAAATTTAATATATCGTAAATATTGCAAATTAAAAAAAAGGAAATACACGAAAATATATGTAATATTGCAATACATCGATAAAAATACAGCCAAATTTATAGTCAATTGAAGTAGTAAACTGTCAGTATATTTGTATGTTGAAATCGATCTTCTCGATTTTTTCACAACACATCGGTAGTTAAATGCATGGTATCAAATTCTTCGTTTTGTACAGCTCTGGGGAGTGGAATTGGTTGATGTAAAATTTAACATTGCTCTCGATAGCAGATGTTGATTCCGAGGAAATAAAAAAAACAATGTAGCAAAAAGCACAGTCATTGTTACTAGTTACAACAAAAAGAAATAATAAAAGACCATTATAAAAGTACGCTTATGTAGTATGCTATATACATAATAATTCAAGAATATATAATTCAAATCGTAATAGATCGTAAATATCGAGTGTGGAATCTAGATGGATAAATGATGGGATGATAAAAGATATATAGCTTTGGGAGTAGAAATAGCTACAAATTAATTGCAATAAAACGATTGTCTTATATTAATTAGAAAACGAGCTCGCGATCAACGTTGATTGTTGCAATCAACGAAAAGATGCCGCGCCTTTTGTATTTGCCAGTAGAAAATCTCATTTGAGCAGAAATAAATTTTCAATCCGCATTAAAAGCTAAGCTATCATCGTCAACGCGGCGAGAAAGCCTTCATCGTTAATTAATTTATAAGATAAGAGGTCCACTTATCGAGTTTTTCATGCCTCGCCATTATGGTGAAAATGGAACTGTTTCAAGCAATTAATTTATCATATCGTACATTACAATCAATTTTAACTAATATTCATATCGATTATTTAACAGAAATACTTAAATAGAGAGCTTCCAAGGATTCTGCCAAGTGTAATACGCAGTCTATAATTAATCTTGCAGTGAATCGCGATGAAAGATCACCACATCATTGCTGCTTGACTGCATAATAGTGACTTGCTTAATTATCTTCATTAAGCAGTTGTGCCATCGGGAACTAAGACGAACAATTTCATTCAAAGTTTGAACGTTGGCATTGGAAAATACCAAAACGATATAATATAATTGACAATTGTATGTTTATTATTATTATTATTATTATTATTACTCACGTCAATTGAAAAATATATAAAACTGAAAGAGAGTTCATGTAGAAAAAAATACACAAATATATATTAATAT
>Ga0157364_1009082_pt1 | contig 10302 bp, 3 predicted proteins | sample AttsexASBM2_FD_111476 | JGI IMG/M metagenome (GOLD analysis project Ga0157364, IMG submission 111476) | Fungus gardens microbial communities from leaf cutter ant in Ribeirão Preto, State of São Paulo, Brazil - Atta sexdens ASBM2 | ecosystem: Host-associated > Fungi > Mycelium > Unclassified ... | reverse complement strand
TTTGGATTTCAAATTTTAGGATCACTAGTTTTCTATTGTTGAAAACCTTACATATATATATATATATATATATATATATATATATATATATATATATGCTGATTCTACAATGAATCGGTAGTCGGTAGTCTTAAGTTTTACCGGTGAATTAGTGAAGTTGGTCAACTTGTACGACTGAAGATATCTTTTCATGCTGATGTTCAAGGCTCATTTTTAACGTCAAAATAGATCACATTGACCGAAATTGATCAAAATTGACGCTTGATGTTTGTTAATTTTTATCATTATCTGTTTTAACGCTAAAAACGAGGATCAATATGACAAAGCATCTTAAGATTACTGATTTTCTTAAGACTGGCTAAATTCGAATTTTCGAAAAAATGCTCAGAAGGAAGTAGATGCACTTAACGAATAAATTCAAGCTTTTTAGAAAAATGGATTTCAGTATTTTGTGTTGTCTAAATGTTATTTACTTACTAAATATTATTTATATATTTTTTGTTTTTTTTTTTAATGTAGGAACTATATTTTGTATCACATTATAAACAAGTTATGTTTATGTATATAATTTTTGAATTATTTGTTTAGAAATGTCTCTAATGTACAATGTCTCTAATCATACTTGGAATTTTGAATAAAAAATGGAAAAACCTGGAATTCTCTTTAGGGAATGCTTGAGTACCTGCTCTGTATAGAGTGAATATGAAAATAAAATGCAAATATTTCGAATTATTAGGTGTAGTAAAAAGAAATCCATTATTTTTGTATGAAATTGAATGGAAAAATAATGGATTTCTTTTTACTACACCTAATATAAAATATCTATATAATATAATATCTATATAATATTTCACCAAACAATAAAGTTTTCACAAGAAGATTTCATGCTTTAATTCGTTTTTATATATTTATATTAAACATATTAAATGCACATCTTTACGTCAATTTGTGTACGACGGCTTTAATTGTATATTTAGCGCACTAAGGTCCATTTCTACCAATTGTAGAATTATTAACGTTGATCTCGGTTCAACTTACTCTTCATCTTTTTATAGTTCCAAGGATTAGAAAAAGAAGAATTAAACCAAGATTAAAAATAATTCACATTGATAGTGAATAGGACATAATGCGTCCATCTGAATTCGGTATAAGGTTTAAGTTAAACTGAGATTAAAATCTATCTATATTGATAGAAACAGAGGAAGACAACTTTAATAAAGACGTTATCAACATAATAAGAAGTTGCGATTTCATCGATTGTAATACACATTCAACTATAATTCAATAAATTCAACTTCGAGCCTCTGGCTTTAACCTGCATGCTATACGCATGTATATGCTCGCTAGAGGAAAGAAAAAAAAATGACCTTTCTGGAGAAGACTACGAGTTATAAATCGACACTGTCGATTAATCGAATTAATTTTCATCCGTATTTAATTATCCCACTTTACAATACGATCTTTTTTATTAACAATACAGACTCTCATTTAATTATACATAAATCTTTCACATAAATCTTTCTTGTTAACTATATATAATATTAACACATTATTTTTGCTTCCGATTTATAAATATGATATATACATACATATATTTAAATATTGATCTTTATTTTTATTTATGTTCCTTTTATGTCATTGAGATCTGAAATTACAGTATTTTTATTATTTTTTGTTGTTTGTATTTTTATTGATTTTAATCAATCATTTCGTCAATAACAGTTCGTCAGATAAATTTAACTCTTTTTTTTTTAGAACACGAACGGGATCAAGTGATTTTTATAGAATTTTTTGATCATTTGAAAACAAATCTGTAAAATTTGAAACAAAATAACTCGAAAACAAATTCGTAAACAAATTCGTAAACAAATTCGTAAATAAAATAGTTCTATCACGTCAGGAGAAAACTGATATTAAAGAAATCAAAAAATAGTATTTTGCGACTTACACATGTACGATTTATGAACATCGATTATTTCTTTTTGAAATTCGTACTGTTTTATTAGTCATCAATTTTCAATTTTTTTACTTTTAAGACTCGAATAAATATTATCGAATTAAACAATAATATAGTAAGAAAAGACTTATAATCGAGCAAATTATTCCATAGGCCAAGTTTCACAAAATTGAGCGAGTAGTTTATAAAATAAAAAAGAGTAACTACAAAAGAAGTCGCTCGTTCAAAAGTTTACTAAGAAATTTATGTGCACAAATATCAAATTATGTTGTAATTATCGAGAACTGTAATAAAATCGATCTGATCTTGATAAAACGAATACCTCCTCCGCATAAACTTTTAATTAGCCTGCAATAGGGAGTAAAAATGTGTGACTTTTATTATATGGACATGTTATTAATTTAAATGAAAGGTGTCTTTTGATCTTAATGTCCCTGACCAAGTATTTCAGTGCAACACAAACGAGTTTCAAATGAAAAAAAAATGTTTTTTCACTTTGGTCATATATTAATTATCTTGTTCGGGACGTATACATACAAAATAGCTATATATATATATTGATATTTGCGATTTATGTCTTAAAAATCAAAATTTTGATACGCATTAAAGCAAAAAATGTGTCCAGTTGCGAAAAGACATCGAGACCTCACTTTCACCTCTGTAAAGCTAGTACATTTTTAAGAAAAAATTTACTCATATGCTATAATTAATCGCAAATTTATTGCTAGTTTATTGCTCTAATTCTGAATTTATTGTTTTTTTTATTCGCGAGAAAGTAATAAAAGTAGAGGTACTGATTTCATGTTACACTAGCATCTGCACTTATATATTGTACATTATAAATATTGCAGAAAATCGTTAGTTTCCAAGATATTTTGCACTTATTTTAGCACATTTTATCATAAAATATAAAATATTTTATAAACTATTTTTTGGAAATAAAATTATTTTTAATAATGAAATATTGAACAAAGTTTAATATTCAATGATCGAGCCAAAGGTAGCTGAAAATTAAATGTTCAATCAAACATATATTACATATAAACATATAAACATACATAAATTAAATATAAAAAGGAAAACGTATATATATATATATATATATATATATATATATATATATACAAAATATAGAGATGTTTCGAGATCATCGATCCTTCAGTTATACATTAGATGATAAAGTATTAATTAAATTCGGTGAGATATTTTCAGATGTGTTGTTATAATAGATGTATAGATTCGCAATAGAATAATCTTACGTATTAATCGATAAAACGCTGATGTTATCTCAAAGGAGATGTGATAAGAAATTGCAATGATTGTCAAAAAAATCGATTCTAATGTCTCAGCATCACGCTATGTCAAGACAAGTAAGTCATCAATTATCATTGTTTAGTGAGAATCAATAAGCAAGAATTTATAAGAATTTTACGTGAGTATTAATATGAAAGCAGGGACGTTACATAAAAATATGTCAACGCAATCGTCAATTGATATTCGAATCGATTGCATTGACATATTTTTATGTAACGTCCCTGCTTTCATATTAATACTCACGCAAAATTCTTATAAATTCTTGATTATTGATTTTCATTGGTAGTCCCGAAACGTTTCTATATTTATATATGTATTTTTCTTTTTATATTTAATTTATATGTTCGATCGAATATTAATTTAATTTTGTCAACTTGGGCTCGATCATTGACCTTGTTCATTGTTTTTACATTAATAAGCGTCTTTATACTTTTATTTTTAATAAAACTATTTTTTTACAAATTATTTTTTGCAACTGTACCTTAATATACTTTTATATATACAGAATAATGAGATGAATCAATTTATGTAAAGAAAACATATAGTTGCTTTTCAAACTTGATATGTAATTGCATATTGCATTATTATTTTTTATAATTTTTTTAAAGCAACTAAATTCTCTATAATGTAGAAAAATAGTGTGTGTGCGTGCGTGCGTGCGTGCGTGTGTGTGTGTGTGTGTGTGTGTGTGTGTGTGTAGTATATATACACATAAATACATATATGCATGTATATAAAACACAAATTTGTAACACATGTATATCTGTAAGAAATTTAAATATTTTTTACAATATATAACAATAAATGTAAGGATATGAAGTCTTCGTTTTGTTTATGTATTAAGTGATATATTGAAATAATAAATTTTATTTTGGCAATATTTAATATCAAATAATACACTTATTCATAAAGTTTTTATTTCTCAATATCTGAATGATTATTCTTATATATTTTACTTTATAAAATAAAGGAATAAAAAAAATTTCTTGTTTAAAAAGAAAAAGAAAAAGTACAATAAAAAAAATTAACAGGCTCCAAAGAATGAATCAAAGAATTATAATGTCTATAAAAGCCAAACTCTAAAAAGGAAAAAGTTGTTTAAATTTATTGAATTTTTTTTAAAATAAGGACTTTGATTTTTTTTAATCTATGAATGATGAATTTTTTTTAATTCTATATTTCTTTTTGATAGTCAAAAATTATTTAGGTGTAATAAACAGAAACTCAGTATATTGAAACGCTAATACAACTTTGTTTTTTTCCGATTTTGTTTTTTGAATCGTGATTTTATATATGTCCGTCATAGCAGTGTTCAAGCCGCAACGGTTACATAAATTCAAGTCGCATTGTGAACTTATGCACGTCACTTCAGTAAGTCGCCGGCAATTATCCGCACGTAACGCGACGTCGAACATGAGGAGATTGAGGATTGGAAAATATAGCATCCATTTTATTTTTTGTTATTCTTATCATGACGAATTTTTTTTTGTCAAAACCTCCACTGCTTGTTTCCTTCCTGTCTGTTTTTTCTCAAATCGTGAATCTTTATCCTTTCCTCTATGATGTGATTTAAGTGGCAGAGAAAAAAATGCAGTTTTATATCTTATGATATATATAAATAGTGATATTACACAGTAAGATAATATTACATTATGTTAATATTACGCGATGAGATAACAAATATGTTAGCTTGTCTGCTCGTCCAGGAGACAGATACATTTCATGACTCACTCTCGTTGGAGATATCTCAAAGCTAATGATTTGATTTTGTTCCAATGCTCGTTTCCTTCCTTTTAAACTCTGCATAAAGTTCGAATATGCTGTGTTCCAAATTTGATAGCACTGAAAATGTGACAGTTTACATTACGTGCATAGATTTTCGGTACAGGAGCAGTCAATTTTGGAACATAGTCCTAACGTTAGACTACATTGCTCGCAAATCGTTTGGCAAGGCGCGCTGTTACGTGCCACGTCATTTTTGTTAACGTCATGTTTTTAAAGTTCTTCTATTTTTTTCCTAAACATTCCTGATAAATCTTGTTTCCTACTACTTATCTGCTTTTATCTATCGTTTTTTTAATAGAAATCAAACCTTAATCTTAAACGATCTAGCTGAATCTTAAATGCTTGTATGATTCTTGTGTGAATTTATATACTATATATGTAGTATATAAATGCGCGCCGAAATGATTTTTTGGTCTTGAAAACGCTAACTCTATTAAATTACCGCAGTAATATCACGAGTTAAATTGACTAGCAATTTAACAAATTTTTGATGGTAATTTAAAGGCTTATGACGCTCGCACAAAATGCAAAAGATCTGGGTTCGACTCTCGAGGTAACTTTTTACAATAAGAATTAATTATTTATAATATTATTTATAATATTATTTATAATATTCATTATTATTAATTTTTTATGCTTATTTACATCTTCGAAACAATCTTGATAATATTAAATATCATATTAAAATCTGTAAATAATTAATTCTTATTGCAAAAAGTATTACCTTGGTCAGGATTTTGCGAGCGTTATAAGCTTTTAGACTATCATCAAACATTTTAAATTGTTAATCAATTTAACTCGATATTACTGCAGTAGTTTAGTAGAGTTAGCGTTTTCAAAACCGAAAAATCATTTCAGTGCGCGTTTCTGGGGACTACGTAGCATATAAATTCATAAGAATCGTACAAGCATTTAAGATCCAGCTAGACCATTTAAGATTTGATTTCTATAGTTTGTATTACCACACATATATATGGTCCTATAATATATTATATTAATTTTTTCCCTTTTTTCCCTTAAGATCAAGATAAGACCAATATCTTGAATATTCAATCTTATAGATATCTTATGACTCATCTCTAAACAGATTCGTGAGTCATCAACTCACATATCTCAGTTTCTTTTATTCCCAACGTGTATTTTTGATATTCGAAAATGTCACGTTATTGGTTAAAATTTATCGAAATCTCCACCTTTTTTATCTTAGTGAAGATTCTTTTATTTCTGATCGAGTCAGTCTGTTCTCGTAAGCCGCTAATAACGCATCTCCGAATTGGTCTATAAGCTTGCCTGTATCATCGTTGAATAAAGTTCGATCTGAAGACAGTTGTCGAACCTTTTTAATATTTTATATATTACGGTACGTTTCGCTCATAACAGCGCTTGTATGCTCTTTTGTGACGGATGATTTCGATTCCTATGTCTTTTCTCTTATATCGCTTTATAATAATGCATATATTTCCTGCAGATAGGATATGATGCGATACATATATTACTATATTAAAATTATTATTCATAACAGATTCAATTTTCGTTCTTTTGGGTATTTAAAAATATGTTAGAATGCATGGAATAAATAAATTATATAAATGTGAAGCAAAATAATATTTGCCAATGTTACGCTGTGTCGCAATATTATTGCTATATGAAATTAAACCTGGCATGTATGATCTTTTATATATACATATATATAATATCACACGTGCCAAGTTTAATTTCATGTAGCAATGGAGTAATTCCGACAAATATACCGCGCTGGAATTTACGCCGCAGAAATCAGAAAAAATAGAAGGAGTGGGGATAAGTTTCTTGCAACTACTTTATTACATGCCCTTATATTATATTAGTATTGTGTTATGATTTCAGTTTCTTATTGTTAATATTAATGAAATTATTGTGAATTGAATCGATTTATCACTGTGTTGAGTAGTGTCATCATAAATTATAATCTACATAAAATGATTACTGTAAGATGTGTAAAAGAGAACTTACAAGGGAGCCTCGCGAGGTATCAAATTCTGATTTTAATGAAACTTTATGAACTTGTAGCTCACATAAACAGATGAATTTAGAAAATATCAGTTGTAACAAAAAAATGGTTTGAATGAGTGAAATCATCCCTTTCGAATGCAGCGATTTTCAGCTTTTTCCCGAAAACTGTTCGAGATATAAAAAAATATTTTATACAAAAATTTTATAATAAAATTATCTCTGTTCATCCACATCAATAATATTTTTAAAAAATAAAAAAAATTTTAATTTGAAAAAAAATGTTTATTAAAAATATTATTGATGTAAGTGAATAGAGGTAATTTTATTGTAAAACTTTTGTATAAAACATTTTTTGATATCTTGAATAGTTTTCGAGATATAATGGAAAAAACTGAAAATTGCTGTATAAGGGGTGATTTCACCCTTTCAAACCGTTTTTCCGCTCCAACTGATATTTTCTAAATTCATCTCTTTATATGAGCTACAAGTTCATAAAAATTAGAATTTGACATCTTACGAGATTCCCTTGTTAGTGGTTATTTCATGATACATGAGTGTAGAGGAATAATAAAGCATGTTATATAACAAAATACAAATTTGCTCTTGTATTCTTTATTTAGTTTGTTGTCTTGTATACCTTATTTGTTTGAGATATACGGCATTTTTAGCGAGCAGGATTTATGCTAAAAAAAATACAAAGTGGGCAGATTGATTCAGTGCATTAAATGCAATAAACGCATTACATGAAATATGTACCTCATGTCATAACACTTGTAATACATGTGGGAAGATTGTAATACATGTGGGAAGATAATTATTAATTATTACTTTATATATTTATCATTCTTATTCCTTAATAAAATTTTATCAACGCATTTTATAAATTATTGTGTCATTTTACAACTTATTTATATGCATTATTTGTAAATTTTTCATGAACTTCATATCCCCCTTCCCACTATGAGCCATATCTCGTTCCTATGAGATATACGGCAAAAATACAAGATTTAAAAAAGTTCATTTTTTACGAAATATAATTATTTCGGATTTCCAATATTTTTTTCATAATAGTAGACAGTACAAAGTTTTTACTAATATAATTCGTTTATTTTAAACATAATAAATAATATTTAATAAATTAAGTTTTTGATAGATGCGGCGTATATACCGGAGTTATCTTAATATTTCGACACAGCGTAACGTTGGCAAGTACATTATTTTGCTTCACATTTATATAATTTATTTATTCCATGCATTCTAACATATTTTTTAACACTCAGAAGAACGGAAATTGAATCCGTTATGAATAATAATTTTAATTAGTAACATGATATGTGCATCGCGTCATACCTGTTGGGGATATATATATGTATGTAGATGGGGAAAATTGGTCGGTCTTCAATAACCGGGAGAATGATTTTCCATATTTTATTTATAACCTCTAATTTCTATTTAGATTGTGTTTTTGTATCTCTATTGCTTCTCTATACTTTCTTGGAAAGTATAGAAAGATGTAATGTTGGCTATCATTTTGTTAAACAATATTTGATGTTCTGTTTCGATGTTGTATTCTGATAATGCTGACTGCGTGGCATGTTTTAGCCTGACATCACATTGCTGTTCTTTTTATCCGTAGGTTGATCATTCTTTCTTTAATGTATACTTACCCACAGGAACAAGAAATTTTGTATACTCCTGCTGAGTGGAGATCTTTGATCTTTAGGATTTCTTAAGATTTGTCCTATTTTTTTGGATGATTTAAAAATAGTTCGATACAAAAAACTTGACAAAGATCCAACTAATACAATCGCACAGAACACCAAAATCCTAGTGGAGAAAAGCAACATTCCCGGTAAAATCAAATCAACATTAAAATCCTCTCCTACCAAGACTATACGGACTATCAAAAGTACACAAACATCCATCTCAGATCGATTGTCAATAAATTCCCCGACATACAACTTATCCTGCTTCCTAGCAAACACTACAACTCCTCACTAGAAAATCCGAATCACACATAACCAACTCAACGAACTTCATACAAAAAAATCGATTACGACTTACAGACCTGCTTCTAAGTTTTGATGTAGAATCCCTTTTTACACAAGTCTCAATAAAAGACACATTAAACATAATAAAGGCCTCACATGAAGTCCCTTCCGATTTCATTCCCTAATGGAGCACTGCTTAATTACTTCTCCTATAACAATCAATTTTATGAATAAACTTCAGGAGCGGCAATGGGCTCTCCTATTTTTCCTGTAATCGCCAAATCTTCATGGAGCATTTTGAGAAAAAGGCCCTCAGAAAAACATCTAAAAAAAAAAGTTTGAAGTCCGTTATGTAGACGACACAAAAGTCCGTTATGTAGACGACACATTCGTTATATGGAAACATGACAGAGCCGAACTTCGTAAATTCCTTATTTTCCTCAACATCCAAATATTCACTTCAACATAGAGAAAAACGGAAAATTCCCCTTCCTAGATGTTCTTGTCTCTAAAAAAGCTGATGATAGGTCATCAAATATACAGAAAACCAACACATAGATACATAGATACATGTCGAGTCGCACCACCACTTAGCACAAAAACAATCTGCAATCAACTCACTTGTATTTAGAGCTTTCACGATCTCTGAGAAAGAACATCTACAGAACTCAACCACCAAAAACTAGCCTTACAGAAAAACAGACACGATAAAAAAGACATTACCAAAATAATCTTGCAAACAAGACGAAAGGACCCTATCCATTCTCCCATATGTCAAAGAAACAATAGATCGGATTGGTAGGATATTAAGAAACACAATAAAGTATCTTCAAATCACCCAAAAAGATAGAACAAATCTTAAAGATTAAAGACCTCCTCACTCAGCTCCGTAGGAATATAAAATATCTTGTTCCTTCGGGCAAGCATACATTGGAGAAACCGGGAGAAAGATTAATCTACGGATAAAAGAACATTAACATGATGTCAGGCTAAAATATGCCACGCAATCAGCATTATCAAAACACAACATCGAAACAGGACATCAAATATTGTTTAACAAAATGATTCTATCCTTAAGACCCGTCTTGAATATTTAATCTTACAGATATCTTATGACTCATCCCTAAATGGATTCCTGACATCGACACTCACATATTTCAGTTTCTTTTATCCCCATGTATATTTTTGATATTCGAAAATGTCACGTTATTGGTTTAAATTTATATAAATCTCCATCTTTTTTATCATAGTGAAGATCCCTCT
>Ga0157364_1009080_pt1 | contig 10302 bp, 3 predicted proteins | sample AttsexASBM2_FD_111476 | JGI IMG/M metagenome (GOLD analysis project Ga0157364, IMG submission 111476) | Fungus gardens microbial communities from leaf cutter ant in Ribeirão Preto, State of São Paulo, Brazil - Atta sexdens ASBM2 | ecosystem: Host-associated > Fungi > Mycelium > Unclassified ... | reverse complement strand
TATCTTTTGAAATAATATTGTCGTTCATCCACATAATCAAATTGTTGTCTCTTTCATTTTTCCCTTGTAAGCTTAATCACGTGTCGATTACGAATCAGATATTTTTGTTTGTACTTCTAATTGATCCGTTTAAGCTCTTCTTGTTGAGCATTGAAAGCTAATTCACAATACAAAGAATTACATCCTCAACCTACTTGCGAATTTACTACTACTCAGTGGAGATTTAATTAACAATTAAAAATATTTATAAATTGATCTATTTCGAATCTCTTACGTTTAAATACGTGCTCCAGATATCAAGAGAATCAGCATTAAAATATACAAAGCTAAGAAGAAAGCTTGGAGCTCTCTCGACTCAATGCAATGATTCGTCCGCATAACATGAATAGAAAATGTCACGTTTTGTGAGAAACTTGAATAAATATTTTCTGAAAGCAAATATAACGATAGAAATATACGGGGATTACACGAAGAAGGGCAGGCTATACAAATATTATATTTAGCCGAAGTTTTCGAGAAGTTATTGCATCTAGCGAGCGCGAATAGTAATCCATTTTGCAAGAACAAGAGCAAGTAACTTAATCGGACCAATGCGTTAATTATGTAGTGTTTAATTTTTTATTTCTGTAACATCATATCTCTCGCAGACAAAATATGAAAATAGCACAAAATGTTTGCGCGCTATAGTTGAGTGGAACACGAATAAAAGAGATCAAGGCAACGCGATACATTAATGTTAACTCGTGAATGTTATAGCGAGGTCGAATAATTCTAACATAGATACCTGATACCATTATAGGTCCTATGTGGAATACATATGTACAATATATCTCGAAATTTGCGAATCAAAATAGTAATAAGAGTTTTCAAAAAATTAACTAGAAATATTATTTGTAAATTTTTATCTTAAGCAATAATTTGTGACACAATAAGAGTAAGGTTATAAATATGATTAATTATGGACTACATTTAGATAGATTATGTTTAAACTGAAATGCGTGCGATTCATGGTGACAGGTGGCCGTTTAAACGTAATCTATATGTAATTACATTTAAGCCCTTATCTTAAGAATTACTGCTTGAAATAAAAATATACATAATGTGTTTTTATTTAATTTTTCGAAAATTTTCTTGCTCCGATATTTTGATTCACGAATTTCGAGACACCCTGTATATATAACTCGTAAAATGAAGAAGCGAGTTGGATGATGCGAACCCAATGAATAATACACTACACACATGTGATCTGAGGATCAATTAAATAAGAGAGTGATTTTTTTTTTATTTCTCTGATATTCTGTGAATCATTTCGAACATCATTGAAACACACTTTGGAAAAGAAATCATTCATTTTAGGAAGATAAAATATTAGAAAATAGTATATTAACTTATGGCTCGTTTCTTTGATTTTTTACAATGAAAATGAACGAGATGTGTTATGTCTTCATATAGGAGCAAAAAATACTACTTAAAAGTAGAAAAATATAATATTGTATAATATTGCAATATAATATTGGTTATAAATAAAAATAAAATTGCCGTTATATCACGATGTAACACTAATGAGAAAGTTAGGGCAATTTTTTTTGTTCTTTCACAGTGATCGATGCTTTCTTTTCTTGTTTACACTACACGGTCGATCCCGCGAGGCGTAACTATACTTTCGAGGAAAATTATCGAACGCGAATAATCTAATCTCTCTCGCTTTACTTTCAGAGCGGAAAATGCCTCGCGACGACGCCTTGGAGATCGCATTAAGCCATAATCACACTACAAACTCCTGACTGTGACTCAACTATTGACTTGGACTCCCGACTATTATTCAACCAATCACAGCAAAGTTCTGATCAACTCTGATTACTGACTCGTGAATAGAAATCACTCTATTTTTAATCGGCAACACTGAATTAAGTCGAGTCAGATTCGGGAATTTGTAATATAATATCACGGAAAAAGAAAGATTAGTTGCAGTAAAAATTTGCGTGTGGTAGTTAAATTCCAATCGTAACATTTGGATTCCTAACGTCGTATCTGCGAGGTTTAATTTCCATTAGCTGTGAGCCCTAAATATTATCATTGTAACAGAGACAAGCATTTTGCTATTATATCGATCTATTGATCATTGCAGCAAATGTTTTCTTGTCTGTAGCAGACAATTTGATAGCAAGTACAGTTTCCGCAAACCACATATTTAGCTGTGGTAGAAACAATTTTCTTTTACTGACTATGATAACTAACTTCATGCTGCTAAATAAATTGATCTGTAACAGATATGCATACTTTGCTATCACGTTCTTATATTAGCTACAACAGCAAATCCTTTGTATTAGCAAATTTATTTAGCATATTTATTTCATAGTTATAGTAGCTAATGCAATTTCAGCTAATCAGAATTAGCTGTAGCAACATTTTTTTTCCGTGGTACAGCTTTTTTACTCGTGATATAAATGTAACTTGATTACGCTTCTTTTTCGCTGTGTATGCTGCGTACGTACATTATATGTACATGCGTGCACTCGTATCTTTCTTTTTATAAACGAGGAAAGGGGAGGAGGAAGCTTCCGCTTTGTCAAGAGGCAGAGATATCGTCTTTGGTATCGATTATTTTAATAAGCTGTGCGCTTCCGTTTACAGAAAGGGGGTTTGACGCAACCTAGTTTCCAGATTACCGCATCCAGATTACGCGTAGCCTCGTTCGCGAGACAACGCTGCATGTGAACGTAGACGCGAAATGTTAGATAATCGATGACATGCGTCCTGCATCCTTCCTATGAGAGAAAGAGAGAGAGAGAGAGAGAGAGAGAGAGAGAGAGAGAGAGAGAGAGAGACGAGTTTCTGATTGTCGATTTCAGTGCGTTATTTTGATTTATTGAATTCTCGCGTAAAAGGAACGGTGTAAATATGAAAAAGTGCGTTTCTTATTGCATTCTTAAAGTTAATTAATGCGAAGATTTCTATTTTTCTAAGAGAGAGTTATTGATACAGTTTTTCATTTTAAGTAAGAGAGCTAGTAAAGTTAGTCTCATATCTATCTAAAAAACAAATCGGTATCATTGTTATTTGCAAATTATTATAACCTATGAATTATACTTACGAATAATAATAATTAAACTCGTTACTGTTTAGAACAAAATTTTAAGGAATTAGTTTATTTTTTTAAGCCTTCATCTGCAATCTGACTTTTTTTTGATAGAAGCGAAATTTTATTATCAAATTTCACCTTCATTTATTTTTGCTCAAATTTCAATTCTTATTAAATAACTGTTTTAAGTTTCGAGTTATAAAATTATTTAGTAATGACAATTAAAAAATATATATATCGGCTCTTCTTTTACAAAACAAATTTAAAAAAAAGTAAATTTGGTAATGTAATAGAAATTGAAAAGTAATATTGAATTTTTTCTGGAAGCCTACAACAATAAAAAGCTTAACCAAGACAAAAATCTAGATTATAGACGGAGAGAGTAAAAATACAATTGCAGACGAGAGAGAGAGAGAGAGAGAGAGAGAGAGAGAGAGAGAGAATAAAAAATTATCTTTTCCTCGGCGCTATAATTACACCTATGCAGAACTCGTTAAGTCCTGCATTAAACAAGATTAATTACTGTTTTGGCATATCTAAATCATTATCAAAGGTTTATTTTGTTGTGGATGCGTCGACGAACATAGTAAATCATCATCATAGACATCAGCCTAACTGTACTTTCTTACTTCCACAACGTTATTTCACTTCCTGGGATTGCGCAATCGCGGGTATTTTACAGTTTCGATTGTCCGATAATAACGAAACGTCGATTGAGATACCGTTAAGAATCTTTTGTTGTTGATTGAACATATCCGTGTACACTGAAACCCATCAGGTTTACGGAGTTTGTACCAAGAAGATTTTTTTCTTGTTAGGGATGTTAATAATAACTTGTATAACAGAATAAATAGCAGCGTAGAGTTTGTACCTCGGAGTTAAAGCGATTTTCTGATCATACGTATTTAAAATGTTTCGAACAAGTTATCCGACTGGTAGATCAGCGCAAATGCGGATGTGACGTAGTTTCGTGTACAGTAACAACTGTTGGCTCTCCGTCTAGAAATAGGTACTTCCAGCAGACTCCTCTATATAATTCCAGATAAAATACCGTTTTGTAATTCGCATAATAATTTTATTATTGTATACGAATATATTAGAAATTATTAAATCTTTGAAATTTTATCAGAATATAAATATAATAGAATAGAATATTTTACTTCAGCTTACATGCGAGAAGAGAGACTTGGTTTGCTATTAAACTTCACCACATCCATCCATTCTTTATTATAAATAATGGCTAAGTAAAAATCTATAGTATAAATCTGTAATGTAAGTAAAATCTATAGTGCGACTAACATACTAATATTCTCAAACGTACAGTCTTTTCTTACTTTATATTATACTTAACACGTTTTAATGTCCAATCTAATTTTATTGTTTCATTACAATATTGCTATAAATTACACAAAAAAATTCCGACTTCTTCTCATATCTTTCTCTTTTTATCTTTAATTTCTATTCTTATTCTTTGCCCTTATTTTTTTTGAGTTCTTTTGAAATTGGTTTACACTTTGTATAATAATTGCATTATAAGAAACAAAATTATTTTACAGCAAAGGTTGAAAAACAACGGTTGAAAGATTTCTTTTACGTAAATTTATATTTCCATCAATTGGCACGTAAAGAACTCAACTGTTGATTACGTTTAATCTATTCCATATTAATAAAGTTTTCTACAATAATATATTGTTTTATTATTTTTTTTTCTCTTTGACTCTTTAAAATTACTAGTAGAAAATAACAATTTGGATTTTTAAGTTGATAACTTTTGCGTGTAGACAACAATAGAATATAAACTTTGCAATTGAAAAGTTGCGAGTAGTTTTGAAGCGAGATCGTTGCTAATTAGTCGGCTTAGTAGACTTTAACTAGTTTGTTTCTCTGCATCGAACAATTTGCACTAATGAATACGGTTGAGTACCAAGTCCCTCAATTGTATTTATGCCATTGTGTTTAAAGAGGTATAAGATCGATTTTCTTAGATCAATTGGATTTGACATAACGTGATTTGTTGATCATTTATCAGTATGGGCGAGACGATGAACGGAACATATGTGAATTACTGATGAAAATTGCTGATGTCGGCTGCACGTTCCATGAGGTTCATGGACAGGAATTGTGCTCGAGGACGATATATCCGCGATTCGACCTAATTCGCCACTCCATTTCATGACAGATTTCATTGGTATCGTGAATAATCGCGTACTTCCTGCCGCGTCCCAGGAAAATCGTGCGAACTTAATTGTTATGTAACGTGGCTGTTGCTACAGATTTTCTCAGATTTCTGCAAACTGAAAACGTCCGAACTCCTCATGTTCGAAATCATGACGAATAGCTATTTACTTTGATGTGAAAATCTTTGGATGTTGAAAGATTGATGATTTCAAGATGTGAATGAAATTTTGGTACAGCACGGCGCGTATGTCGCCTGAGATGTTACATTATTTACGTCGTTTGGCGAGCGCCATGCTGAATGCCTTTGGTAATACGCAATCTCTCTCGTTAATATTATTCATCTAATGCAACAATCGTCTGCTATTTATAATAATCTATCATACGTATCGTCGAAAATACAGGATATAGTAAAGCCTCCAAAATTGCTTTCAAATAGTTTCACTTTTTACATCGATTATTAACTTTTACAGGACGGAAAATCCACTATAATAGCGTTGAAATAATATCGTATTTTGAGACAAGAAATGCAATAAATTATTACAATTCATAAAGAAAAGCTGCAAGATTTAAAAAATAAAACCTCCCTCCCCGTTCTCTAAAAATCAATCACTTAAATATTTATTATTTTATTTTTTGAGAGCTGTTGAGTTTTGATCTATTTTTGATCTTAACTTCACTTATTTAGTGTAAAGTATATATATTCCTGTGAGAATGCACTTGATCTAATCGGGGAGATGACTAATTAATGCTGGCACGGAAGGCGATTTCATACGCAATTAATAAATTAATTTGCAGTGACGCATCGATGCTATAATAGCTAAAGTATTGGATGCGGAATTTCTATCGTGAACACTTGTATCTTCATCTTACGTGGATATTTATAACATCCAAAACAGCGATTCTTTTATCCAATAACGGGTCTTTAATAAGAATACAACGGGGGTTCGGTGATTCAGCGAGCCTTTCAGCGGGCCCTTGATGACACGCAAAGGAATGCCATGATTGTTCGAGAAATTATTTTGAGAAAACCGCGAACATTTTTTGGTCGCTACACTCGCCAATATTTTTAAATTTATTCTGCCTAAAATCAAGTTGTGATATTTACTGCTGACGACGACGACTCTTCCGTGTTCCGACCAAGGAAAGAGCAAATCAGGTCATCGTGAGTCGTGAGGTCGTTCACCCCGCGCGTTTCTTCTGAATCCCGCCCTATTAATTTTAATCTCCAAAAATGGACAGTTATTCTTTCTAGAACAATTATACACTGTTTTTTATATTTCTGTTCGAATGAAGACTGTAAATACACATCTTATAATAGTTAATCTATAATTAATCAGGTAAATTCAAGATATCTGATCTGTTAATTCAAGATATCAAATCTGTGAAATCAGATTAATTTCACTCGCTAAACACGGAGTGCAGAAATTCATTGTAATCTCTGATAGAAATTTCACTTTGCACTTTTTGAGCAATTACTGGATACATAAACTCTGTTTAGTAATTGAAAATTACTTAAGATTCCAATCAGAATGTAACGCTTTGTCTGCAATTACTGCACACAAAGATGCGGAACATTTGAATCCATTTATTAAACAAAAACAGGACAATAAATAGATTATGCTATATTTTAACTAATAATAATCTATTAATATTAGACAATACCTGGACAAGTGCCTACGCAAATTGCACATATTTTTACCAGGAAAATTGCATCACTTATTGAATAAAGCTCTATCAAGTTCTTGTCCATTTTCTACACTATTGTTATAACAAACATCATGAAGCCATAATAATCATTAATAGAGTTTTTTTCAAAAAAGTACATATACAACCAAATTAAAGAACTTTTTACTGTTCTTTACTATTTTTTAACATGCCAAAAGCAATAAAGTCAATCGTGAGATTGGAGGAATGAGTTGGACGTTACGTCGATGTAATAGTCTGAAGTTCAAATCCGAGCGAGCATTGAAATCTCGTTATAGTGCTCGCAGCTTCGGAGGGGCAAAAGGAGTGGGTATGTTGCTGGGAAAACTGGGTCACCATAAGGGCGTTTACCCGCTTTACACCTTCACAATTCCTCCCCGCTAAAAAACTGCTGCTTACTGCGGGGAATGAATTAGGGAATCATTTTGAAGAATACAATCACTGTGGAATCACCGACGATTCCCTCGCGATTGTATCTTCTACATTGTCTACAACTGATTTTAATTCCCCCAGTTCCTCAACTCACGACAGCAAGTTCATCAGGCGATAAAACGTCAGAACGATCTAACGCATTGAAACAACTGGAAGTAATTACAAAGTGATTGTTAAACTTGTTTGGTTGAGTTTTTAAATGGTTCGCTGATAGATACTTCTTGAAAACGAACCTTCTTGAAAATCGTATGATCCAAATTAATTTCAGTGCCATCCTACACACCAAAAAATATCATTCTGTTACTAAGAAAAGTTATTTAATTTATTGTATTCAAGCCTTAAATGTAACTTAACCTAAATTAATCAAATTCTATATTCTGTTAGTTATTGCCTCTAATGCAATTTTCTCAATCATGGCAAAAGCTGATAATTTAAAAAAAATTTTTTTTCAAAAATGCAGCTTCTCTAAATTTGCCATTTGCATAATCTAAGTGTTAATACGTTATTAATTAATCTTGTCAGTTAATATGAGATATATGAATCGTATCGTCGATTTGTCTGCAGTTATGATCTGTACCATGTTAACGATTTTCCTAATTTTTCTAACAACTATTTTACAATTGTTTATCCTAATTACAACTGTTTTACAATTGTTAAGAATTACGGTTCGTGATGATAACAGTAAGTAATGGCGTTACATTATGTATTTCGCACGCTTATTATATGCATGTTATTACAAATGTTTAATTAAGTCTTCTTTAATTCAGATGCTAATAAATTTTGCTAATTGTAGTATAGTATATTATTACCAAGGTTGAGAAGTAAAGTAATACGTTACTTGCGTGTAATGAAGTTACAATTAGAGTTATTTTTTTCAGTAACTGTAACTTGACTTCCTTTTTCAGTTAGTTACCTAACTTTAGTTATCTAACTGTGATTTTAGTTACATTTTATTTAGTAACTAGTAACTACTTTAATAGTTACTTTTATAACATAAAATGATAAATTATCGCGTTCGCAGGGACTCAAGATAGAGAGCTGCTTTACATCAAACTTATTCCTTCAACTATAAGCTGAGAAAAACAAACTAGTTATTAGTTATAAAGTAACTTTTCCAATCTTGATTATTATTGATATTACATGATCGCGTTACCTTCTCTTTATAACAGATAAAAATCGATTAATTCAAAGGATACTAAGAGGCACTTATCATATCATTCATGAATGCTATATTATTGACGAGTAAAGCTTGGTCTTAACGATCTCGAGAGACTTAAAGGAAATCTCGCATTCAAAGTGATAAATTGTCGTCACACGTTCAGAGCGCGAGGGAATTCGAGTAGCTCAGAATAGGGACTCCAGAGGTTAAAGTTTCAAAACGCAGAGTATCACCTATCCTTCTCCCTTCACCTTACGCAGGTGCTTTCGACGTGTATACGCCGCGAACATCGGCGCCACGGTGGCTCCGGTGGAAAATCAATAATCCTGGCTATGTATGTGCCTGTGTGTATGCTTGTGTCGTGCGCGTGTCGTGTTCATCTTACCTTCGTTCATTGCGACGGGACGGTGCGGTGGTTTGCTATATTGCATCTTTTTGCGGCGGAGAAGGCGCAACGAACTGCACACAAAAGCACGATTTAATCTACATGATTATATGACGAATTGGCGAAATGCGGTTCCGTCGTGTATCTCGTCTTGGATTGGACCGACCTAAAGATAGACTGCCGACGCCGAAGAGGTCATCGTTATGCTTATTTGTATGTGATTTTGTGTGAGCCGCAACAAAATATATCGTAGGAGTTGCGACATGATGTGTAAATATTTTTTATGAATTTTATTTCTTTATAAAATATCACCATAAAAGATTTATGATTTCGAAATTGAGATGGTGTGTATTTTAGGATGTATAGATTTAGAAGCTAAGAGAATATGGCTAATTATAAATAGCTAACTCCGTTGCTTACGTGGATGATATCGATTTTACGTTTCTGCGATATAATAAGTATACGTCTTGTTGTTTAATCAGAGGCATTTGACTTCTTCGTAAGAATGAATTGAAAATAATCATTTGCAATCTAATTCATTTTTCAAAAGTTTCTCTCTTAAATGAAAAACCAAGAGTTAAGAGATAATGTATTATACATAATATGGAGGTCAATCAGAATTGAAGAAAATTTTTTGCCTGTATTTGACGAGAGAAAGCTTCAGAATGAATTGAATATATTTTTAAACAACAGAATCCTGCTTCCACGAACGGCATTCGAAGCAGTGGAAACTCGCAGTATATATAGAGATGGCTGTTCTCGTTCTGGTGCACAATGAGTTTCTTGTTTTCCATTTTTGCTTTTTACCTCGTATTTTATCGAGTTCAATAGAGGGTTCTTCGTGACTACACATACACGCTAAATGTAATTATATGAAAAAAAAAACCATTATTAATCTTTACGTTTTTTTTCCAATTCCAATGATACAACTTTAAGAGAGAAATTCTTTTAGGAAAAAAAATATTTTTGGACGAAAAAAAAAATGTCTGCATTATTAAAAATATCACTATTTATAATAATTGAACAGCAAACGGTATAATGAACAGTCACTGCAGTATAAGTAAAATGTATTTGTGAAACTTACAAATAACGAGAAAGAATACTGTTATTTTATTTTATTATTTTTTACTTGCAGAGTTATATTTTTCAAGCATGCAGGTGTAATGTGTATTATACCTACATTCAAGGTTGCCACAGACCTGGAAAACCGAGAAAAGTCAGGGAAATTGAAATTGGTCTGATTGGATTGGTGAAAACCGAGAAAAATCAAGGGAAAATGTAAAAAAGTCTGGAATTTTGCTCACAATTCCCTGAATCTGTTCCTATATTCCAAATAATTTTTATAATTTTTTAAATATTATA
>Ga0157364_1009079_pt1 | contig 10302 bp, 4 predicted proteins | sample AttsexASBM2_FD_111476 | JGI IMG/M metagenome (GOLD analysis project Ga0157364, IMG submission 111476) | Fungus gardens microbial communities from leaf cutter ant in Ribeirão Preto, State of São Paulo, Brazil - Atta sexdens ASBM2 | ecosystem: Host-associated > Fungi > Mycelium > Unclassified ... | reverse complement strand
GTTTCCATCGAATGTAGATTAACTTAATCTTGATTCAACTTATATGCTTCATTTTTCTTTAACTCTTAGAATTGAAAAAAGATGAAGAGTGAGTTGAACTAAGATTGAAGTTAATCTACATTAGTGGCAATAGTAATAAAAGATGGAATCGTTCAGAATGCAATTTTCCACGCAAGATCGGCTTACCCGCACAGTTTTCGGTTTCGTTGGGACGTGCCGGCTTACAGTCATCGTCGCCGAGCTAGCATCTTGCAAGTATCTAGGATGAGCACGTTTGGTGAGGTCCTCGGTAGCGCTACGCTCCTCGCCGCGTGTTAAAGTCGTAGTCTTGCGAACGATGCGAGTGACGATGCGCTTTGTACCATTTTCACCGCGTCTCGACGTTTTCGTCGATTCGATCGACGAACCTGAGCAGCACGACCGAGCGATACAGAATATTGATCGACAAGAGAACCGTTGATTCAAGCAACGGTCCCGTACGATCGAAAAGGATTCGTCTGACGGTGCATTTTGAAAATAGTGCTGTCAAGCATCGCTGTGAACGTTTACGTCTAATTGCTGTTTTCTCTACAAGATATTGTCTGTACACGCATGTCTTGTTACAAGCAAAGAAACATTTAACTTTGCAGAATATGGCAAACTGCAACTGAATTTAGTACGAGTGAGGTGGGAGTCTCTTTAAGTCACGGTGACGCAACAGTTTATTATACCTCGCTGAGAAAGGACAACCGGTGTCGGAGAAACACTTGTAGGAAAACCGTTGTATGTAGTATATCGATGTCAGTGATACCGGCATTATTATAACTCGAAATCGGCGACGTATAATTATTGCGAATAATTTCTTAGGTTATGAATTATATATTCTATTATATAAGACCGTTTGATTATTTTCTTATCTTCAGGAAACGCGAATCATAATTATGTGGAAATTTGAACGACACGTTTCGCAATTTCTCATTGTCTTCAAAAAGACCAATTAACCAAAGATCGCAATCTTCCTCTCGGAGAGATTAGTTTTCAACTAATTGATAATTAACTGAATTATTCACAAAATCGTCGCGACTCCTCGACAGTCAACACAAGTATCTCTTCCCGAGTTTTAAGTGTAAAATTTCTAAAAATTTCAAGTGACACGAACAGGTCTAAAGTAATCTTATGCCCGTAGACTAAGGATGCGATTCAGTTAACTCTGTAAATGCTTCGTTGATTAATCAAAAGAAAAAATTTTACGAATTTACTAATCAAAAAATGTTTCAAAGCATTTGCAACGTTAAGTAGATCCTAGAGTTGGAGATTGGCTTGAAATTTAAGCAATTAAAGCAAAGCTAAACCTGAGATTGATTTTCTTTCTTTTGATTGGTTAAATTTCAATCCAATCTTATAACAAATTAGACCATTTGCATTACACTAGATTACAGACTAAGCAAAAACTATTATACATCAGATTAGCAAAATTAAATGTAAAAGCATATAAATATTTAAAAAAATTAAATGCCTATTATTCCGTTATTTAACAACAAGATTGTATTATTTTATTGGCAAAAATTTACATATTATGCCACTGCATTTAAATACTTTATATAAAATAAATAATTCTCAATATGTACTAATCCAATGTAGTGCAAGTAATCAAATTTATCATTAACCTCAAGTCTAGTATGGATTCTAGTCTAGTATGGATTTTACATTAGAGTAATTCAAGTAATCGAATTCCCTAATAACATAGCCAATAGATTTGATTTCTATTTAGGGTGCTCTTCAACAATGTACATAGCTGGCTCTGCAGAAAGAACGATTTTGTTGAAATATCTAAAAATTTAATTACATAAAAGTCTGAAAATAACTTTGATAGAACATCCAAACAACAACATAGGAATTTCAAAAGTATGATAAACAATGTTGCAAAAAGTTTTGATATTCTAGCAATTAATTTGAGCGTCTACATAATTATTTTGATTGACAACAAAATTATTTTCAAGTCTGTATCTAGCAACATTTTTAAATATTTTAGCAAAACCATTCTTTCAGTGTATGTAACGTCAACTTCTATCTCGTGCAACCGTCAGAGCGAACTACTCTCTCTTAGCGACCCGAGGCGCTTCTCCGATAGTACAGCACGATCGTCAGAGCGAATCCTTTCCCTCCTATCTTCCCGATTTCGATTTACTACCTAAGACCTCGGTCGACAATCGGCGTTTCGTATATATAGCTCGCAGATCGTCGGCAGATCGCGATCCCGTTGGGCTAGGTGAAACGCCATCACGACCGTTGTCTTCACTCGTGCCTTGCACGAACAGCCTGCCTCCTTTGCTGAACCGATAGAGCGACATTTTCATGGATCACAGGATGCGTATTCTTTTCCTCCTTCCCACCCTCTCCTCTTGAACGGTCTCTCTCGAACGTTCAAACCACGACTCGTTCGCGAGCTGCAACTTTTGTTCATTTACATATGCAACAATGTGACACACCGCGTCGCCGTGCGTGCACCAAACCGCTCGCTCTGCTCGTATTTTCCTTGACAATACGACTTGCATCGCATATTCAATTCGCGGCGCACGTTTAAGAATATATTATATAATATTTTTTTAACAAATTGAAAAACTTATGAAAAATAAAAAATTATAGATTTTTCAGTGCTGTATTTGAAAGTAATTTAAAAAGTTCAACGGCAATTTGAGACTTAAGCATAATATTTAAAAAGAGACTTAAAAAGTATTTCAAGAAGTAGACAGTAGAAGTTTTTAAAAAATAATTAAGATAAAACGGGACAATTTTTTTCTTTCGATTATAAAATTGTATTGTTAAACATAAATATTGACCTCTCATTGAACTATTTTATATATAAAATATTAATCTTTATACGGAAAGTAATTTCCAATTCTAGTCACTTTTTGCAGAGACTGTACACCTGATATATTCTCAACAAGTTAAAACCGCCCAACTTCTCGTATTTGCTCAACGCGAGAATTTGCGTTCAATGTAAACATCATGTAACAATGTTTAATGTCACAATAACAAAAATTATGTGCTCGTATATTTTTGTATACATCGTATACTTAACACTAATTGTAAGTATATAATCATATGATTTCGAGCTTGTTTATCCAATATTATCACAAGGTTCAATGTTCAGTGTCAATATAAAGATGAAGATTGAAGATGTAATTAAACGTGCGACGAGAATAAAAGTTGGTAACATTTTGACGTTTCTCGGAATCAGGGAAAGATCGGCGATACGGTCGTCTGCTTTGCACCGGAAGGTTCTGAGCTACAATCGTTTCAAACTATAACGTGCTTTTATGCTATACTCTTTATTGGTCGCAAAACCATTTGGACCTATCCATCCATCCATCCAAACTATTTAATTGCTAAAAATCTATTCGCTGGCTTCTGACGGTGCCTCTCCAGTAATTCCAACGGAGTGAAATGCCGCGCTAACTGTAGCTCGTTCACGCCGGCACGTTAACCAGAGCCAGACGCCGGTCACAAAGCGGAACCGCGCCGGTTAGAGGCAGCACAGAGCAAGCTATTGGATGCGAGAACATTTGCGTGAATGCATTTGCAGCAGCGTGCGGTGAGAATGTTGTGACAGCTCGCTCTTGTCAACACGCACTCGACGACGTAGTGGTCACCATCGCGACGATTGACGGACAATGTTTCCTGGATTTCCACGTCGCGCGAGTTGACAGCCGGACTCCGACCGCGTACGGCGCGATCGCGAGCACTAATGAGAACGAAGAACGACGGCGACGATCGACGGGAATGATGATTTAACTGATGACGGACGAGCAACTATGCGCGACACGATCGCCGGACGATCGCCGCGTAGCATCCGGCCGTCGTGGCGAGAGTAGGCCAACGAAATGCGCACAGGTGAGAGACGTTTCCCCCTCTTGCACTCTTCTGCTCTCCCTTCTACCGTCAACCACCTACCTGGCGTTAACCTCGCGCTTCGCCCGCACCGCCCGCACCTCGTTGCGACGCGCTATGTACGGTGCGATGTTTTAATGATGTATCCCCTCCTCCTTTTCCTCTTACTGATTCAGAAAAATTACATTTATGTTTACGTTCGTCATTTTTAGATTTTCAAGCTTAAATTGTTCCAAGAGATTTTGTTTTGACGTTTAAGTTCGATTTTTTATTTTCTAAATAACTTATAGACTTAATTTGATGATAATGTAAAATTTTTCTAGCATGGTCAATCATTAAATTGATGGTTCAGTAATGAGTAACTTAGTCCGGTTTTTTATCTTTCAGTTAACTTATGTATGTATGTATATGGTTTACATTTAACTTAACCTGATAATTATGTAACTTTAAACCTAGTTTTTCATTTTCTTTAACTTGTGGTTAGACTTAACCTGAAGTGTCTAAAAATTGTGTTTTTCTAGCTAATATAATAGTTTTGTAGTGATAATTTTTTAAGGTTATCACTACGAAGCCATTATAGCTAGACAAACACAATTTTTACATAATCATTAGGTTAAGTCTGACCACAAGTTAACCAGAAAAAAAATGAAAACCAGGCTTTAAAGTTACTACTACAAAATCATCAGTTTAGTTCTAGCTATGATTAATCATATTAATCATTAGCTAGAATTATATACTGAAAAAAAGATTGGTTACTGTAATAACTTAAATATGCATAGCATTTTTATATGGTTGCAGCAAATTTTTAATTGCGTTAACCTATCGAAATCATATACTGACATTGCGAATAGGCTAATGCAACTAAAAATTTACTGCTACAATCAAAAACTGATTGCTGCAACCATATAAAAATGCTTTGCCATATTATATTATCTAAATGATTGCAGCAACCAATCTTTTCTTTCAGTATAGCAATATTTTACATTATGATCAAGTTAAATGAAATTAAGTCTAAACTACAGTGATGAAAACCCAGCCTTAATTTCTTTTAATTTTTTCATCCAGTCCTTTTTATCCATCCAATCATTTTCAATAACTTCGAAAAATCTCGCATCAACGTGCCGTGTATTTCCCCACCATATTTCCTCAAAGTAGCGAAAGGAAGGGATCATTGATGCGCCCCGCTGTACATCACGAGCTGCGATTGATCGCGCATGCGTTCTTGGATCGATCGACTTCGCGCGCCGGTGAGGCTCGATATTATGATCGACGAAGACTTCTCGAGAAGGCTTCCTCCTCCTCCATCACTGGACGTCTCAGATGTCCTTCCTCCTTTTCCTTTTCTAGAGATTTTGCGTTTCGCCAGCACAAAACTGCGCGCGCGCGCGCGCGCACGGGATTATATATATAATATGTGCCCATATCTTAATGTGCGTCCCACGACATCCCGTTCGTCTCAGGGTCTCGAACGGTACCGTGCATAATTCATGCGTGAGCGGTGGTTATCGCGATATCAAGGTCATATCACGATCGGACACGCAACCTTGATAAAGACCGAGATTCCTCGAACGGACTTAAAAAGGAAGCGGAGCAATGCAGGATTTTTAGTGACGTCATTAGTAAAACATTTCGGGCGAAACTGATAAGAGCGCGATGATACGCGCCGCGATGATAACGATAAGAGAACACGAGAGAAACAAGATGAGAGCATTCGCAAGATTTGATACTGTATACAGAATACGAAAAACTAATTAGTTAAGAAATATAATTATAAAATATAATCTATGTTTTAAAGATGTATAATTTCTGCAAAAAGTGACTCGAATTGGCAATTTATACTTTCCGTATAAAAAATGAATGTTATATACAAACAAAACAGTTTAATAAAGTATATTAACAATATTTATATTTAAAAATATAATTTTATAGTTTGAATGAAAATTTTTTTATTTCCATTTTAATTATCTTTTAAAAAAACATGTCTATTTCTTATTGAAATAATTTTTTACCCAGATTCTGAATTACTGCCAAACTTTTTGTATTCAAATATAATGTATCAAATATAATATAGAAAAATTTGTAACTTTTTGTTTTGTTAAAACGAGTAATGCATCCTTAATATAACTTCAATCTTAAACTAATAAAAACATAAATATTAGAAAATACAAATACACTGGATTCGATGATTATTTTTCGAAATCCAGAATCTTTTAAAAAAACACATTCCAGAAAACTAAATTATAGACTTACATATTAATTTTCGTATAAATAGATAGTTGTTCCAGAAATATGCGGAAACAGAATTTGCTGCTATGAGATATCATGCATTCTGCATCTGCATTAATGATATGTAGGATTTCTAACGAACAAACAACTCGTTTATGGAATGGCGTGGGTCCGGTATTTGGGCCGTGTATTCTGAGTTCGGCACTGATTATAAATATTTAGAAATATAAGCGAGCGAGGTCTTCATATTAATAAGCTCTTTGTCAGCTGAAATGTCACGCAACGCAGATCGTAAATCGATATGGAAACGAGTATCGATACGCTTTTGATTCTCATGGACCAAACGTGGTAACGTCGAGATCCGAATGTGATAATTATATAGTAGCGCGATCCTTTTATGTTGCTGATGGAAAATCGATGTCGTAATCGCCGTCAGCAAAAAAAAAAACGACTTCCACGATAATTTGCTTCCTCGTTAATAGCGTTTTCAAACATAACGATATATTTACGAGCGACTTCGATCTTATCATACAATTTGCTGATGTTATTTCGGGACAAATTGCGATCATACATTACATCTATGCCATCTTTTATAGAATGCTATAAAAACATTTGAAGTACAAACGACGGGAAGGAAAAGCGACCTACTTGCGGCTTTTCATTCTTTTCCTGCACTTCTGTAGTGTGTACCCTGTATCCGTCGAGCCAAAGTACGTGACATAAATTGTGAATAGTGAAATAGATCGTGAAAGTACTAGATGTCTAAATCATCTACATCATTTACGTCAAGTCTTGTAGATATCCAATTATTATCAGACATTTGACAGTTTAATCAAAACGATTAAAAACAAATAAAGAAGCGAGGGTAAGAATTCTCAGACGGTGAAGTGCACAGACGATCCCGATCGATATAGCACACAATCATGCCTTTATTGCAAACGCGTGCCAGCACTTAGAGAAACAAGCCGACGGTTAACGAGTCCTCGGGAAAAAAAGAGAAGAAAATGAAAGAGCAAACAAGGGAGCTTAGTGTGCGGAAAAAAGAAGAAAGTAAAGTTGTGCTTTCATGATGATAGCAACGGCCAAATAACTTAGCGCTTGGAGTCTATTTCGTTTTGCAGTAAAAAAAAATGTGCTTTTATATATCGGCTCCTATTAACCTTTAAAGTTCACTCTACAATTGCATTTACAAACGTAATTGTAAATGATTATTGTAAGAATTGATCAAATACAATCATATATTCTCCTCATTTAACTGTGATTGATCAATTCTTACAACTACAACCACTTATAACTACGTTAGTTTATCAATCTATACTTTTGAGGAGTACTTTTGAGGAATTATATCTTCACCCACGTTAAGAATCATTGCTGTGTACTTACTACGTTAATTAAATCGCGGTGCAGATATTATAATTGCAGTACGGCCGGTGGCGCCGAGCTTAAGCTAACTGCATACCGAGATCACCAGACGGATATGAAGTCATCGCACCCGAGGCTACTTGATTCGCTCAGTTGTGGCTTCCGCCGTCGTGGGTACGCTAATTCGTTGCCTTTGGTGCGAAGATGGAATACAATTCAACCGCTGTAATGTGCGCATTATATCGCACACTAGAACATACGGTGATCTCTTCCGTACAATGGTAAAGAAATAAGAAAGTGACAGCGGACAAACACAATGAGCAATTTCTCTCCAACAGTAGCGATAGAAGAGACTTATAAATAAGCAAATAAATTTAAATAAAATTTATATTATATAAATTTAAATAAAACCTATTGTATGTATGTATACATATAATATATGGCCAAAAAAGATAAAATATATCGTCTCTGCGTATTGAATATCAATTTTCGCTTAGCATCGAGCGTCAAGATAAGCAATGTGCAATTAAAGGCTATGTCAATCGAGAGTGGATTAATCGGTAAAGAAAAAGTTCGAATACCGTCACGACACGCTACGAATGCCGGTTTTGCGAAAACGGCAACCAATGGCAAACGATTCCGGACGAGACACCTTTCCCTTCGCCGTCGTGCGAAGAGAGTGAAAACTTGTAACCAGCACGTACATATCGAAACCTGTACTTACGGACTCTCAATGACTTCGCACAGGTGATGTCATTCGTAATAGCGTCATCACTCGACGTGTTCGTTTAAAAAGCCATTTAAAAGAGCGCAAAAACGAGCAGAATATTTCAATCTTATTCCGAAGATCGAAATCATATTAATTGTTCTTCTCTGAAAAAGATATGAGAATAACAATTTAAAAAATACTTCTTATTTAATATAATTATATTTGATAAAAATTATATTAATTTATTTTCTTTTACTTTATTTTATTCTTGGTAAAAAAAAATTAAAAGAAATTAATATAATATATAATTTTTATCAAATCTTATTAAACAGAAAATACAATTTAAATTGTTATTCTATTTTTTTTCCAAGATAAAGAATAATTAATATAATATTCATTAGATAAGTATATAATAAAGTATAAAAAAATAAGATTATCAACGCAATAAAGGAGGTAATATCTTAAATAATAAAATTATATTTGATGAAGAAGGAGAGAATGACAAACTTGTAAATTTATAGATTCCTCGAAGCGATATTACACGATCGATTAACGAAGACCTTCGGCTGCGCCTATCCTGGGGAACTTAATATTGCGATTCGTTGCTTTTTAAAATGATCGTTTTATCGTCGATTCCACCTACGCAATTTTGCTGCAAAACAAAAACATCGCTTATAACGCACGATTCCACGTGTATGATCTTGCATAAGGATTATGATATTTTTCTCAAATAAATTAAATGTACCAAGTTTCCCTCATTAAAATTTCTCAGCTACATACATGATTGCGATATTGAATCGAATAGTGTCGTTGCGCAGATTGGAGGTCACAACATAGACGAGCATGTGAAAATTAGCAAGGTGAGTTGTTAATATTCATACAATACAAAACTCGATATCAGCCACTGATAAAAACATTCTAAGACATTAGAATGTGGCCAGAGAGAAACCGCATAAATCTAATAAATCCTCATTTTTTTTTTATTGTTAGTCGTAAGAATATTTTGTAATTAATAGAAAATGTTGCAACTAATATCAATTATGACGTTGCATTTATTTTAAGAAATATATTTATTATAAATAAAATTCCGCACAACGAAAGACAGAAAATATTTCATGAATCTGTAAGAATTAAAGTCCAATTTTTAATTCAAATATATTTCTTAAATTTGATTTTGTTACCATTTCAATTCATATACCTGGATACAACAATAAGAAAAAATATATTCTGGTATATACTTAAAATAGATTTGAGTAAAAAAAAGATACATTTAATATTTAATATAAATAACTTTGCATAAATTTTTAAATAAGATAGATAAATGGAATAATTTGAATATCCTAGACATCATTCGTAAACAAGAGAATTTTACTTTCTTTCCTTGTCAGAAAATTCTTTCAATTAATAGTGGGCATTTTATTCAAATAGAAGATTGTCGTGAGTTTTTAAATAAAACACACAATTTAATAATTTCTGAATATTTTAGATATATATATATATATATATATATATATATATATATATAAAAATATATATATATATATATATATATATTTATAGGGTGTCCCAGAAAAAAAGGTTAATATCTGGAAAAGTGATATCTGTTTTAGTGATAATTTTAAGCAAAAATGTTTATATGAACATGTGTCCTATTCGAAACGGTTCATACGTTGTAATGAATTCTTAAAAATTTATTATATAAACTTTAAAATACATCTTGAACAATGAATTATCAGAAAAAGTAGGTAGTATCTCTTTCTTATAATAATTTTATACATCAATCTTGGAAAGACATACGTTCATATGGACATTTTTACTTAAAATGGCCAATACCACCTTCTAAAAGTGTATATTGACTTTTCCTCTTGGCATACCCTGCGTAAGTGAATTTTACTTTCATTCTTCATGAATAAAGTAGTTATGGGCATTGAGGTGGGAACCAAGTGAGAAACCAAGCGCTCATTCATTCGCTCGATGCAATTCTTTTCTTTTAGCTAAAAAAAAAAAATATAAATAAAAATGAGCTATATTTTTCATTGTCTTGCTGCATCAAACACGAGTACGAATCTTTCTATTTTTATTATTTCTATTCTTATTTTCTCTTTATTGTTCTTAAGATTAATTATATCTTGTTT
>Ga0157364_1009078_pt1 | contig 10303 bp, 9 predicted proteins | sample AttsexASBM2_FD_111476 | JGI IMG/M metagenome (GOLD analysis project Ga0157364, IMG submission 111476) | Fungus gardens microbial communities from leaf cutter ant in Ribeirão Preto, State of São Paulo, Brazil - Atta sexdens ASBM2 | ecosystem: Host-associated > Fungi > Mycelium > Unclassified ... | reverse complement strand
TGTGTGTGTTTGTGTGTGTGTGTGTGTGTGTGTGTGTGTGTGTGTGTGTGTGAGAGAGAGAGAGAGAGAGAGAACACGCGCGTGAGGGGTAAGTAAGGGGTAACCGTTGGTGGTGGCGTTTGCGACGTAGTAGGGGAAAACGCGTAGGGGTACCACGAACGACGGTGGCGGAGGCTGTCGAGAGAGGGTGGCTAGGTGATGGTGGGGATTTATCACTCTCGGTGGCGTGCCGTGGCCGCACGCGGCACTCGGCAGTTTACAGCAGACCGCCGGAGCGGTGGTCTCGTGATACTTCCGGTGGAACATTATTTGACGCACGTTTCTTTACGCTTTATCCCTACGTACTCAAGGGTGTGCGTGGCTGAGGGTTATAAGGAGAACATTGTACGTGAGAACGTTCGTGTAGAATTTCAATAGATCGCGATCGATCGTTCGCGATAATTGATCACCGATGGGGGAAGACGATCTGTGGACGGAAGTTGGTGGCCGTTTCGTGCGCCTTGTGCAGTGCCACGTGACGCGGAAAGCTTAAACGAAAAAGATTCTTCTGCCTTGCAACGAAACCTTCGCCATTTCCCAGCAATTGTTGACAGGTAAATGCGATCAGAGATCAGATGAGATCAGATCACAGCGAGATAGACGGACTGGCGGGAAATAGAATGGGACTTTGATGGGAACTCTAGATTGCGTCGGGATTTGATTACTTCAAATGTGAAAGAGTGTAATTACTCGGTTCGGTAGGTAACATTTATCAATCTCGATCTCACATCCCACACGCGCAGCGTGATATTTCTGTGTAAAATGCATTTACGAAACATAAGATGCAGAACGTAGGATGAGAGGAGAGGAGAAAATAAAACGCGCCGATAAGATCGCAACGCGTGTATATAGACGGTGTATAAAATGAACGTGCATTTGCTAAAGAAGTCGCGTGAGAGTCTCGCGTTAATTATAAACTGTCTTGCTTTTTAGCTTGGCAGATAAGCACGCGCTGGCACACTTCTGTATAGTCATTCACCCCCTTCTTGCGCGCTTGCATCTCTCGCGCGAGGGTCCCGTCTCTCATCGACCGACGTCTGTTCCAATTACCGGTCGCGTTTTAAGGCGATTCCGTTGTAGGGCTGCCGTTAGCCGTTAGCCGACGCGGATTAACTGCATCCTTAGAAATGACTCGTACAGCTCCTTTACTTCGTGATTCCTTTGTCCCACTGAATCGTCGTAACGGCCCGTGATTATCGACTAGAGCGGCTGCGAGGGGAACGCGATTAATTAACGCCAATCCTTGAGACGTTTAATTAAAATTAAAGAGACATTTATAATACGACAATTTTTATTGCGGCAGTTAATTAAATTATTTATTCATCAATATGTATGTACATACTTTTTTTGTCACGAAAAGCAATGTGCGTTTTTTTTTGTAGTAAAAGAAAAAATGACATTAAATTTTGTTTAATGACGGTTCTTATATTTAAGACTATCTTAAGTAATACAATCTTAAGATATCATGAACTAATCAGAAAGTTATACTAAGACATTACTTAAGATGATCTTAAAATAAGAACTGAATATAAATACTGACCTAAATTTCTTTGTTTTAGGATAATATTTTCTTCCTCCATACAATTGAAAGTTGTAGTTTATGCAATTGAAGCATAATTTATATGTAAACAAAAATTTTTAATTTTCAAACAAGAAATCCAATCTCGATTATATTTGGCGCTTTTTATTTATGTCTCTCCCCCCCCCTCTTCTCTCTCTCTCTCTCTCTCTCTCTCTCTCTCTTTGTGTGTGTTATTCATATTCACTTTATTATTGAAATTGTAATATCTAAAGTCGATTAGATAATTTCATTCATTCATGACAATGGAACTACGTTTCTTCATTGAACCGTCTTAGTAATGTCTCAAACGGATGCTATGAGATTATGTAATGCACTATGTATAAATCGTTTTCGAGATATCGTCATCCAATATGCAAAAGCGAGCCGGTTGCAGCGCGTGACAAAGCTTTCACGAAGATTAGCGCTAGATGCAATCGCTCTCGCGAGCGATTCGTCGAAATAACACATTATTATATAACCTTTCAGAATTTATTTTAAAGTGTGTTATGTGTGTCATAAGTGAATTATAAATATATTTTTACTATACACAAAAGGATAATTCATCGATCTAAACTAATCGATCTAAACTATCCAATAAAAATATATCGCTTTATTTTCTAACTTTCCAAAACAGATTTTTCATATTTATTTACTGTTTGACAAAAATTTAAATATTCTACAGTCTCAATATAACATAAATATGAAGCACCTCCAATTTATAGCATTTTTTTCTTGAAAAAAGCGATAACAAAAATCAAAAGAGAAATCATACAATATTAAAATAATTACAGAAATAAATATTATTTTCTATAAAACTATTTCAATATTTTTATTTAGATATAGACCGTTTACGTCTATTTATGGAGATATTTTATATTTATAGCCAAAAGGTATGTTTTGCATTTTTAAAAACTTATATATCATCACATATTCAAGATCTTTTTTCATACACTCTATTTACTTTGCGAAAATTTAATTAGAATCTTAATTAATGAATTATCGAGCGTCGAACATCAGAAATCTTCACCTTCGATGGAGAAATTGAAAAGGAAATTCCAGCGGATAAATGCGGCTGATGAATCTCTTCGTTAAAGAAAAACTGGAAATATCACCGTCTTCAATCTTCCTCTCTTTTTACAACTTTTCGCAAGATAAGATACAGATCCTTCTCGCGTAGCCACATCACGCGTTTTATTCCCACATATGTCGTTGGTTGAAGTCGAAATAATGAAGCTAACTGTACGTCCGGACGAGCATCCCGCCCTGTTTCTTGAAAGCTCCGCCGCCTTCTTCATCAACGACCTTTCCTCTCTCACCTCCTCTTCTCTCTTCCTCCTCCTCCTCTTCCTCCTCCTCCTCCTCCTCCTCCTCCTCCTTCTCCTCCTCCTCCTCCTCCTCCTGCTCCTCCGTCGCCGTCCCGACGGCCCGCCAAGAGAACGTCTCAACTGTCGGCCACCCGCGTGTACTCGTCCGTTTGAATGCCGATAATTGGCACTAGTTTCAGTCAGCGGCGGGCTCGTTAGCTGGGCCAAGCTAAAGAGAATCGCTTAATTATTTCGTTTGAAGTTCGCTTCCGATGGAGGTAGGTATAAAGTAGATACGGCTAACACGCGCGCGTATAAATCGAGAAAGCTCGTGCGAGCGCGAGAACCTTCGAACCGACCGCGTTTGTTTCGCACCGACAAATTGCCGCGACTAATTAGCCTCGCGGGCTAAAGAGGAGAAAAGGCTGTTATTGCCATCGTGGACGCTAGTTGTTGCCGCTATTTCGCCAGTTTATTACCGCGACTGCTGAGTCGAAATTGTGCCGCACTGTCTTCATTGTTTCGAAAAATTTCCCTGCTGCTCGTAAAAAATGAATTGAATCATTACTGGTTCTTGATACAATAATCAATCGCTTCTAAAAAATTGATTAAAGTTGCTTATGCAGCTCTCAATGGTTTCACAAGATAGCGTATATTTTTTTTTAACTAAAATTAAAAAATTTTTAATTGAAACTAATGTACTTATTAATAATAGTAAATATACTGTTAAATATTAAAAGATCAAATTAAATTATAATTTAAATTATAATATATTAAATTATAATTTTTTAAATTAAATAATATTTTATTGTTTTTAACTATTAAGTATAGTATTTTAATATAAAATATATGATTAAGAAACAATCACATCAACCCATTTCTGTGATTGAATTGCGTACAATTTCAAAATAAACAACATTCGTATTAACATATATACACTTAGAAAATAGTAAACTAAATTCAATTTTAATAAATTTCTTGAGTTAAATTGTTTAACGCGTTATTGTTTTAGTTAACCTATAAGGGACATAAGTCTTTTTTAAAAATCTCTCTTAATAGCTTTTACTTGAGTAACATTTGTTATAATTCATTATTTCATTATGTATCTTGCTCCAAAGTATGATACTTTTTCAGACTGTAGTGATTATCATGTAAAAGTTGAATTATAAAGATATATTGAGTAACGATTTATAGGAATGATTTAAAAAATTGGATACAATTTGATATTATGAATTCAAAAGTCTAGAGAGTAGAAATAAATAAATAAGTGTAATTTAAGTGATCCGAGTTTACGTATAGGTATACATTTCTCATAAACTTTGAAACAAGGATCCAACAGTCTCAGGGCCAAGTATTCGTGGCAAGTTCTTTTAGAAAATAACAGTGGAAGTTTCTCTTTCGCCGAAGCAGACCTTTTTTTTCACAAGCAGCATTTTCCTCGTTTTCCGGACATTATAGTGTGGTAGCGGGCCGCTGCTATAATTTAATAACGCCGGAGCGCGCGTAATGCCTTTCGACACGAGTCAGCGATAATTCCGCGGCGAATGTCCAATAAAAAGCCACTTTGCCCGATCGAAATATCAAATGTAATCCTCTTAAGTCGGCCGCACCGTCGAACGTGTATCTCGCGAGCTGACCATCGCACCCTGTCCTTCTCCCCCTGCTTCGCATCCCCAGCCCCCCAGCGGTCTATCAACCCTCGCCTGGACTCTATCTCTGTCCGCCTCGGTGAGCTACTAACTTTTACTCCCCCTCTCTTCAATATCCTCTTCTCTTTCTTTCTTTATTTCTCTCCTTTCTGTACTGCTCTCATTTCGCTCTTTTCTCTCCAACCGTCGTCTTTCTTAAGTCGGAGGGGTTGCTTTTACGGCGATTGAAGCTTCTCGTGGGTCCTTGGGCACACCGCCAGGTGGCAGTGCCGAGTCCTTCTGGGCGTCGTCCCCGATATCCTTTTCCTACGAGATTTTTCTCTGATACTCTTGTATACTTAGGGTGTCGCACGCGTCGCCCCAATCTCGGTACCAAGTACTTGAAAGTAGAAGAGAGTATTGAGAAATAGAGAAGCTAAATGTGAGCTTTCAACGATCTGAAGAAATCAAAATCGCTTCAGTAGAGTTTTAACGATAGACAACTGATAAGAGAGAAAAGTTCATGAGCTACAGGGATCGATGGGTTGATGCGGAGTTATTAACAGATACCATCGATTGCGAGGGGCACGGAAGCAACGTGGACGACACTGGGGCGAAATTCCGCAACATTCTTTTATCGATCGTTAAAAGTTTCATCGACGCTCGACGGTTGCTCCTTTAGCGCAACGCTATTGAGAGTACCTCGTACAATTAGCTTCGCTCATTAAAGAACCATTCGCAACGGCATCGAATGCCGGGCCGATGTTGAATAATTAGCATTCGCTACCGACCGAAATCGATTTGTTAATTAATAAAGCGCTAACGTTCGCCGTACTAATAATACCGGTCAACAATTGAATAGAGAGCGCGTTCATTAACTCGCCGCGCCACAGCAACCAGCTAACGCCGGGCATCCCCGGATCGACTCTGTATCGACTCGGATAATCGAATTTGTTGCTGGAGGCTCCCTCGCGAGGGGGGCAACCTCCTAGCATATCGTCGCGTAAACGATGTTATTTACAAGAAAGGAATGCAATGACTACGGTGAAAAAAGACTTTATTTTATCCTTGAACATTCTCGTATAATTTCTTCTTCTCGCTTTCCTTGTGTTTCTTTCTCTTCATCGTCTTTTTTCTTTCCTCTTTCCGTTCTCTCACCAACCGGCCAAGACTCCGTGCCACGAATTTTCCTCTCCGCCCTTCGCAGGAAGGAAGCCCGGAGGAAAGTTCCTTTTCCAACTCGTTCAGTGTGCTCCGACGGGTTACCGGCTATTGGCCAGGATATCTTTCGATTATCAAGACCATCCATACCTACCGCCTTAGCCGAGTCGGCTCCATTGTCTTCTCGCTCTTTCAATTAATGTTTTGATTGATTTCGGACCCTCAGCTGGAGAACGCGACCCTCCCTCGATCGGCGTGCTCTGTTCGTTCTCTCTCTCTCTCTCTCTCTCTCTCTCTCTCTCTCTCTCTCTCACTCTATCTAGGCAATATTCGAGTTGGTTCTCCATAATCGGCATTCCATAGGAGATGGAGTGCGAAGACGTGAGAATTTCGCGCGAAATAAGGATATTACCTTCGTTGTTTCCTTCATGCCGTTATGGCACTATATTTACAGTAATGAATTCGATTAATGCGTTTCCATCAATGTAAATTAACTTCAATTTTAGTTCAACTTACGCTTTATCTTCCTCTAATTCCAAGAATTAGAAAAACATGAAAAATAAGTTGAATCGAGATTGAAGTTAATCTGTATTGGGAACGTGCATAAGTCTTAAGATAATGATTTTTGTATTGAAAGCAATTTTTTGAGAAAGCATAATTTTAAAGTATGATTCCCAAAATTTGTTGCGAATTAGATATAAAAGATAACAGATATATTAGCTAAAGAAAAGGAAAGTTTAGTATAAATATCTATGCTTATAATTAATTTAGCAGGAATGCAAAATACATATCGATATGAATGTCAATATGAAAATAGCAAGTATTTCTTATTGTTTAAAAGTGTAGATTGAATGCGAATAGAGTTAACGATTCTAAAAAGCTAATTGCGGTCTCGAGCTCGGATTACCAGAGATTTTCCTCTTCCGAAATACTGCGTGCTGCAGATAAATTTTGTTCACTCCCTCTCCCCCTTCGAAACACGCCGCAGGGGAGTTTCGGTATATGTATACGAGAGAACGCGCGCGATGTCGCCAACGATGGAGGAGCGACGGGGGTTGGCTGCTGGTAGACGACGACGGTCCCCGAATCGGTGTTATACCGGTGGCTGTTTTATTGCGAGATTTGCGGCGTGGCCTCCCCGTGTAACAAGACTTACTGAGATCTTAATAGAATCTGAGACCACCCCTTCTCAGCGAGTCCCACACCACCGCAGGACTAACTCGTTCTTCGTCTATGCGCGCTTCCGCGCTTTTCCAACCTCATCTTGCCGACCATCCCTTCCTCTTTTGGACGGACTTTCGGAGAGTGAGGAGGACCGAGGATGAGGAAATCGCGCGGAGAGGGACGGACGGGAAGTTGACCTCGGCACTGCATCCCTTCAGCGAAAAAAAAAACTGGTGCTTATATTCTAAGCGTATATAAGAGGGATGGGAAAGCGGACGAGAAGGGGGGAGGGGATGAAACGCGGCAAGGGCGGGAGCGATCTGAAGGGTGATTTATGAATATTGCCTATGGAGAAAAGTGGTATCGCTACCGCGCTACGTCGATTCTTCTCTCTCTCTCTCTCTCTCTCTCTCTCTCTTATCCCTTCACGAAGACTTCGAAACGATTCCTGCGTGACGATGCCTTTGGTATACATTCGCATTGTTTCCGGGAGAAGAACGATCGTTCGGAAATAACCGAAAACGACGAAGCTGTCTTCGTCGACTTACATTGATGAATATTTGTGTAATAAAATTATTTATAAAACGCACAGATCCTCATGAAGCTATCCTCGATAATAAAAGTTTCTTTGATTCCTAAGCATCATAGTAAATTGTGAATGCACGAAAAATATCATTGTTTAAATATATCATCGTAAATATACTCTCGATAAAAAAAATGTTTTTTCGATTTCTAATCATCATAGTGAGATGTTTGTCACTTTCAATAAAACTGGATACGTCGCGATTAAAATATGAAAGAATTTCATATTTTTGTGGGAGGTCAAAGAAAAATTCAAACACATATACACACATTTACACATTTGTATTATACAATATTTTAAGATTTCATACAAGATTTTTTAAAGAAGAAAAAAATACGATATTCCAAAAAAAAAATTATTAGAACTGACATCGTCATGCGCGAAACGGTAGAAATGAGACTCTTTTAGTGATCGAGTTTCGTCCGACGTATTTCGCTCTTTTGTCATTTCGGTTTCTCGCAGGTCGGATCGATATTATACTCCCCTTCTGCGTGCCATGCCGCGCTCCAAGGCTCACCCTTATCCCGTAACGAACACAATTGGCATCGTCAAGACGATCTCACGTGCGTCTTAATTATACCGTAGTGCGGCGCCGGCCCGGTCAGGAGCATCGAGTTGCAGTGAATATTTTATAGCGGTGGTGCCAACGAGAGACGCGAGGCGTCGCGGCGCCGCGCCATTCCGTTCCGCGCTACGCCGCGCCGCACCGGTACGATAGTCGTATAACGACGCGAGAGTAGGTCTGTCCTCGCCCTCTCTGCCTGGGTCCTCCTCTGCCTCCGGCCACCCAACTTTCCCCCCCAGGAAGCTTGTTAGGCGACGCCGTGCTTCGCTATCTTCTAATTGGCGATATAATGATCCTGAAGGATGGAATACCGTGGTCCTGAAGGACCCAAGCAGAGAGAGAGCAGCCTCTCGCTTTGTCAGGGACGAAATTAAAATTTGGTTCTACCTTGCTGCTTCTCTCATCGTTCTTCGCTTACATTTCTTTTTCGTCGGACTCATTTCTTTGCCCTTATTTCGACGTACCATCCTTCGACCGCCGCAGCGTCTCCGCAATTTGAAGATCTCCAAGATATAGGGAGAAGAGTTAAGAAATAATTTATTTCACGTCTCTAAAATATCGCACGTACGAGGAAGTCGCAATCAGTCGCAGCCGTCTACGACGGGGTTTAAGCTCCGGTCGCCGGGGACTATTAATTAATCGACCATTACCTGCATAGTTTGAAATGCGCAACGCGGGGAACAAGTACTCGTTCTAATTACGTGCGCCCTCATTAACCGTAGTAATATAGTAAATTTACAACTTGTAATTATCTCTCATCCGGCGACGACGACGTCGGTGACGACTATGACTACGATAGCTCGCGCAACGCCCGCGATGTAGTTTCGCCTCGTGTTCACCCAATCAGCGAAGGCGGTATATCCGTATCGTTATCGTTGCTCGTCCATTCAGAATTTACGAACGGACCCTTGTAGCGGTGTTGATAGTTACGAGGCCGGTCTCAATTAGTGGAACTTACGTCGCTAGGGTCCAATTAGACGTAGGCCAGCGCAGCTACACCCTGTTTGCCCAAGTTTCCCATGCACCATCCACACTATCGCCGTCAACCTCACCGTCGTCGGGATAGAGTTGCCCGCCGTCCCGCACCTGCAGCGTCACTAGTTGAGGGTGTCTTTTTCCTATGCTAATGACTAATTAGCAGTCCCTCTACTTCATAGTATAATGACACGGGATCCACAGTCCGGGAGGGAGAGAGGGATCATTATCAAGCCCCGAAATTGTAGCCGTGCTTACTTGCCCATCCCTTTTCTTGGATTTCCTCTCTTAGAGGATTTTCCAATCCGGGGGTATTAATAAACGGACTTCTCTCTGTATCCATCCGTTTCGCCGCATTGTGCTACTACGGGGCGTCATATTTTATTGAGCATCTTCAATATGAGTTTCGACGTAAGAAAGCGACTTCCGATTGAATTGGCAAGTGCAGTCACTCACAGTTTGGGTCAGCCGAGTACGTCACGCTGACCTTTAACTGTAATAATATATTGACTCCACTATACTCCCGCTCCTCCCACGAGAGGACTTCACCCTCTTCGTTGCCGTCGCCCTCTTCCTACATATATCCGTCTACGTATTTGTCCATCCCGCGTGCTCTCGATCTTTCCTTTTCTCCTCTCCACTCTCGAGTTTTCTTTTACATTTATTTATTTCCTAAACGTCCGTCCCTACCGGCTACTTTATATTTGACATTTTTATTAAACCACCTAGAGCGGCCCTCTGTGTCCGCTCCGACGGAATCTCCGGGATAGACGGACGGCGGGAAACGGCCAGTTGGGAGAGTCGCTTGGAGAAGCGCGACGGAGGAGATGCGGAGGTGGATTTCTCCCATATTGCTGTTAGAGCAATTTCGTAATCTCAGAAGGGTGCTCCTTATATTGACCGAATAAAAAGTCATATATTCCGTTACTGATTTCACGATCGAATATCAGCGTTCCAATCGAGCTTCGTCCATGTTTGAGGAATGAGTAGCAATTGACCGTTCGCGCCGACACGGAAAAACCGCTTGAAATCAGTTTGCCATTTTACGATTATGCTATCTCAGACGAGAAAACGCGCAGACGAGAAATGTCGCACAGCGCGTCCGACGTGAGACCGATTTTATCGGCGAAGAATCGAATTTCTCCGAGACTTCCTCCTCGTAGAAATAAAACGATGACTGCTAGTTTTCAGTACCCAAATATAATTTAGCAAATACCGACGACCGATGGTATATAAATATGATATACAAAAGAATTTTTATTATTAATGTTTTATTATATATAGTGCTGTCAAAAATTTTTAGCCAATGAATACTTTTATTAT
>Ga0157364_1009077_pt1 | contig 10303 bp, 5 predicted proteins | sample AttsexASBM2_FD_111476 | JGI IMG/M metagenome (GOLD analysis project Ga0157364, IMG submission 111476) | Fungus gardens microbial communities from leaf cutter ant in Ribeirão Preto, State of São Paulo, Brazil - Atta sexdens ASBM2 | ecosystem: Host-associated > Fungi > Mycelium > Unclassified ... | reverse complement strand
TGCATCGAAAGAATTGTGTGCTTTCTCTGAGTCGAAACGGTCCGTCGGTTTTGGCCATTCGAAATGGGATCGAATCCGGTCCTCCAAGCTGGAGGCTCGTTGATTTTCTACTATTCAAAATAATGAGAAACGTCCGTTGGAACGTCAGTCAACGTCACTCGGCGTCGCTCCACCCCCTCGATAGCCCGAATAGTTTAAAAAGCAACAAAACATGGAAATTGTCTATCCTAGCCTCGCGCATCTGACAACGATGGCTCAACCGAGGCACGTTAATTGCACGGTTTCCAAATTAAATGTTAGTCAATGTGGGATGAAAAGAATTCGAGCCGCTCGCATGATCATTCTTTCTCTACATTGGATCGTAATCAGGACTATTTGGAAAAATAATTTTAATTAAACGACGCGTTGAGATTGATATTTCAATAATTACGTAAAAGAAGCATGTTTTAAAAAATTGTAAAAATTATTTATTTTAAAATTATTTATAAAGAATAATAGTATTTTATTGAAGAATAAAATGTAAAATAATTGCTAATTCATTGAAAAATCAATAAATTCAATAAATAATCAATTATATTTATCGTACTCTGTCCGGTTTTACATCTTGCAATGAAAAACCATTTAAAATTACATAGGGCTGGAAATGAAAATAGATGGAACCATTAATTAGATGCTACGTTACCGGGAAGATACGTTTAATTGTTATCTACGAGCGAAATCTGCAAAGAAGGAAAATCTAGGCGTAGCAAACGCATTAGTCTCCGCCTCCTGCTGTGACCATTGGTCAGCAGCCATAAACTTCTTCTGCAGGATTTCTTTTAGGTGGATGCCAAGAAAATTGTTTTGTAGATTGTCGAATTGTACGCCAATATATAATTTTAATTTAACAATTTTGAAATTGATTCTCAATTGAGAAAGTTGAAATTCTGTTTATTTAAAAATAATGAAATTTATTTTTAAAAAGTGAATTATAAAATGTATATTTAATATTGCTTTCCAAAATTTATTTTTCTTCTTCGATATAATCGGAAGAAATAATTGAATTTCTTGTAAACAATTGTAGCAGTACTTTTTGTAAATAATAAATATGCTGATTTATATATTAAGTGACCATAAATTGTTTTTTGTCTAGTTCCCTATAGCTGGCAATATTTTTGCCAAGTTTTTGGTGAACAAGGCACTTGCTGCAATACTGCGCGCCAAGGGCGGTCTAGTAGGCGGAAACACACTCACAGAACGAAACTGCCCTCACCTGCCGGCGATATATTTTTCGTCGCAGATGGCACAGCAGATGATCGATCACCGAAAATAAGAGGAAAGAGAAATCCCGTCAATGACTAATCTTCGAATTTAAGCTCGGAGTTCACCACGTAATATACCATTCAAAGGTGGAACGAATCCGTATTTGATTAGAACATTCTCAATATATACAAACGCTACACAAACTTCGAAGATTAAGGACATTCGTTCGTGTATTACATCTTGCATAATAGACGTAATAGCAATAAAGAAAAATTGAGTGAATGCCAGATAATTCGAGTCGTTGCATGATCTTGCAGTTTAAATTATAGACCATTGACTGCGTGATCGCGAATCTAATATACTTGTTCGAGTTCAGAGAGAAAATTTTGAAACGCAAAACAACATTTATGTTACTTTTTAAATTGTATTAGCGACGTTTCGCTTTTCTAAGTAAAGAACGAAAGCATCATGTGTACTTGGTGTATCTCTCAGCTGCGTATCTTCGTTTCTTTGTTCACGCCGTGTTCGTACGCAACATCACTCGCCCTCGAGTTATCTGGCATCTCGCAAAGCCAAAGTAGGAACACGAGCCACGGAGTGGATCGACACGGATTCACCTTATCCGTGATATCTACGCGTGGCTGAAAGTACTCTGGGAGATGCCTGCTTTCTTCAGCTCCGCGTAGACGTAGCCGAGCAACGCCAGCGTCGATCGCCGTAATTTACGGCGTCGATGTCGCCGCTATCGGCCGATTCCGATCGGCTGCAGACGAAGATTTCGAGACGAGCGGGAAGATAGGAAGAAGAAAGCCGGCGTGCGATCGTCGAGGTTATACGAAACGAGTAATGAGCGAGTACCGAAGGTAGAAGTTTGTCGAGTGAGAACGTGTCGAGAACGTGAACTGTCCGTGAAATGCGCGTGTTTTCCAATTTTCGAATTAATTATTGATTTAAATACACGAGTCTTCCTCTTTTAATTTGTATATATAACATACATTTTTATATTGTATTATTCTAATATATTACTTTTATATTATTTATATTATATTATAATTTATTCACATTTTGATTAACGAATAGGTAAGCGCGGAAAAATTTTGCGTCCATCATATCGACGTGTTTTTTTTTTAAAGCTAAATGAAAAAGATGAGAAGTAAGAAGAAAAAAAAGGGGCGGGGAAGCAGGAAAAGAAGTTCGCCGCTAATGGCGTTTCCCTAATGAACGCTTTCTTTGTCTCGGGCAAACAACGGGGTCCGGGACCCATCCTGCCTGGAAGCTGTGCCGTGAGATAAATAAATTCAGGACTTTCGCGAAGAAAAAGAACCAAAGCAATACTTCTTTACGTAACAACTCTGTCTCAATTGAACGCTTCTTTCATCCACCATTCAGAAGTTGAGGCCACATGTAGTGATACCGAAATTCCGATGAATAACGCAAATATTTATCTCTGATCTCAAGTACCTAAAATCGACATTTTCTTTCCTTTTCCATATTATTCTTAACAATCATCGATGTCTGCGAATTACAAAATTCCTCGAAATAAACCCTGAGAAAATACGAAAGTTCAGATTATATGATATATATTAAAATTTATATCTTCAAGAAATATTATTTCTCGGAATTGATTTGGGCAATCAACTCGAAATACAATCCGATTTTAAACGAAATATTGCTCTCTTCGCACAATATTACTAACACTTGTTAACTTCTTCGTGAAGTTCTAAAAATAATAAATGACGTTTCACAAAATAATATATTATGTGAACTTTCAGTTAAGCAAAAATTTCGATCCACAGTGTTCACGATATTCGTAAGGAAACGCCCATTTAGTTTGAAGGCTAAGTCAGATCGCGAGTCGCGGACTAATTCCACGTTCGAACGACAGCCGACTAATTTTTGCTTCGAGCCAATTTTATATGTGACCTGGCCATGTCCTTGAGCACGCGCTCTTTCTCTCTCTCTCTCTCTCTCTCTCTCTCTCTCTCTCTTTCTTTGGTTAATAATGTAGGATGTTACTGTGTCAGTATGCCAATCCCTTCTCTGATCGGTAGCGACAACTCTGTGGCGCTAGCACAGCTTTCCACTACGATAGCAGTGAATCTTTCACGAGATTGCCGTATGTCGTTATCTATTGAGAGCTTTTCATTTAATACAAGAACTTTTTCTTCTGTCAGATATGCGGAAGATCATATCTTGTGAAATAATAAAATATTAAATAAGATCATATCTTGTGAGACAACATAAAATATTAAGTTATACTACAATGATTGAGCGTTGATGAATATTTATATTAATTCTACAATAATTGATATTGCTGACAGTTAATGCTGGAAAGAAGTTAATATTATATAAGGTCTGTTTTCATAATATATAGCAAAAGATCTAAAGATAGAGAAGAATTAAACATTACCAAAAAATTCAATGAATTGAATGAATTTTGTTGATGAATCTCTTGGTAATCTCTTTTTAAATAATTATATATTTTAAAAAAACAGGCCTAATTTTCTCTATTGAGCACTTAAACTAGATAAAGTCGAAATTAAGCAGCTTCATTTAATGACATGAAATAGACGCAAAGATTAAATTACATTGATTTTATTTCTAAAACAACTGTCCAAAGCTCTGGATGAAAGTTTTGATACGGTCAGTGTTTCCTCGCGCGACAATTTTCGACCCTTTTTCCACGCATCAGGACACCCGAATCCCGCGTAGTATTGACGTAGTAGTTTGAATACAGGGAGAGGGAACGGTGACGGTGAGGGGAAGATGGTGACGTGGAGAGGCATGAGGACGAGAGTCCAGAGAACGGTCTTCCAAGTCCGCATTTCTCTGCCGTCTCCACCCCCATCTCCCTTTCTCACTCACCCCTTGCCTTTATCCCATGTGCGCCATTCCTCTCCGTTTCCTACACCTCGTCCTTGCTGGTCGTCCTCGCCCTCACGTCTTTCCTGCCCTCCACATCCGTCCACCTGTTTCCCTCTCCTCTCCTGGCGCCATCCTGCTGGCACCCTTGCGAACCATCCGAGTTATCCGAACCCCTCTGGATATCTCCATACGCCACTTACTGGGCTCAGGATGTTCTCCGCGTGTACGTGAGCGGAATCTGCGAGCGCGCGGAATGAACTCGGTTAAGCGACGTAGTTTTTATCAATATCGCCGCCAGCTCTTTCTGATACGTCAATCTATCAGTTTGCGATTCTCCCATTCTATTTCAATCTTAGAAATGACTTATGTAGAAATACATACAAATTTAGAAAATGTTACGAAATAAAGAACGCTTAAAAAATCTAAAAAAATGTAAGACCCTTACTTAAGTTACAGTTTACTATTTTTCAAAAAACATAAATGTTTATGCATTTAAGATCTCTGGAGTACGTACACACATTTGCAATTTCCAATTTAATATTCAATTAGTAACAGTAAAAAATTATTTAATTAACATCTAAGTTATTTAATTAAAATATCCGAATTATTGGGAGTACAAATTAGTTCGGTCCGTTTTTTGTGTTCAAAAAAGTATTTATTTCAAAACAAAATGAACAGATAATTAAAGTATTGTCCATCGCTGCCTACTACTTTTTCCCATCTCTCAGGCAATTTTCGAATTCTATCTCGAAAAAATGACTAGTCTTTGGAAGCGATCCAATTTTGGAGCCAATTTTCGATTTCTGCGAAAGAAGTGAACCAGTGACTTGCCAAATCGTGCTGCATCCTTCAGAACAACCAGTAATCAGAAGGAGCAATGTCCGGAGAATACGGCGGGTGCGATAAAACATCCCATTTGAGCGTTTTCAAATATTTTTTTACTTTAGCGACATGAGGCCGAGCGCTGTCATGAAGAATAACTTTATCATGTCTTTGCTCATATTCCGGCCGTTTTTCTCGCAATGCATTCAAACGAATCAATTGTAGCCGATACCGATCGCCCGTAATGGAATCGCAGGTTTCAGCAACTCATAGTAAACAAGACCCTTTTGGTCCCACCAGATACAGAGCATGATCTTCGAACCATGAATGTTCGGCCGTGGTGTTGAGGTCGATGGCAACGATTGACCGAGCTTAGCGTAGTATTTTTTCTTCTTGGGATTGTCGTAGAATATCCACTTTTCATCTCCAGTCACAATCCGATGCAAAAAACCTTTTCTCTGTTGTCTTTGAATCAGTTGTTCGCAAGTGAAAAATCGCCTTTCTCTCGGTTTCAGTTCAGGCTCCCAATTTCCTTATTTTTGAATCATTTCCAATGGCTCTCAATCGTACAGAAATGGCTTGTTGAGTTATCCCCAATGATTCTGCAAGATCCTCTTGCGTTTGACTCTGATCTTCTTCGAGTAATGCCTCTAATTCTTTGAATTTTTTTGGCTGTCCAGAGTGAGGCTTGTCTTCAACACTGAAATCTCCATCCTTGAAACGTCGAAATCATTCCCTACATGATTTATCAGTTATCAGGAGCAGTATCACCATAAACTTCGACAAGCATTCGATGGGCTTAAGCCGCACTTTTCTTCCAATTAAAGCAGAAAATCAAAACCTCCCGCAAATGCTGCTTGGTTAACACGAAATTCGACATTTCAAACACAGTAAAAATCAAGATTTTTGTATGAAACTCAAAGCGATATAAACTGAATATTATTAGCAGATGTTTACCCTCTCTGAAACCGCCAAAATCAGCTGTCAGCATTCACAACAGCTGGAGCCGTCTTTAGGGAAACGGACCGAACTAATTTGTACTCCCAATATTTAATTAATATATGCACATATATAATCTTTTCTAAAAAAAATTGAAAATTATTAAAATTAAAAAACAGAATTCGGAAACAATATCTTAAGATAAACTTTATCTAAGCGTGTCCAAATGATTACAAATATAATAAATCTCTAAAATTCTCTTTAAACTCTTATCTATCTATTGTACTATATCATATTTGACTTCGATTGAGTTCATTAGTAGAAGAAACATGACAGTAAACATGCATCTTAGATATCAACATGTTTGATAAATGTAATTTACTTCTACTTATATTAGATATCATATTTTAAATATCTCATATTTTCTTAAAATTCTTAAGTTGTCTTACATTAATGCAGTCTAAGTATATCTTGTCAAATAATTCTGCATTAACTAACATTCGTAAGTTCACGTAAACAAGTTGAGAAAGTTTTATCTAAGACGATTAAGGTTCGCAGTTTCGTCTCTCGTCAAAGTGCCTCAGCACTTGAGCGTCACTGCGTTGGCCAGCGCTCTCTGTAGGGGTGGTCACCCTCGCCGGACTGCAGAATGTTGTCGCTGGAGGCGGCAGCAACGATGGCCAGGGAGATGGGGTGGCTCGTCGAGCGGCCGGCTATAAGGGGGTGGACTCTAAAGTCCATCCGAAGGGTAGCTACAAGCGTAGGATGGTATACGACAGAGAGAGAGAGAGAGAGAGAGAGAGAGAGAGAGAGAGAGAGGGGGAGGGAGGGAGGGGGGAGGGGAGCAAGGAGAGTCGAGAGTGAGAGAGAAAGAGGAAGAGGAAGAGAGAGAACACCGGAGAATTTACGTCCCCCCGTGAATTCCTACAGGACCTCATATCGCGCGTACACGTACATGCACGCGCGCGCGCCACACACGCACGAAGACTGCACACGCGCGTGGAACGGTATATAGCTTCGGAAAATTCTCGCACGCTGTGGATGGCTACAGCTAGTTCCAAAGGAGCTCTATAAATCCTGGGAACACATGGCGACCACTTTCTTCGGCTGTGTACGATTTGTACGGCGCTACACGTGTCGCGCGGCCGGTCTCTTTAAAGCTGCGCGCACATACGCCTTTACATCGCGGTTGTTTTGCAGGACCGTTATTGTGTATCCTTTTGTTCAATACATCCGATAGCAAGTTTGAAACATATGCGTTTGAAGAGAGACAACGCGCCGTTAATAGTGAGTCTTACGTGACAATCGTATGCATACCAGACAACTGAACCTCCCCACGGAGAAATATTTGTGACATATGTATGCAGCTTTAAACATATGGTTGTTGTATGAAATAATTTAAATGCAACATATTTTCTGGTTTAGATACAAGAATTGATATTGGATATGATTTAGTATTCGAGATACGTAATAGATCAAAATTTTTCTTATATCGCCCATATTTCACTGAAATAAATTAATAATTTCCCAATTCAACTTTTTTAATAATTTAACATCCTACTCATTTATTCATTGGCAACAAAAATATTTTCATATTTAATAACTCCTATTTGATTTTCTTACTTTACATAAAAAAAATATGTCATATAATTTTATCATGTCATAGAAACTGATGTCATATTAATTTTACTTAAATATTTTATCATTTTTTAATATTATGCAGTATTTAATTTAATATTTATCAGTTATTAATCTGATTTTTTGATTTTTTTAATCTAATTAATTATTAAAATAACGGTATGAAAACCATACGGTAATAATAACTTGACAGATACAAATATATTAAGTTTGCGATCGTTTTTTTCACTATATAACATATTTCTTTAAAGTTTTTATATTTAAGTCAGCCTGTAGCGAACCTGTAAGTTCTACGCGTTGTCGACAGAAAATGTCAATAAACGTGTAGACGCGAAGGAACCTTAACGGTGGACCAAACAAGAGCGGCAAAGCAAGGCGCCAATCACGCGCGAAGGCAAACAGTCCTGCGGACCGCTGTTGATTGCCAGGGAAGTCCTTCCTTCTGGAGCTTGTGTCCTGGAGGTAGACGCGACTCGCCACTACCACGTTCTCTGAATACGAAATCAAAAGACAGCCGGGTTTACGCTAACGCGCAGATTCGTCTCGAAAATTGGCGCATTCGAGTAAATACAAGAAATTCTGAAAAGAATTTAACATCTTTCGAAGAACTCTTCATTTTAATGAAAAAGAAATATCTAAAACGTATAGATTAATTTTATTAAGCGTGTTATATCTGGAAAGAATAATTTTGATTATTACGGTTTTGTAAAGAAGAAAATAAAACAACCCACATTTCAAGGATGTCAAGAATCAACTTGGCCGATCTTGACCCTCTCGATTTGATTCCGTGGCGCCGACATCGAAAGAAGCGGGCGCGTAGGAGAGACGTGTTTCGCTTGTCCAAGCCTTGGCCTCGTGAATATTCCAAGCTCTAAAAGCTTCCCTCCCTCGCCCTTCCTTACTCGCTTAGAGCAACGACGAGCGAAGGGTCCATCACGTCCATAACAAGCTATCTCTCTTTCTCCCTTCCTCATCCATACCCCTCTCTCCATTCTCGATCTAACCTCTCTAGGCCTCTTCGAGGATGGCTCTCAAAGGGTCCAAGGCTATGGAGACGTTGGCACCTGGGAAAGAGAGAGAACCGGTGCGGAAGACAGAGAAGGGCATATCATGGAAGAGATAGCGAAGGCAGGAGAAGGAAGAGGGGAAGAGAGAAGAAAGGGGGCTAGCCATCGTGCCTACGTTAGGTAAATTCGGTGTAACTCGAGGGGATGAGGATAAGAGCAGGTTGTGGATGAGGTTGGGGAAGAGAGGAGAGAAGAGCGAGAGAAAACGGGGGAGTAAGCGAGGAAGAGACCATCGCCCACAGGGGTGGACTGTGATCGATAGCCACACACTTCGGCTACCACTACCTTCAGATCCCTGGACTCTTCCTACGTCGCGTCGGGTAACTCGGCTTGCGGAGCTTGCGAGCTGAAGATCGTTGAGTCTGGCAAAATTTTGCACAGCTCTCTGATCCGGGAGAATATATGATAACTAAATTAAAAATAAATAAATAAGAATGCGATGTTGAGTTATGAACGAATTAATGTGACAAGAATGTTGCTGGAAGATCAACGAGTTTCTGACAATCAACAATAAAATGATATCGAAGGAATGTTAGAATAAGAAGTGATACATATATAATTACGTTTCTATTTAAAATTTCACGTGTATTGTAGCAATATAAGTATAAAAGATATTTTATTATATTCAAAATTTTCAAAATCACTTAAAAACTTTAAATCACTTTTTCAATCAGTGGTTTTGCGAATTTTACAAAAGACAAACTTAAATAAGAAAAAGATTGCCTTCGAACAATTTTTTATTGTTAGCAATGTTGTTATATGTGTAAATTGTGTTCTGGAATATCTTAAGGCTTACTATGTAGCTGCTGTCATTTGTCAAAAATCGTACTAATCATTAATTTCCAGACATTCGTCTCAGTTGAGTTTTTATAATTTTCTTATACCAGTTTCCGTTACATTTGAAGAATTCCTTCACATCATTAGTCATCTTTGACAGGTCTTCACTTCATACTGTTTGTTCAGGCCGCTAAGGATTAGAGTTTAGCTCTGAAAATTTCCAGATTTTCTGCACACAGAAATGTGATCTTCTAGAAATCGCGTAGCAGGATAAGTCGGATTTTCTTCAAAGCAGAATTACATGATATTTGAACTTGAAATATGTATGTAATATTTATTATTAATAATAATAATTTAATAATTGTATTTTGATTAGTAAAATCATAAAATGAAATTGTAATTATTGTAAGTTTTAAAATAAATTTTAGAATAAATAAGCATTTCTTTGACAAACTTCTAATTTGACGCTCAATTATTTCAACTTGATACAAATCAGAAAGCTAACTAAGAGATTTACCTTGATATTACATTAAATTATAAAAAGATCATTAAAAGTGTGTAATTAACGTCACATTGTATATGCCGCACGTATAGTCCACATGAGAGTATATAAACACCTAAGGGTAAATCCGTTTTGCGCGTTAAAGGGAAAATCCGCTCGAAAGTTGTTTTTTCTCATGCTCACGGCTAAGTGCGCCGAGATACACTTTTCATAAGGAGAGACATTACTTCGTCCGCCATTACGACATACGAAGATTAACAACTACTTCCTGGCAGCGAACGGTCGACGTTCTCCTTTTTGCCTGGCGCACGACTAATTGCAACCATGCGAGCATATTTCTGCGCACAAGGCTCGTCGGGGATGAGAAAAATGACATCCTCGCGCGTCCCACCCCCTTTTCCCTACCCTTCGCGACGCGGCTGTAAAGGACATTGTGTGTATAGGGAACTGC
>Ga0157364_1009076_pt1 | contig 10303 bp, 6 predicted proteins | sample AttsexASBM2_FD_111476 | JGI IMG/M metagenome (GOLD analysis project Ga0157364, IMG submission 111476) | Fungus gardens microbial communities from leaf cutter ant in Ribeirão Preto, State of São Paulo, Brazil - Atta sexdens ASBM2 | ecosystem: Host-associated > Fungi > Mycelium > Unclassified ... | reverse complement strand
TGTGTGTGTGAGTGAGTGAGTGAGTGAGTGAGTGAGTGTCGCACGTCTCGCGTGCGCGATACAACAAAATAGACACGCGCGTATTTGGTCGTGTAACTCGTACTGCATATCTCTCGAAAGCTCAAGTGTATCTTACACTTTATCGCCGTTAGACATTACTTCAACGCCCCTTTCCCCTCATTATCTCGATATAGAACGCGTCTATCTTGATTCCAATTCGTAATTGTCATAGGTCAAGCAAACAAAGATAAAGCGGCTTGCACTATAAATCGAAAATCCACCGTAAATGTAAAGTATCGAATATCGATGTGGCGTCGCGACGTCGCGAGACTCTTCAATTTGTTAACCGCAAACTCAGCCGAACTATCATTTTCGGCGGAACGATTTATCGATTGATTAAACGACAAATTCGGCTCGCGTATCGCGATGATCTCAGTAATTATAGTCGATCCGAGGTAGGGTGTAGGAGTGGCGTGTGCAGTGCGTGTTTATATACCATAGTCTATATAATTAATACCATTGCCGTACCGTTTTTGTTTCCAGCTGTCGCATGTCCGCGCGTTGGCGGCCGGCGGCAATCACCTGCCGTTCCATGAGAAGTCCGAGGAGACTTTCCCTCGTGGCGGCTCGCCTACGCCTGTGACCCCGACGCCGACCACCGTGCAGCAACTACTGCGCCGTGCCCAGATACGTCGAAACGAAAGACGCACCCCGGATCCGCACGATGAGTCGGCGAAGAGACCGCGGGTGCCGTCGCCGCCGCTCAACAACAACGACGCCACACCCACGGATTTCTCGATGGTCAAGAACAACCACCTGTCGACGAAGGTAGAGGGCAACGGGGTGCACGACGAGAACAGCCTCGTCGAGGAGAATATAAAGTGCGAGCCGTTGGAGTTGACCGGCGGTAACGGCGGCGGCAACGCCGGCAACGAGGACTCGTCGGATTCCGGCGCCGCGGCGTCGGACCGGCCGCCCGCGTCCGCGAGCAGCAACGAGCATGAGCCTGAACCAGAGCACACATCCGCGCAGAACTTCCTGCCGGAGAGCAAGCTCTTCACGTCGACGCCCGGCAGCTTCAACTTCAGTATGGCGGCGCTCACCACCGATCACACGCCGTTGTCAGGTACGTGAGAGACGCCAGATCTCCAAGGCGGGCCTGTACGCACAGACCAATTCGCGGCCCCCTTGGGCCGCGTTCAACTACCCTTTGACCCTTAAGTGCGCCTCAATTGCTCCATTTATATTAATCCTTGGACTATCTTTTTTTTTTTCTACCCAATCTGAAGTAGAAAACCTTGTGAAGAAGGGATCGAGTCTTGATTTTTTTTTGAAAAGTCCAATCACGCCTGTCGTATGTATGTATGTTTTATTCTTCTGCACTTAAGGGTTGATCGTACGCGATTGATCGTCGCTCCAGCGCACACGGTTTCTCCGTGATCGTTCGATCGCGGCATTTCTCACTATGTGCACGTTTGTAGAATTAAAAGTCACGATTCGAATCGAATGTTGACTACTGCCAACACGCCTGAGTTTGTTTCGTTTTGCCTTTTAAGAAAGATATATTCGGTTGTTTTCGTTAGCTTGATTGGTAGACTTTTTTGTTTGAGCACCGTTTGAGCACGCATATCGTCCGTGCGACTGGAGTCCTCGACTCTTGGCGTAGCTTCCGCTTTCGCGCGGCCAAGTTTTGTCCGCACCACCACCCTCGCACCACCTCTGCATCACTACGCGTTTTTTCTTTTTTTAATTGCGAAATTGCGTACAGGCCATTGTTGAGTTCCTACGCGCGATAGCATTGCCGTTGCTACGTGTGACGATAGTGAAATTTCCAGGGTTGGGCCATGGCTTGCAGACGCCGGATCTAGCGGGCACTTCGCAAGGTAAGGAACTTGAATATTCTTTTTTAGCTCTCTGCCCTTTTGAAATCATTAGAATTGCTTGAGAAATCGAGGTAATCGATATGACACGCTCCCGCTATGTATGTGGCACTCGTTATCACGCGCGCGACCGTAGAAACATGCGTTCAATGTGCGTTCTTTTGATTTTTTTAAGGGCACTCTGCGCTACTTTATTATTCTTCCACTGACAGTCGATACATCGCGACAAACCTCGATCGTACGCGATGTAGCGGTTCGCTCTAATAAAAGTAACTAAAAAGGACTTGTGCAGTTATATCAAACTAACCACAAATCACAAATTATAAGAATGAAAATGTTTACTGGTTGCGGTGAAAGAGCACTACTATCTGCTTGAAAGATTATTAAATCTTTTCTAATTGGCATGCGTTCCAAAATCATCGATATCATCATTACAATACGGCACCATTTACGAATCGCCTACATTTTGCATATCATAAAAAAAATCATATACTACGCGGAGCACGTGCGGCTCCACGGCCTTCGAGCGAGATACAGCCGAGCTCGGTAACCGTAATCTTACAGCCGAGTTCGAAAACAGACTAATTCGCGGAATTTCACTAATTTTTCCTTGTCGTATCTTTTTTGCAAAATTTAGCACACAGGCACGCTTGTCGATTGTAACTTACGCTCGTTAACCGATACGCCAATACGCTCAAATACATAAATATGAATTGCGATTGAATTCGTTATGACGTTTATCTAGATTCTGTATAAAAGATGAATTCGCGCGCTGGCACGTTTCACAAGTGTTTTATTACGTTATGTATCGGAAACGTTATATACCACGTTGCGTTTGATATGTTAATATAAATATATCTATATACTTTGCAGATATCATATAAAAGTAATTACTTTTACTTGTAAATTTTGTACGTTCAATAAAAATGTAGATGTATAATATCGATATTTATCTATTTATGTTTCAAATCGGTACTCTTACTTCAAAAGTGACACAATTAAAAAAATGTGATTTTCGAGTTATTATTATATGAATAAGTTAGATAAATGTTATTCTATTAATCAGAAGTGAACTAATTTAACTTCATCAAAAAAACGTCAAATAGTACAACTCAAAAAAGTGATTTACAAAAAAAAAATCGTCAAAATAATCACTATACAAAAAACGTTATTTTTTTTAAGGTTTGTAAAACAGAATAAAAATGACATTTGACTATATTAGAATATACGTGTTCTTTTCGTCGATACTATTTCATTAATAAATAATTTTTTATAAAATTGAAAAATAGTTTCTTTTTCTAAACTTAATTTCTTGTCATTTTTTTTAAGTAAGGGAGCGATACGAGTGTAAGTGTATTTCGGGAGAAACATACGGAATTTAATAATATATTATTCAGATCGTTTCAAATAAAATATTTGTAATATAAGACCAAAAGTTATGATCATCTAAATAGAGTAAAACACTTACATCAAGAATATATCAGTTATTACTATTACTATCATTGACATATCTCGTATTCGTATTGTTGTTATTATTATAATAGAAGATTTTTGAATAGATAATTTTTAATTGTGACTATAATCTTTGAGAGAAATACGTTTTCCAGATACATATCGAAACTATCATACTTGCTAAAAAGTTTTCCTACAAAGCAATTTTGACTTACATTGAACGAGGTATCTAAGAATCATACATGCTGTAAAAGAGTTAAGAGTTGTGTTCACTCACAATCAGAGAAATTTCTTTCCGAGACACCTTGTACGCCTGCTAATTTTTTTTTCGTTTTTTTTCTCTGCAATCGAGATAATTGAATGAAGAGCGTAGTTACGTGGGCAGAGCGACGCCTTTGAGCTAACGACAATTTTATCGACTCGCGCGAAAAATTCACACTGGCCGCAGCAGATACATTCGCTCCAACATCGAACCGCCGTTATTACCATCAGCACAATGATGTATACGCCAACGCAATTGGTGTAAAAAGAAATGGAATGAAATGTACCAGAGTTTGGCATCACTGTGCAATATTCGTGCCGCGCCCGCGAGATCGTCACCCCGGTTTATACGACATCCCGAGAGGGGTGCATCGTCGGGTCTAAAAGAAAGGGGATCAACGACGCACGATGACGCGCCTTCGGCGTTTGTATATACGTATCGCATCTGCCAGTTTCCCGATCAGGTGTTGAATGATCAGCGCCGATGCTTTGAGTGTCGTTGACATAAGTGTTGCTGATTTCTCGATAATCGATCGTTGAAGTGCTTGTATCGCTCGATTGAACGGATTGGGCTGCGTATCGATGTGTTGTTAACGTTGTCTGTCTTCCTCATGTTAACGTTTTGCAATATAAAATCAATATTCGCGGCATGATATCGTCGATACGATGCCGTGACGTTTATCACATTCGTAGGTACGATGAAGGAAAGAAAAGAGAGAAACAAAGGAATACAATATGACTGTGATCAATAATGCGTCGAAAATTATGTCTCGCAATTTTTGATTTTCGATATTTTCCCTGATCTTTCGTATACATATATTGTAAAAGAGGATGTGATAGGTCTAATCATTTTCTTTTTTTTGTATTTGCAAAACGTACTCTTAACTATCCGGAGCTGACGTTAAATTTTATAACTTTGTTGACGCCAGATCTGTAAAGCCCCGATCTACATAGACACAAAACGCAGGTCGCAGGTGAAACGTATTTCAGATTGTAATAAGTCGCAGATCGCAATATGTTAGAAAGTTGAAGTTCACTCAACTTCCTGCGTCTTGCATTCTACAATCTATTATAATTAAAATATACGTTAGATTAGTTTCTAATTTTGACCTGCAACCCGCGTTCTCTGTCTTATATACATCGGGCTTAAGATCTATTTAATTTATATCGATTAAAAGGTATTAATTAATTTGAAGGAATCAAAATGACGTAACTATATTGAGAAAATTTTCTGATTGAAAATGAACGGACCAGAAAATTCTAATCATAGCACTCAGATTCTGGTTGTCTCAACTAGAATTATAGAATTGTAATAGATCAATCAGAAAATTTTAATTTGTCCATTTTCAGCCAGAGAGAATTCCAATAAATACAACCAGATTCTTTCCAGTGTATGAAAAAAATGTGTGTTTGTGCGCGCGCGCGCGCGTATGTGTGTGTGTGTGTGTGTATGCGTGAATACTAAGTTTTTTTAATAACAATGATTCGAAAAAAAGAGTACAATATGACTGTGCTCGATAATGCGCCGAAAATTGTCTCGCAACTTTGATTTTCGGTATTTTCCCTGATCTTTCGTATACATATATTGTAAAAAGAGGATGTGATAGGTCTAATCATTTTCTTTTTTCTGTATTTGCAAAACGATGTACTCTTAACCATCCGGAGCTGACGTTAAATTTTATAACTTTGTTGATATCAGATCTGTAAGGTCCCGATCTACATAGACACAAAACGCAGGTCGCAGGTGAAACGTATTTCAGATTATAATAGGTCGTAGACCGCAATACGTAAGAAAGTTGAACTTCACCCAACTTCCTGTGTCTTGCGTTCTACTATATTCTACAATCTATTATAATTAAAATATACGTTAGATTAGTTTCTTCTGTGTCTTATATATATCGGGCTTAAGATCTATTTAATTTATATTGACTAAAAGTATTCATTAATTTGAAGGAACCAAAATGGCGTAACTACATTGGGAAAAATTTCTGGTTGAAAATGGATGGACCAGAAGATTATAATCGTAGCAGTCAGATTCTGATTATCTCAACTAGAATTATAGAATTAATAGATCAACTAGAAAATTATAATTTGCCTATTTTCAACCAGAGAGAATTCCGATGAATACAATCAGACTCTTTCCAGTGTATGAAAAAGATGTGTGTGTGTGTGTGTGTGTGTGTGTGTGTGTGTGTGTGTGTGTGTGTGCGTGCGCGCGTGCGTGCGTGCGTGCGTGCGTGTGTGAATACTAAAATGTGTGAATACTAAATTTTTTTAATTAACAATGATTCAAATTTATAGATATAACATAAAAGAATATAATTGAATAGGTCTAATAGACGACCATCAATTCCTTTGGAGAAACATAATTGAATGGGTTCAATAGATCCTATCGTCAACTCCGGAGGGTTAACAATGAAATTATGTATAATTAAACGAAATTATCTTTAATTAAACGAAAAGTAGAAAAAGAGAGAATTAGAATGCCAAGTTATAGCGTATTATCATATTACAAATTTTAACTACTATAAAACATTAGACGAGAAACGAGAATGCCTATAACGATCTATATCGAGAATCACCGCACTAGCGACGTGTATTGAGAGACGGAGCTGGCTGCTTACGGCGCGATTACATCGTTTAAGGTGATATAGGAATTACCCTCTTCGTTAATGGTAAATAATTACGGGAACGAAGAACGACGTACTTGAGCGTGCGTGACCTTCCACAAGCAGATTTCGGCAGCCGCCGTATTGAATGCGCGCGCGCGTGTTTGCGTGTAAGTGTGCGTGTGTCGAGAAACCGTCCGCCTGGAAAAGAATAAGAAATATATTCGATCGATCGCGCGCGTATGCGTGTGTATATGGCGTGTATGTGCGCGTAGGCTTTTCACGGTTCGGCCAAGTCTCAGCTGGTAAGAATGTTCACCGAGCAGTCGTCATCGACCGTGATGAGAAACCGTGGTAGGCTGGCTAATGCATTTTTTTTATCAGAGAGATTGCGTATATCGTTTTTTGCTAGTATCTATCTTTGGGGAGGGAAGAGACTATAGAGGAAGAAGAAAATTTTGGCAAGTGTGACAATCAGCCGATCGGTTGGTCGGTCGATCGATTGTGTAAATTCAGGTGCGGCCACGCATTGTCGATTAATATTTGAACGGTTGGCTTATACTAGGTTAGTACTGAAAAAGTTTATCACCAGGGATTGTGGAGCAAGGGAAAAGAGAGAGAGAGAAAGACAGAGGAGGAGAGGGGAGGGGGGGAAGAGGAGGATTGGAGACCACGTCGATAAGGCTGCAGATGTTATCCGCGAAATTCAAGGTCCCTCTATCTCTGACGAGAACGAACGTGGCCAACTAAACATTGGCCTAACTAAAAATACGACGACCTTGGTACGCCACTCACGTTCCTGCCACTCACTCTCCACGAATCATTAGATACATTAAATTATATCTCGCCGGTTAGTGTACCGACCGAAAAGTAATCGCGATGGCACTCTTTTTGGATTGATTTCTTTTTTTTTTTTAGTTGTTTTTCCTTTGCTAATTTCGGTAAAGAATGTCTTGCCATGCAGCCGCGCGCCGCGCTCGCTGACCGACAGAATTTATGTCGCTTGTAGAGAGAGAGAGAGAGAGAGAGAGAGAGAGAGAGAGAGAGAGAGAGAGAGAGGGGGGAGAGAGAGAGAGAGAGAGAGAGCAGCCTTGTCGGACGCATCTCTTAGATTCAAAAATATTTATAACACTTATAAGGGTTTCAAGAGTATTAGCAATCTCTTCAGTGCAAAGGTTGTACGAGAACACTTTAGAAAACATGCGCTACGTTTGCTAATTATGCGTGTTGTATAATTTAATATTCGTTTGGAATATTTTAAAATGTCTTGTGGACATATATTAATTTTGACAGTATTCAATAAATTATTTGTCATTATTTGACAACTCCGCGTCTTCTAATCCCATTTATCACCGGTTGACTGCAGTCATTTCGTATTCTCTGTCGGAAGGATTTAACGGATTAAATGTGAGTTAAATGAGAGTTTGTAGATAAGCCAGTAGATTCTTCGAAACTGATGTAATTTTTGGTAGACGATGCTTGTTGCTAAGTAAAGTAAGCGCGACGGAGTCTTAACAGCGGAACAAATGATAATGACGCGGTCTTGGCATTATATTCAAAAGCTAAACACGATATTTGTGGTGAACTTGATTCTTTTTCACTGAAAACGTGCGATAATAATCAAGCCGTGATGATAATTAGGCTGTATTCGATTTGGACGCTTTCAGCTCTTCTAATCTTGTTTTATGTTTAATGAATAAAGATAGAATGATGATAAGTGCTTAAAACATGTGAGTGATAAAAACTGAACATAACTTTACTATATTTTTAATGAAATAATTTCAATCTAATGTGTTTGATATTAATATAATCAAATTCAACTAAAATGCTAATTTTTTCAACTATTATCTTATATACTTTTCTAATTATTACTATATTTGTTATGTTACTATTATCATATTTGGTAATATTTACTGATATGGCATCAATTTGCGATCTCCTCGCGATATACATCAGATAACGCGAATATCGCCGAGCCAGTATGTCAACTTTGAACCTTACATGACCAGGAATGGTTTGTGTAAAAAAAAAAAATAAAACAGATCATTTAGTATTTTGTCATTTGGAAAATTGTTGTTCTAACTCGATTAGACACAACTAAGAGAAAATTAGAAAATGTCATTTTTTTTATTTATTCCTATCACTTTTTAAAAAATTTCTATCGATTCTCGAGCTAATCTCTTTTTTTTATGCATGTGCCTCGTAGAGAGTTTTGAATAGCATAACTCGCAAAATTCGACACCGTTCGCAATTACACGGGTTTGAAGTTATTCATTCCTAAAAATTAATCTTTACAAAATTTGAAAAGTACGGGGCTTAATAAAAAAAAAATCTTTTTTTTTTAAATGCTTCATGCTATTGAGTTATGGTTTGCGGGCTAAATCAGTATAAACGCAGTACAATACAATATAATTAAGAAAAAATAGAAAATTCGAAAAGTGCGGGGCCAACTTTACACACATAAATCTCTCGAGTCCAATTTTGACATACAAAAAACGATGTTTTAATTGAATGTTAAACGATGGTGGACAACTGTCCGATTCCAAAGATTTGCGTGTGTTTGGAATGAAAAGTAAAATATATTAACTTCCAAAATAGCAACCATTCAAGGAAACGTGACTAAAAAGTCAGTTCACAAAAGCCTGGAGAGGAGACATCGGATTTGCGCATTCTTTTGCTTGATTCTCTCTTGTGGCCGTGTATTCTCGTCTCTCTTGCGAATACTCAATTTATTTCTCGAAAATGCATTTAAACCGACATATAACATATTGGCCTTGCGGCGTTTCGATTATTTTCCTTCTTTTCAGTATTCGACAGCGTTCTTTCGTAGAGAGGTGCAGATAGGTGGTAATCTGTCGTGAAGTTTAGTGCGGCACAAAAATATCGATTGCGAAGTTGAATTCGAAGCGGTTTATCTTCTTTCTGCGTTTGTGTATCAGGCCGCGTGACGAAATCCCAATGCAACTAAATAAATATTTGTTCTATCACTTTTTAGCTCCCCAATGAGAGAAAGAGATAGAAAGGAACGTATTTTTTCTTTTTTTTTTTTTAGATAGCTCAATGCCCCTTTTCAATAATCTTAAAGAACGCTCTCGCATTTCAGATGCGATTTGACTTTTTCGTTTCCAAGGGTATAATGAATAAAAACGCATATCAATTCACAAGGTGAACCACCGCTTCTTCGAGGCACTACGTTTTTATTTTTTGAATTGTATTTTTAACTCGTAACAGAAACACATTTTTTTATAGCTCGAAATGAATATATGTTCTTGGGATTCACTAAAGTTTTTTGTTATTAATTTTAGAAATTTTTAATTGTAACAAAAAATTATAACACTTGAACTTAACATAAATATAATTAGCTTATAAATCAAATAAAATAAGATTGTGAAATAAAATTATTTTAAACCATTATTTAAAAATTAGGAAAATGTCCCAGCAACTGGGACTCATATATTTCTATTGCTAAGAAAAGTGATTACTCCATTTATTTTCTTTCTTTCAAGTAAAATGATCTTTAATAAAGCCGTATTTTTTAAATATATAATTTTAAAATATACTTATTACAAAAATCTTACAAAAATTCATTTTCATGTTCAAAACAAGAATTTATTTTCTTTTGAAGAGTATTATAAAATTGATCGAAGAAGCGACTTTATGTAATAAACAAATTGAATTTATTTTCATTTGATAATCTTGATGAAATATTAAACTTACTAGGATATATAATTTTGATTCGATGAATTGCTTGTGATGAATTTACGACAGATTTGAGGATATATATAGAAATTTTTGAAAAAAATAATTATTATTTGTATAGAGTATATATTTTTCTGTTTCTAGAATTTAGAAAACATCGTGGTAAATCATTCATATCAATTACACGAATTATCCAAGAAATCTTTTGGCGTTAGAACTCCCCTCCCTTCCCCCCGGATTGAATTTAGAATTTATTTCGAAATCACCGTCATCAGCTTCATTAATCTTGTTTCCAATTGTTGTTCTTCACACGATTTCGCAGCCTAGAATACACCGCGTGTACACGTGGCTATTTTGCTGAATTCCAAACATGTCGGATATCATGACAAAGCGTTAGTCAGC
>Ga0157364_1009075_pt1 | contig 10303 bp, 7 predicted proteins | sample AttsexASBM2_FD_111476 | JGI IMG/M metagenome (GOLD analysis project Ga0157364, IMG submission 111476) | Fungus gardens microbial communities from leaf cutter ant in Ribeirão Preto, State of São Paulo, Brazil - Atta sexdens ASBM2 | ecosystem: Host-associated > Fungi > Mycelium > Unclassified ... | reverse complement strand
ATTATTTATTATTATCATAATAAGAATGTTACAAATATCTATTCTTTCTCGCTATTTTCGAGGAACGTGGCTAAGATGTTCACGTTCACGAAGAATTAGAGGGGCATCGAATGCTGGCGAGAATTTATTATCATCCCGCAAAAACTGTCGAGAAACTGTTACGTAATCAGTACACAGTTCCGTCACTGTTACATCAAGATCGGTCGTTTCGATTGGAATTGAGTAACGAGACAGTGTTTAGATTTGACCAAGCGAAACTAACTTCCACCTCGTAGTTTTTTACTTGCTTTTCCGGCCCGATGAGCCCGACAATTGGGGCTGATAACGTTCGCGGGGATATCGCGAGAGGAGGAAAATTGGCATTTCGGATTTGCCAACGATTTTAATGCAAGGATTGCGCGATCGCGCGAAGAGCGACTCTTCGCCAAGGGATTTCCTTTTTTTGACGTATTTTCGCAGAATTTTAGATCACTCCGACCGTTTAGATGCACGAACATATCTTGGCGTGGCATGCGATATGCTTGATAGTTTTCTCTATGCGAGCACTGTGATTTAGTTAAATAGCAACTCGCTTCGGACGTTTCCTTATGAAACTAAAGTGTAAAGCAAGCCGCTGGAATCTCGATCCGCGCTCTCACCGTAACGGACAACCCCGTTGAATTCCGTGTAACTCATATAAGTGAAGCTGATTATATAAAAAGGATGATCACTATGTCATTTCTTCCAATATCGTGAATTTTTGAAAAATTATTTTTACGTGATCAGATTAAAAAAAAATTATTTTTATTTTTTATATAGATCGATTTTGAGATTAAAATTTGAATAAGTGATTGTATATTGCAAATGAAGAAAATATTTGTGATGGCGAACAGAATTAATTAATAATTCAGTGCATCGTATATTGCGATTTTTAACTGTCTCCTCGAGATTTTAATAACTCGTGCACGCGCCTCGCTTTTGCTCTCGTTTAATTTATTGCTCTCATTTCGTTATATCTCATTTTGATTTTATTGAGATTTCACTTGTCGATTCAATAATGGATGGAATTTACATGGTTCCATAATTGAAAGTTAATTCTTTTAACCCATTTTTTTTCTTATAATATTGAATAAACTTGTACTATTTATAATAATAACTTCAGACAATTTTTTTTGCGATGAAGTAACAATATTTAATTGCCGCGATACAAAAAAGAAAAGCGAGAAATTTGAAGCTGTTACTACATTCCATTAATAGTAAGTGCAATTATTTCATAAAATATATTTCCGAGTATATAAATATTTTATTCATTTTTGCATAAATTCTTATAGTACCATAGAGATGGATATGTAAATATCCAGAGGTAATAGATATTTGCCTAGTTTTGCTTATAACATAGTTTCACATTTGATAAAAAGTCAGACACGATAAAAATCGTGATTGTGAAAGTATTAGTACAACCTGCGGCTACATATAAGAGTCAGGTGCAACATCAAGATTCGTCGCAAACGGTATACGAGCCTTTCTCATGAATTCCGCAGCATCTTTCCACTGCATTTGGCCTTTCGTCAGGAAATCGTGGATTAGAATGAAGAGGTAAAAAGGAAGAACGTGGGGAAAGACAGGACGATGAAGGGGATTCTGGCGTAACAGAGATATCAAACAATTGGTTCCGCCATTAAATACGATCATCATCAGGCACAATTTTCTCAGTTCTGTTAGCTACGCTGAAAATGGTTTCTACCCGCTGGCGGATATCCGAGTTTGCGAAACTGGCCGTTAGTGCTGATGGAAAGCGAACGCGGTGACTACAAAGTTGTTCGCTGTTTTATTCCACAACTCTTGCTGAGCATTTGCTGATTGGCGCTATTAACAGTTTCAACAGCATCGGATTTTCGTTACCAAAATAAAGGAACAATAGTAATTTACGGATAATTTGATTTAGTTTTTATTAGATCTTTAATATTTGTTTATCTAGCTAAATTACTTTATAAAGTTTCTTTCTCTCCCTCTTTTTTAAAATATTGAGATTTATTTAAATAATTTTAACAGTTGTAATTTATAAATGCGATTAAATAAATTGCTGAATATTGAAACAAAAGATTTATTTTTGATAAAATATTTTTAGTATAAATCTTTTATTTGTTAAAAAAAATGTTGCATTCAAATTGCTAATTTATCTCAACAAATTTATATAGTTGAAGATTTCGAAAATAAATTACTCTGAACTTCCAATATATTGTATAACAACTATCTAATAAGATTAAATTATTATATTAGAAAAAGAAGTTTTTTTCAATATTACTATAAAAATAATAATATTGATCTTCTTATGCACTTTGGTAAGTGCTAAAATATACCAAAATAATGATAATAATTATCGATAACATATAATTCGCGTGATGAAGTGTTATACTGTTATTACGGTAACGTGACATTAGCTTGCGCAAGGTTCGAATTTTGTTTTAAGCATTTCACGAACGATCGATCCGGTTTGCAATTGAGAAAATAAAATTTCATCTTTAACGAGCAATTGTGATTTAAAAGGAGTGAAATCGTCCGCAAATGAGAAAACGAGAAGCGCGACAGTGCAGAAAATAAATGGGGAACGCCCGTGAGTGATGGCACATGAAGACCGAATGAACGTAATTTAATTGGACGCTCTAGAAAGTGCATTCCTAATTAATCGATTAGCACATTATTAGTTCTCGCATTGAACGATGGCAAATCAGGAAGCGCGTAATTAAACATTTAATTTAATATTGCGCTTCAGCTTGCCAATCACTTTCCATAATGATTACTAATGAGAAAAGATTTTCTCGATTAACATAAACTCTTCTGATGGTTTATATACAGGATTCGTTAATACATTCTCTCTATTCAAAAAGGTATTTTATATATATGTTTTTATTTAAATGAATTACTAAAAAATTCGTTAACATTTATCAAATCTGAACATTTTATACATTTACAGCTTTATTTTGTATATTTAATATTGCGATATTTATTTGCAAAATAAAACAATGAATTATTCTCGGTTTCTAATAATATTTCTAATTTTCCAGGATAATTATCGCATTTTCAAATCGCGAAGTCAAATCGTTACGCCGAAACGGACATCAGTCGCATTTTTTTGCTGGGCGTACAAGGAAAGCAGAGGAATCTTCTCGATCGCTTCAAATCGCCAACAGTATTACACGAGCTCTTTCATATTGCGCATAAATATATACAGCGATCGGCCACGAAATCAGGAATAGATTTTCATGAATTTTCCTCCGGGGCCGGTTATTGCCCAGTCGTTGGCCTGATTCCCTTTCTTTAAACTCCCTTCCACTTCCATCTCTCTTTGCCTGATCATGCCTTCTATCCTCTTCCGCGATCGTTCCATTCCTCTTTATCGTCTTCTTCGTAACGCATCTATCTCATCTTCTCTCCACGCTCGATCGTCTGCAGATCCGCCGATCTCATACCATCGATCGTACCGCCCAACTTCTACGCGGCATCTCCGTTTGCTCATGAAATATTCACGCTGTACGACGAAATCATCGTTTGTTAGTCAACACCATCTCTCCTCTTTCTTCTCCTTCTCTCTCCTTCTGTCTCACAAGAGCACGAGAGTCTTACATTATTGGACATTGTCAGCCTCGTGGCCCATTTCTTTCCGCGCTTCGGCGACCTCTTAGTTATCGTCACATTTCTTTTCTCGCGATATATTTACGAAGATAAAATATATAACATTTCAAGTACATAAAATATTTATATATATAGAATACCTTCAATTTATCGCAAAAATGATTAGAAGTTTCTCTCTTTCATGTTTGCAAAAAACAATAATTTGATAAAGATAGTAAAAAGCGCCAAAAAAAAGACTGACAAGAATATATAAAAATAATTTTAGGCGATAATAAATAATGGAATAATTGTTTTTAATTATAATTAAAGTTTTAGTGGAAAATTGTTAGTGAAACTGAGATGCATAAAATGATTTAAAAATTAGTAAAATTTGTTAAATGAAACATTTGTTTTTGTATGTTTGAATTTGTATGTTTAATAACACTTAAGTTCTGTATTGTACTCGAAAGAATATCTGGATTAAATGCTCGGTATGTTAAAATTACTATTGAATATATATTTGATTTTTATTTACATTTGTATTTAAATTCATATGAATTTATAATTTTTTCGATCGAAAACTTAAATATAGAAAAATGTTGATTACAGTTTCATTGCAAAATTTAAAATAGATCTTTTTATTGTGTCATATGCAAAAGGTATTATTATGTTATTAATGCAATCGTCCATGATTTTTCGAAGAATTTGCTAAAAATCTTTATAGTAGCTTCCGTAAAATACTAGTTATGACACGCTTAGAAACGGTTAAATCAATGCCTAAATTGATGCCCTTACAGCTTTGGAACTGGAAATGATACTCGAATATCACAAGGTCGTCGCCACCTAATGATACACGAAACGAAAATTGGTGAAAGGATGCGTGGGATAATACGAGCCTTTCCGAAGGGTGCCGTGACGTTCACGAAGATTTTCTGCACTTTTAATGAGTAGGTAGATCGTTAATAGACCGCATCGATCGTGAGAACATTTTCGTTTTTAGCCTGATAAATCGGTGATCTCGCAACGTCCACATCATTCCTATACGTCCGTTGATGGATAAGCAAATGAAATGAGTTACAGTATCTTAAGATGATAGATACATTTTTGCGATAAGATGATTACAAATTTTCTTTTGCATTCTCAGGTTTGTACTTTAACTCATGAAGTTTATCGCTCGTGTTTAAGATTGTATAAAAAGATTACTAATGAGCAAGCAACCGAAATTGTAGCACATACGACGATACCCTCTTCAATTTGTCAGATGACTGACTACTTTAAGATGCTGGTTTCGATTTCAATTCATGATTATATTCGCATGTAACAATGCGAAGGCAGAAGGCTCGTCTCGCAATGACGAGCAAGAAGTAACAAGTGTGCGCAACCTTCAGTGATGATGGAGGGCTGATTAAGCAAATCAGAAACATATGTATCTGATGCACATGCGATCGATTCTCCTCACCATTACTCAATCAAATTTTGAATTTCAGTCTCAATCTATTTTAATTTTTATTTTTTTGCAAAAATTTATATATAAATCTTTTATTTAAATAATAGATATATCTTTGATTAATCTATTGTATATAATTGTATATTATTCTATCTTTTATTCTATCTTATATTTATTATAATTGTATATTATTCTATCTTTTTATTTTATCTTATATTTATAATTTTTGCTTTAAATCCTGTATACCAATTTTTTATTGGAAAATTTATCCTCTCTAAATCTGAATCAGTGGATAATCATTGATATCAGTGCCAAGTGTGCCACTATAATCAGTGAATTAAATGTGCGATACCTAACCTAGCTAATTTTTATTATGTAATCTAATTAATCTTGTTTTAATACTTAAATTCAATGAATATGATACTGGAAGATTGAAATTAATGTGCAAATATTTTATATAATGCTCAAACATTCTTCCATTTTTAACTGAACTTCACTGATTATCAATACAAAGTAGCCACTGGGTAATTAGTGACTATCCACTGATTCAGATTTAGAGAGTTGCATTACTTAAAAGTACAAATATTTTTAATTTATTCAAAGTGAAATATTAGCATATATATCAAATTATTGCACTCGTATTGCAGCACATCGTCTACTGACAATTAATTCATTTTTATGACATTTGGTCATAATTGGCGGATATAGCACAAATTATCACTGAAACATTAAATTAATTCCAGCATTAATTAAAATTAATTTTGACACAAATTGTATTTCTACGCAATTTAATTGCGCAAGATTGAATTAGATATTATATTTGATGGTATTACTAAATGTTTATTTAGTTGTATGATACGTTTAAGATATTTGATTAAGTAAGATAGCAAGGCAGAGGCTGCGGCTGAATCGCGAGATAAAATAAGAGGGTCGGCGTGTGTGGGATAAGTGGCGTGCATACATACGCACGTCGAATAATAAAACCCGTAGGTACTGCTCGGCCCTTTTTTACATCTCCGTTTACCACTTTACGCACCGCATGATGTTATCGTCGTTCTTACATCACGAATGTAGGCTGTGGCCTCAAATTTAAGCGTCCATCTCGAGGCGCTACAATTATCTTTCCATGCCGGCAAGGTCGCCGCATTGTCCACTCGAAGATACAGTCGATGCAGTTTCACAAGGCTAACATCGTGTCCGTTCACTACAATTAAATAATGAACGTACGCTTTTTGTGATATTGTTACAATATACCTCGCGTAAAATTGGATGAGGAATTCATTGCAATAAGGCGCGTTTCGTTTGTGCTTTTGTGAGTTAAGAAGATCACCGGCACGACTTGGTTTATAATTTTCAATTTTTTTTTGCGGGACTGGCTTATAATGCAGTTTGTTTAAATGCGATGCACTTCGTCCTTTCAGATATAAATGAAGATCGGAGTAAAAACAAAAAAAATCACACATTCGTAATAATATTCAATGATTGCAGCCTGAATGTAAAAGCATGTTTTCATCAGCGTGTTTTCATCTATCGCTGAACGATCTTTCGATGGGATGCGATGCAACACGCACCTGCAACGAATTTCTCGCGTATGTATATCTTTTACGCAAATCAGTCTATGAATTTTTATTTTCGTTGCGAACGATTCGTAATTCGCAAAATCATCACTGATAGATACAAAAACCTCAAAAGAGTTCTATTTTTAATCTTCGAGAGCGTTGAAAAAAATCGTTACGTAATTGAAATCGTTACTTAAATCATTAAAGCATAAACGTTCTTTATGATTATTTTATAGACATTTTGACACGAGATGTGATATTTTTTAGAGATTATACACACATAATTTTTTTACTAGTTAGCATATTTTCCTACGAATAAATATATTATGAAATAACATTAAAGTTCTCGGATTTATCAATACACGATAGATATTATTGATGAGATACAGATATCTATTACATATATAAAACAATTTATCCTGCTTATTACGAAATCTCTTATTACACGCTGTCACTCAATGTGAATCGTAAATTTTGTTTAATCGGAATTTCTCCATGGATTGTTTGTAGTACGAGATAAAATTTCTAAACGGCAATGAAATTTAACAATGGCATTGCGGTACTGCTCGAATTTAATTTAAAGGCAGCAAGTCCATTGTACGCGCGAGAATGTATAAATAGACTTGGCATGGCATGCGAGCCCACGCATCAGCTTTATGCCACCGAAGAGATCTCGTCTTCGTCACAAAACGAATTTACATTTTATGGCCATAGGCACAAAAAGACGATTGAAATTATTTTAATTTTCCTCTCCTAACGGCTTTTTGTATAAGCTCGTTCTTTGATGGAGTATCATTTGTGAATTCGTTAACATCGTAAAAAAATTGCGTTCACTCCAATATTTTTTCGCCTATGTGCGGTTGGCTATTGATATTTATAAAAATCTAATATTGCAATTTCTCTCTCTTTCTCTCTCTCTTTTCAAATTTCAAATATATTTTTAATTTTTTTATCGAATTGAAGAATTATTTATCATAAAAATATATAAACAATAAAACAGAATTTTTAATTGAAATCTCACCTCGAGAAAGAGAGCTTTATAAAATATATTGAAACATAATAAAAAAAGGGGAATATTGAACAAAATTGAAAAATGAAGAACAAAAAACAAGAGATAAAATTGTTAACAATATTAATACTATAAATTTTTCATTACATTCTCTTCTAGAATTCGGGAATGAATAAATTTATAAAATAGGATAAGATCATATATTATTTTATATAAATATTTAAAACAACATAATTTAATTACACATGAAATATTATTCTGCAATGCATGAAAATTATTTAATATAAAGACAATGTGTACGCAGATTATGGAAGATACTAGTAAGATTACTGCGATAGAGGTACTTAATGGCCGGTACTCGGTGACGGTAATGTCGTTCGAGGCCCGTTTTATTGCCGTTTGCGCCAGTCCAGGATCGAGGTGAGGACATTGTTCGAACGTCTGGGAGTCTCTCATGATTGTCGTGCTCTCTATTCTCGTAATAGCCGGCGTATTCAAATACCGGCATGTCGCTTGTATACATTTGCCAGGATTGTTGAGCAACGAAAAGGAGAAAAAAAGAGGTAGAGAATCCCGATGTCGTTCGCGTAATATCCCTTGACACTGCCATGTTCCGTTCGGTTTTGCAAGGATGGAATTGAAAAGAAAAACGGAGTAGATGGAGTCTCATCATATACGACTTTGTATTAAACCGTATCTAACTCGATATATTTGATTCTATTCGACTTTACGTTTAATCACATGTTTTAAGCTCGTTTTTTCATATATAAAATAATACATATAAAAGAATGATTTTGCTAAAATTTTTAAAAATTTAGTTAAATACAGATCTGAAAATAATTTTTTTGAACCATCAAAATAATTTTCTAAGAATTTTTTTCAAGTATATGAAATAATATTGTAAAAAATTTTGATATTCTAACAGAGTTTAAGCGTCCTAACATAAAATTATTTTAATGCTCCAACAAAATTATTTTCAGATTTGCATCTATCTAAAATTTTAGATTCAACAAAATAATTTTTTTTCATGTGTGATTACATAAAATTGCTGAAATCGAACGAGATTTTAGTGATTTGATTGGTTAGATTGATTTGAAATGCAACGTGCTGACTATAAATACGAATTATTACGATCTTTATAACTGTACATCTGAATTTATTTTCCTCTGATCGATCTCATATAAGTAGCCGTCAATCAATTTCGTAGCGAAGGAAAGATCTACGTCCGGAAGATCTTACTCGTTATTCGCGTAGATTTACCTCTTCAAATTTTCTTACTGCCCGCGCAATCGTACAAATTATCGTTATTCCCAAGGCGAAAGGAGGAGATCGGGCGCGTATTATTTACAATTACTTTCGTGCAATGTACGCGATGTTCGCGCCCGTCGTAATTTGCGATTTATCGCATACGGATAGTCATGGGTGCGTCGGCGCACGTACGAAGCCGATTCTAACAAATTGCCGATAGCGAGGCAGAGATGGATCGGGCAACAGTATGAGCAATAGAGTAAGGAGGAAGAAAATAATGGACCACGGGACAAGAGCGGCTTGCCGCTCTCGGCCGGTTTCACATACTATAACTGTTAACGGTGTTGTGTCGGTCAGTCTATATCGAGATCGGCATCGCTCGGCGGCAACAAAAATCACCGACAGGGCGTCCCGCACTCGACTTACCTGTTATCAATTAACTGTTAACGTCACTGTACACTTGGTAGCGTGTCTGCTGCGTATGCTGTCAAGCATACTTGGTAGCTCAAGCCCCTATGAATAATGTATCTTTGGCATATCTCTCGTGCTACTCAATCGAATATTCTGACCCGCGTCTTTATTCTCTGAGAATAATTTAACGAGAGAAATAAAATTGAACGGAATTTTGCGAAATTTGATTTTTTTTGGTTTCCATCGATAAATGTTACTTTTTTCCCATTTGCAGTATTCAGCGATTATAATTTGTAAGAACTTTAACGCAACTATCAATTGTTGGCATTTAATAACTAAATATCTCAGATAGATATTTGTATATAAGAGATTTTGTGACTAATGTGAATGTCGCGTGATGATTCGACATCCGTCACTTTTGCCAAGTTTTGCAATTATTATTATAATTAAATTGTATATGCGTTATTTTGATCACTCCAACGTAAACATATTCATCAGGATCTTTCGTGTCTTGCATATCGGACAATCTCACTTGTTTCCCATCCCTCTCGCGCGCCTGAAGGCACATAAATTTATGAACGAGGAAACGAGGCAGGGATGACGCAGGAACATAGCTTTTGCAACGTCTGCTTTCTTGGGCGGCAAAACGAACTGTTCGGTGATATAAGGACGAGCGTGGGCGATTTGCTCTTGCGCGAGTTCGCAAGCGCAGCTTTAGAACTGGTCTCGAGCGAATTAGACGTCCAACGCATTTTCGCGCTGAAACCCACGAGAGCGCGAATTTATAGGCGTGACTTTGCGTCCCTTTTAATTGCGTTACGTAAGATTTTCTTGGTATCTTGCTTCGGTGTCGTGCAATGATATTCAGGAGTATTTTATATGAATTCTACATAGAAAAAAAAAATTTTACCGAAGTGTAAAAATTTAGCTAGATCTAAAAATAATTTCATTAGATCATCAAAATAATTACGTAGAAAATTCAAGCATGACAAGTAATGCTGAAAAAAGTTTGAACATTATAGCAATCACTTTAAGCAT
>Ga0157364_1009074_pt1 | contig 10304 bp, 7 predicted proteins | sample AttsexASBM2_FD_111476 | JGI IMG/M metagenome (GOLD analysis project Ga0157364, IMG submission 111476) | Fungus gardens microbial communities from leaf cutter ant in Ribeirão Preto, State of São Paulo, Brazil - Atta sexdens ASBM2 | ecosystem: Host-associated > Fungi > Mycelium > Unclassified ... | reverse complement strand
TCTCTCTCTCTCTCTCTCTCTCTCTCTCTCTCTCTCTCTGTCTTTCAATCTTGAAACGGTCTATAAACGAACGCCGATACCAATCGAGATATATCTCTGGTCTAGATGGACTTCGCTCTTTGTATGCGGTACGACGTGCATACAACGTGAACTTCTTTACTCGGATTACACACAGCGGGCGAATATAGCACAGAATTTCGAGGTCAGCAGTGGAAGCGCAGCGAGGCATACGTTAAGTAAAGATATTCGTTGAGGATAGAATCAGGCCTGGTATGCACTCGGAATGATTCAATACGTGAGTATCGTTTCGTTGAAACTGTACTTACAGAAAGATTGCTACTTCATTGATGCATTCGCGAGATACTTGGTACGGAATGATTACGTGCAGGCACTTTAAAACTTTGGAGAACTCGCATCTGTGGCAATAGTTGAACACAATTATCTTTAGCACTTTTTATTCCAATAATTAGTTCTATAAAATAATATAAATAACTTCCATAAAAATTCCATTTAAAAAAATATGAATAAAAAATGTTATGATATGTATAATGTGTATAATGTGTGTGAAAAAGATAAACAACAAAAGAACCTAGAATATTATGATAAAATAAATTAATTTTTAGATCAATAAGGAAGTATCAAAGGAGCTTGTGTCGATCTAAATTTCATAAATTCTATTCATAACTCTCATATACATCTCATCGCGGTAATTTTAAGTTTGTTTTCTCAATTTTCTCAAGTTAAGGTTTAGAACTCGCTTTCGAGCGCGCAACAAGCTGACGTAGACGTAGAATAGCTTTCTTCGGAAAGGGAGGGTTCCAATACGTGTTGCCGATACGGCGAAACGTTGTGAAGTACCGCACGACCGACGAGCAGAGGAAGGGTCGATCGGCGTTCCTGATGTATGTTCCGTTCGGAGGTTCCCTGCTCGCACCTTTCTTCCCTTCTTTTCGATGCGCACAGGCTTTTCCAAATTGACTTTCGCTCTGACTGTCACTTCTATTCCGCTTCCTCCACACGACCCTCGGCTACCAAAGAACGCTTGGTATGCGCCTCTCGCGCCGAGGGAAGAAAAGCTGCCGGAACACCTCTCTCTTTCTCTTTCTCTCTCTCTTTCGTAGCCGCTCTCGGTTGGTCGGTCGATCGGTCGGGCTCCTTATTTCAGGGCAACACTGGCTTCCCGGGATGAATCATCGATCCTGCGTGCGTATGTGCGTGTGGATTTTCATCTCGCGTGTGCGCGCGCGTATACGAGCGGCATGCCGAGAGCTTGGGATATAGTTCTCTGCTGCTGGAGGTCCTTTGAGGGGATAGAGAGAAGTGCACGGATGCGAATCCTACCGTTCGACCCTCCGACAAATTGGCAATCCACCACTATGGAGAGAGAGAAACAGAGAGAGAGGGGAGGAGGGGGAAGAGAGAAAGAGAAAGGAGAAAGCCCCTCGAAGGGTCGGCCGATGTTAGTACGCACTCGAATCGTTTTTTTTCTCGTGCATCGCGTTAAATGTCGCATGGTCAGTGATTACACGAGTTATTACAAAATGCCTTTTTATTCGCGGTTCCTACGTATTATCTGATCGTATAAGAAAAAGTTACGCTTCACGAAGTTTAATGATACAATTTGCTGATAAAAGTCTCGGCTTGTACTGTCACAAGGAACGTAATGACATTAATTACTAATAGCAGGGTTCAAGTACTATGACGGTATTAATTAGTAGATACTAATTAGTAGAAAAGGTAATGTCTACAACTAGTAGCCTCTCAAATTATTCACGATAATGTGACACAGCTGAGGCATCTCTACTACGAACGATGCTAGTCGAGAGATCGTTGGATAAGCAAAGGAAGAATGCACGATCGATCCCTGCTGGCTTCAAAGAGCGACACTGTCCCGCCGACAATTGACGAATTCAATTTCGATAATTCGCGACAATCCGTTCCGCCTGACTAACAGACTTCCTCTGCTGACTGTAAAGTTTGCTGAAAGAAGTCGGTCTCGCACGTGAGCTGACGGTTGCTTTAACCGTTTCCTCTCTTCTTCTTATCTCTGTATCCTGTATCCCATTTATTTGTCGTCCTTTTTCGCGGAGTACGGAGTCGATGAAAGGGAGACGAGTAGGACGAAGGAGTCGCTGCGCCCGTGACACTCTCGCGTCCCGCTGTTCACCTCTTCCCTCCCATCAGCTTGCAACCCCTTTCTTTCCGCTGTTTTCCCCATGGGCAACGTGGTCACGTACCGGTCGTCATGGAAACCGCGCCAATCGAGATGGAAACTCAACCGTGGAACGGTCTCCTCTCTCCCTCTCACCCTTTCCGCTTTCTCCGACATCGCTTTTCGTCCTCTGTTCCTTTCCCTCTTCGCCAACATGCTAACGTATTCGCATCTCGCTCTCTTCGTCGTTTCCAAATTATCTCTCGCTCCATCGTGCTCCTTCTTATCACCCAGGCAGTTTCTCTGTCTTCATCTTCCGATCGTCCCCACGCACGAAATCCTCGTCCTCGCACACCCTCGTTTCCCAGTCGCCTGGTCTCGTTAGTTTAACCCACGCGCGCCGAATCGTAATGGGAAACGTACAGATGCATTAGAAGAGGCTTTGCCATCCTAATAGATACCTCGTCAGTAGGCAGGACGCGCTCGAAAAAGAACCGCCAGTCTTCACCAAACTCTTTTTATCTATCCTTCTTGCAAGTCAAAGTGAATGAAATTACGATAGAAATATATAGATTAAAGTGCTTAATTTAATAATTTCTGACAATGGAACTTATTATATATGTATGCACTTGTCAAGTATATACATATATATATTATGTGTCAATTTATAAATTTTTTATTAAATAAAATGTCTTTCAAGATCAAATACATAAATATAAGAGATAAAAGGTCTATAAACTACTGGATTTAGTGCTTAAATAAAATAATTCGGTGTAAATTTATAACTACATATCTAATTATGCAAACCGCGTGGCGAATTTAATGTTCAGCTTTAAAACGCAATCTTAACAAAATTAGGAAGAATAATATCATAAATTAAATTGACAAGCAATTTAATAATATTGATGTTCATCTTAAATAAATATCTTAGATAAATATTTTAATATCTGATGATGATAAGCATCTTAAAACTGATAAATAATTTTATTGCTAAAAATATTACCTTAGCCGGGTTTATAAACTTGATTATTTCTGTTCTGTTAATTATTGCACTATTAATTAATTATAAATCTTAAATCTCGCACGTGAATTTAACGAGCAAGTAAAATGCATCAGACACACCGCCGACATTTGCTGAACACATCGGGCAGATCGATAAGAAAGACGACAAGACGATCCCGCCGTAAAGAAACGTGCACGTACACCGTCGGCGTGCACCAACGCGACATCGACTATGCAAGTGGAGTCTGCAACCTGGCTCACGTACAATTGACGTCGTAAAATGCGACGACGGACGAGGTCCCGGGTCCATCTTCCGGTCCGCGTTTGACCTTACCGCGGCCGTACCATGGCTTCTCGACCTCTTTTCCCTGCCGTATTCTGCACGCGATCCCATTAATTCATCGTGAATTCGAGATCCGTCAAAAGGGGAACGACATCATAAGCCCGGATTTATGCCACTGCGATGCGGTGAGCCCTACCTGCGGCACGCCCGTCTTCGCCTGGGAAACAGATGGGTAGCCGCAGATTTCGTATTCACTGTGGTAGCCCGTCTTTATGATTTTAATTCCTAGAAACTACTTTCGGGTGCGCTGCATCTTGCGAGTAACATTCACGTTTCTCGAATACAACGCGACCGTTTATTGTTCATAGCCAGTTCGCGGCATGAAAGTTAAGCCAAAGACGCTATAATTTTTGTCATCGCTCGGTAATGGTATCCTTTAAATGACAAAAGGTAAGAATATCCTGCAGAGTTTTTCTTAGTCTAAAGTAAGAAAAGTACAAGACAATTTTATCGATGTCTTGTTGAAAATTAGCTTTATTCTATTAGTTACGCTTTCTAAAATACTTTTCGTCCCATTTTCTCTCTTTAAGGTAAGTACGAACTTATGATTGTTCCGCTTCAGGCGTAAAAAGAGAAACACAATGAAAAAGACTAAATTATAACTCCACTATTCACGACTAGTCGTGCATGATAGCATAATAATTGAGGTGTTTCATAGACACATTTATCCGTATCACATTTGGCAAGCGACATGACAGGTCGATGACAGTATCAAACATCCAAATTTCTGATCGTACAATTCTAGGGGCGATAATACCGGGAATCAATATTTACACAAGATGATCTATATACAGTTCCCGCCGTTGGACGAGGCTTTTATTAATCCTCATGAAAATGGAAGGTGACCGGCGATGGAGATTGACACGCATACATAATGTTGCGCGTGCGCTGGTTCCCAGGAACTGACGACTGTTATGCAGCCATCGACGATTTATGATCTGGCCACCACTTGGGCCAGGTCGGCATTCGTCCACGATCTATGAGGGATCGATTCCTCAACGATAGGATTCACATAATGATTCTAGAATTTCTTTTTTTAAAAGAAATTTTCTTCAAAGGAACCGAGTTTCTGTCAAAGAGATCATTAATCACTCACGACAAATGTATGTTTTAGACCATTTCCCTATTCAAAATGTTTGTTTCAATATATGTCGCCTAAAGATTTTTCATTCCATTCTATACACGACTTTGACGTTTTCAAATTGAAAACCAAAATGTGCACGTTATTACAGTCGGCGGTTGCAAATATTTGCTCGATGGTACGAATCATTTGTCCAATCGAATGTAATCGTTGAAGCACATCGACAAATCGTCATCGAGGTTTCAACCATCTGTCGTGAAAATCTCGCCCCTGCAGGAATAAACACCGCCCGATAGATATTGCGGTCGTAGAGAATGGCAAACGAAGCGCAATCACGTTTTGCAGGATGGCACGTGTCTCGACAATCATGTAGATTCGTGGCAGAGAGAGCGAATGGTCGTGATTTAAAAATTAAATCTTAATCGGACAGAATTCAAGCCCACGCTTCATGCTCGTATCTGCACGCACACTGATATATACGGAGTACGAAGCACATATGGTCCAGACTGAATGAGCTATAGATCTCTTCTCGCTCTCCTCCCTCGTCCTCGGCTTTCTTCTTGTCGGTTCACTCGTCTGAAATATCTCAGCCAGTTAAAACGCTATCAGTTCTAATAAACGATCATTCGTCTGTTTCGTCCTCCCGTCGTATCGTTAATGTCGTGGAACACGATGAGAATGAGGGTGAGGCAGGGACGACTTTTTCAACCTGCACAGTCACTCGACGTCCGAGACTCAGAGAGAGAGAGAGAGAGAGGGGGGGGGAGGGAGAGAGAGAGAGAGATTGGTCATCCAGATGCCGAGATCGGCGGCGATGATCCGACGAGCAAGCACGACGATCATCGCACGAGTCAATGTCATTATCAATAAATAGATAATACCGCGAGGAGCTTGCGCGTTTGTCGATGTGAATCACCGAATCACCCAAGTCATCCCCATAGTTAGCAGATAAAACGATCTCCCATTGTGGAAACAAAGGACAATTATTGAGAATCGAAATTGCAAGAATCGCACGATTTATTAATGTGTGAATTAATCTTACTATGCACAATTTCTAGTCACGTTATTTTAAATTTCCTGAGAACTATTGTAAAAAGTTGGACTTTTTGAACTCGAGTGATACTATCTTTAATTATATAAATCCCAAGTATGGTACATAAGTTTAATTATTCTTCAAAAAATTGCGTTATTTTATTCAAGTGTATAATTTTAAATTTACGTAACGCAATTTATAATAACGCCACATCACGTAATGTAATCTAATTAATAAAATAAAATTGTCATCATATCAGTTAATTAGACAGCGCGAGAAAAATATTACAACTATATTAAAGATATAAATAATCTTTTACAGACATATTATTTACATTATAATTTTTCTTTGAATTAATTTCAACAAAACTTTATATTCTTTGTACAATAAAATTATACCATACTTTTCATATTTCTTTTAGATTCTATGTTTTATAACTTTTTATAAAAATTTAATTCCGTTATATATAGTCTGTGAAAATTTGAGTACTACATTGACACTGACATTCAAATTATTATAGTGTTAAAATCGAACCCAAGCTGCCATAATCTCGTGTTATAAAAAAAAAATCATCGGTGTCGCTTGACATTCGTCAGCTATGTGGCGAAACTCTGAAAAAAAAAATTTCCCTCGTGAAATGCCTCGCGGCAGGTCAGGAAAAATCATGCATTATTTGTCAAAGCGCACGGTGGCGCGCTTTCAAAAAAGTCGATAGTAATCCACCCGCGAGGTCATAAAATGCGGAAAAAAGCCCCACGATCGGGTAGGAAAAGAAGCGCACCGGGGGTGATTAATCCGGGTGGAAACGGCTTGCCGCGCTGCACAACTCGTGTGACCGATGGTGCGTATCAGAATAATCCAACCTCCATTCAATCATTCGGCCCGTGGGATTAATTCCAAGGGATTAGCATTAATTTCGTTCCGCGCGCGAGGTCAGTCGACTATCTCCGACGTTCGGATGGGAAGAGAAAAGAGCGAAAGCGAAAACGGAATTCCGGAGATTTCCTGACCGTTCGACGTGGCGATGAAAGCAACGCGACAAGAATTCCGTCTGTTTCAAGCATTGCCAACGAATCACACGTGTTAATAGAACTCGTCTGTTACATACAGTAGAAAAAAAAATGTACCAAGTATTTGCGTAAAGATAGAACAGCATTACGTCTGGTCTTTTAAATAACATATACAGAAAGAACAGCTGTATTTAAAAATTTAATCTACATACAGATTTTTTAACAACTAATTTGAGCGTCTTACATTATTTTAATGATCCAAAATTATTTTCAGATCTGTATTTTTAGCTAAATTTTTAAATACTTCAGTTCAAAACCGTTCTTTCTGTATAGCGGAAATAGCGACTATTATATATAGAAGCAATTGTCAAAGAAAGAATGTATGTTTTTTACTTTACCATTGCGTAATATTTTCTCCAATCTTCTAATAAGTAATATTTCAAATAAGTTACTTCATGTATATGAAATACCATTTTGTACGTAACGAGGCTGTTTATTACATTAAAGCGAATTCGCCGACGCCGTTTTTTTACTTAACGAAGAGAGTGCCCGATCCCGTTTTGCGTGCGCGTACAAAGAAATTTACGAAGCGGATTCTCGAAGGCTCGCGATTTTCTGCGCGGCTCCGGATAAATAGCTCTCGATCGCCGAGGATGAGAGCCGACGGTAGTAGCTGGCGAAGGCAAATAATTGGATTGGCTTCTGTATAATTAGTACGCAGGATTAACGAACATGAAAAACGCGTCTGGCTTCGAGAAGTCATATGCACGTAAAGTTTATTACGTGCATCGCATCGTTCCCATCCTTTGTGATTCAACCGATTTTCTCTAATTAGGATAATATCGAACGATTATTTTCTCCCTTTTGTGCAGTATAATGCGCTTTAACCAGTTGTCCGTATTTGGAAATGTTACACTTAATATTTAATAATGATCAAAGTTTTTTATTACATATATGAAAAGTGTATGTAAAGAAGAATATACTCATTGAGTTCCTAATAATTAATTCAAAAATATTTAACGACTGTTTCGCAAAGAAACTCGCTTTTATGGTTCGCACGTCAATTCAATTTAATGGTTTTCCGTTGCGTGATGAGTGAATGGAGGCAAATTTTCTTAAACTATCTGACGAGTGATTAACAAGAGAAGTAGAGAGAAAGAGAAAAAAGGGAAAGAAAGTACGGACAAAAATAAATCTACCTTTTATGATGTGATTCATGTTCACTGGATATGAAATTTTATGGTCTCGCTCTTTATCTTATCGAATTACACGCAGACCATATATGTCTCCGTTTAACTATATGACAATGTGACTTTAATAAATCGTATTACTTATATCTGTAATTTGTCATAATAAATTTATCTCAGTATAATGAATGAACTACATTTCTATATACAATACAGATGCAAATATATATAAGTCTATAATATACATAGCTCCATTAACTTCAACTTTTTTTGTAAAAATGCTAAAAATAATCATTTCCAAACTTCTTCAGTCTTTTGATTTAAAAAGCATAGTAAGTACGAGACGTAGTTTTAAATATTTTGATACAAGCTGCTTTATAAACGATGGCTTTGAGATTGTCTTGAAAAAAAAATTAGGTGTGAAAAACAATAAAAGTCCATAATAACTTTCACAAAATGTGTCGCCGAGTAGCGCAATTAAAGGATGCAGGCGATTTGTTTTGTGTGCCGCGGAGACTCGATGAGAAATCCGTAATCGATACTTTTCGTTCGTTTATGTGAGCTTCGCCTGCATGCAAAAGAGGCACCTTGATTATACGGGGTGGTCCTGATGCGCGCGGTCCTAGTGACACTTTACGAGGCGGTGCGCGACCGTTTTGCAATTCGAGAACTCGCCGACACGTTTCCGTGAGAACAAGTTTTACTATTTCCCGCGCGTTATTCGCGCGTTCAATACTTTCCCGTTAAATGTGTGCGTGTATGTGAAGCGATCGCTTTTATAGTATATATATATATCAAAAACATTTTCTCCTTTTAAATTCAACTTTTTACGTCGTATTGATACATGGATAATGGTTCGCAGACATACAGTAAAAAATAGTTTGTATTTATGTAGAAATGATCCGCTCAAGTTTTTATTAAAACTTTATGTTGAATTTTTAGTATGTCAGAGAGTTAATTTAATATCATGGGATTGTGATTTTTTAATATTTGATATCAAATTGATATTCATTTTTTAGTGTTATAATAACACAATTTACGAATAAACAAATAAAATAAAAATATTTTTTAAATGTAAATTCTAAGATAAATGAATAAATTGCGTTAATTTAACATATTATATAATAAATGCCATTTGTTACATAATATTTGTGTTATTTGCTACATATATTCATCTCGTGTTAAATTAATACAAAAATATTTGAGTGGACTATTTGAAACACGTGTTGTGTTAACACAAATTTTCCTGTGTAAAATTATGGCCAGCCTGTTACAGATCTCGATAATATTTAACACTAAAAAAATGAATTATCTGGATTTGATAGATTCATTGAACATGTTTGAAGCATTACTAATATAAAACAAAATTTCATGTGTGGTTTTTTTCTACTTGGAATACGATATCGGAAACATGATTCTTTCAAATGCGCGTTTACTGATAAAAAATGATTCATCAAAGATTGACATTATCACCTATCGTGTGGTCGGCCGCTTTCTTTATTATCACTCGATAGCGATATGAGACGATGAATCAAAGAACGAGAGGGACATATTGAGACACGTCTACTTGGAAGAAACGGAAATGCGATTGCATTAGCGCGAAACTGAGGCGATGGTCGAAGGTGATTGGTGAAATCATTTCTTATGCACATACGTTTCCCGCTACGAAATGTACATAAAGTACATGTGCAATCTAAGGAGAGCTATACATGCGACAAGTGTGTCTTAAATTTCCGCTCGAGATGATAAGTTCGACGAACGACAGAAGAGAACTCTGCCTCCTTTCTAATCAGATATAAATGAGCGGTAGAAGAAGAAGTAGTTAAATGAAAGGCTTAGGAATCCGAACGAGTGGCGTCACCGCCGATAAGATGGTTTTAAATAATCAATCCTATGTGCAGTTAATCTCCCCGATGAATCGTACCACCGGTAGGAGATGAAGATGTTTTTTTAAATATTCATAATGTCGATGCGGGGCGAGTTCTCAAAACAAGCCTGAACCGAGAGGAAAATAAATTAGATGTGCTTATCTAGCTAATAAATATTTAGCTAATAGTCAGTTAGTCTATTCCAGATACGGCCCGAAAAGTAACCCGATATTTATTATTGCCACTCGACGACGTGAAACGCTCACAGCTGCGTTGACTTTTACGCACTCTTACTTACGTTCGTTCTTTTCACATACATTTATTTGCCTATAAGATATAAACTACAGATATACAATTATCAAATTATCCGAATAATATGCCATCAACAATTTCTTCAATTGTTATCCGGGTGTTAAAAATTGTGGTTTTACGCATGCATTACAGAATTAATAGTTTATATTTAGACAACTGATACATTATACAATAATATATTGTTACTACTACTATATATTATGTAATAATATATTATTATCATTATATTATACTAATATATTTATATTAATAGTTTATGTATATCTAGACACTTCATTGTGGAATTAGTGGGTTATTACATTAATTGAAGAAAAAT
>Ga0157364_1009073_pt1 | contig 10305 bp, 1 predicted proteins | sample AttsexASBM2_FD_111476 | JGI IMG/M metagenome (GOLD analysis project Ga0157364, IMG submission 111476) | Fungus gardens microbial communities from leaf cutter ant in Ribeirão Preto, State of São Paulo, Brazil - Atta sexdens ASBM2 | ecosystem: Host-associated > Fungi > Mycelium > Unclassified ... | reverse complement strand
ATATATATATATATATATATATATATATATATATATGTATTTTTTACTCTAATAAATTTTTTATATCAAATATTACAATTACTGGAAGTAGTTCTATGTTACGTCATATGTCGTCATATATTACTACAGTAGTAACATTACTGGCTCAGCATTAACACTATTGCGTATCAGTAGTAATACTACTGCAGTAGCAGTGATACTAGTAGTATTTTTATGCTTCCAAATATTGGAAACTCCAAATGATATTGAACATGTATGATAGATCAACATTTAAATTTCATTAATTTAAAAATCGATATCGTTTCGATATCGATTCAAGCTAGAATTAGTCTAGCTAGATTTTGATAGAATCGATGATATTTTTCCTTGATTTTATACTCATTTATGATAAGAGACATTATTCCCTGAAAATTTCCTCAATACAAAAATGACGTAATAAGATTATATTAAATGAACTACAAAGTACAAATAAAAGTAATGTTATTCAGCACGAATAGAACAATAAAATAAAGTACAGAAAGAATTACTAGAAGAAAAGATGTAGATTTTATCGACAATTGTAAAAAATATTCCGATTCATATAAAAAAATTCTACAATTTTCTAAAAAGATATAAAATTATCTATAAATTCTGAAAAATTTTGAGAAAGCTTTTATGATTAGAGCGATATTGCAATTGTCAAAATAAAATCGTAAAAAACGTCGATTCGACCTTTGAACGAAAATATTTAAAATATAAGATTACATATCACAAATTTATATCAAAAATGTTAAAAATGTATCAAACTCTCATTGCACTCTCTACATATATAATTTTTTTCACTCAAAAATATTGAAATTTCAATGCAAGTTTCGAATCGACAACTTTTCCATCGTAACAACGTCGAAACGACATCTTTTCGAAGAATTTTCGAGGAATTTCTGACTGGATTACAATTCCACTTAACACTATTCGCAGTAGATATTATTACGAATTCGGTAAGATGGGTAAAGTAATGCGACGTATTTCTTTCAAATTTCTGGTTGATGAACACTTCCGCGGTCGCGCTTATATATCTTGTTATCTTCTGTATATATTTTGATTTTCAGGACAATCTTAGCTCTTCCGCATTATTCCGTCAGCATTCCGCTTATCGGACGAGGCCAGCATCTTCCGCGCAAATATCTTGCGTTCGTGTTTATAGTTTATTCTCACTTAGAGTCTTCTTTTATATTAATTATATTCAATAAATATATTTCGGCAATATCTCGGTTTAACTTTTGATTGTTTATATTTCCTGGCGTAATTGTCACTTGTGTAATTAGCACTCGTGACAAATCAATCATTTAGTAAAGAGAAAAAGAACGTTCATCCATTTCTTACTCTACTCGTTTTTTTATCCATATCACCTTCTGATGGTTACGTCCATTTTATGAGTGCGTTTATGCAGTACTGCCGCAAATATCATTCGTTTAGTCTATCTGCAAAGGCGACTGCAGCGCAGTTTGTCATTCGTTTACGCAGGAATGTACACCATCTGCGCAGCTATCTCGGAAGTCCTGCTCAAGATGCTCTGCTCGCAGTATTGTGTAAATGAACGACAAATTACGCTGCAAAAGTCGCTTTTGCAAGTTAGATATCTTACTGTTCATAATACCGCCAACTATAATAGCCGACTGTATTACTAAAAATGAATTTTATTAAAATATTAAAAAATGAAAAGTTATTAAGAACAATTTGTCGAAATCAATCCTACTAAAGTAAAAATAATGCAATGTAAGATATAATAGAAAAGATGTGAAGTTTGCTAATTTGTATTGCGATCAGATTAACTTAAAAATCACACTTTTTTAAATGAACTTTTAAATCACATTTTTTTAGATTAAAAATATCAATACACATAAGAATTATGAATATAATAATGAATATAACTTTTTATAAATAAAATGTATAATATTTTAAGGTTTATTTAATATTTCTGAATTCTTTATTTAGGCCTAATTTCATAACTCACAATTAGAAAGAGATGAGAAATAAGTTGAATCTCAATTAAGAGTAATCATGAGTTGTGAAATTGGCGCTCTATTTTTGAGCACATATGAATAATTTTGCAAATTTTGAAAATGACAGTTTCTCTTGAGAGTGATCGATTTACACAGAATTGTTCAAGAATAGGGTTCCTAAACCTTAATTTTCAATCAGCTCAGCTTTTCCAGATTTTTTATTGCAAGATACGATCCAATACGATACGAGCAACTATTCATATTCAGAGATCCATTCAGTAATTCAAGTCATGTGATGCTAGCTAGATGAGAAAGCAATTGATGCGCTACTGCATAAACAAATGCACTCTATATGTTGATGAGTAATACTGATAGCGCGCTTCCCAAATGCAGCCCCGGTAGGTGCAAATGCGCTGTTCGGGTGTTGCGTATCCCTAATCTAAATAATATAATTATATTTTGTTTTAAGAAATTTAATTATAATAAATTATAATCAACTATTATTTAAATTAATGAATAAAATGCACATTAAAGAAGGATGTTAGAAATGGCTGATTTTTGCAAAAAAAATATGTAAATAAAAGAAATAATAGTTTTTGTAAATTATTTTGACTTTTTGAATATAACATTATTAAAAAGTGAACATAGCGTTTAAAAAACATCTCGAAAATTGAACAAAAACATTGAAATTTCGATAAATACATTTTGTTCATATTTTATTTTCGAAGTATTCTCTAAACACTATACATATTTTAATAATTTTATCGTATCCAGGAAGTCAAAATCTATTTTTTTACTTACACTTTCTTGACTAAAAATCCTTTTTTAATAACCTCCCAGTAATTAAGTGGAAATGAAAAATTTTTATATGACAAAACTAAATTTTTTTTAATATTGCTTTATGAAAATGATCAAAATAACTAATTTTAATTATTAGTTTATATGATTTACAAATCATATTTTTTTAATTTACGATTGTGCGTATGTGTTTGTGTTATAAAATTTTGTAGAAATATGACAATATTATAAAGTAATGTCTTTGTATACTGTTACTTTTGTCAAAAAATGTTTTCTTGAAAAAAATAATAATTTTTCCTTTTATACAAGTGTAAAGTAGAATTTATTTCTATCTCACCTTTATTAGATTTTCGTAAAAGAGGAACATCATATTTGCTCTGTGTCTCATCGTCCAAGCTTGTTTCACATGTTCCCAATATGGACTCCATACTGCTGAAATTATGGAAATTTAGCTTCTTGAAAAATTGAGAAAAATTAAATTAAATTGTAACAATCAATAATATTTTTCAAAACTTACTGTGATCATTCATGAAATTATTGCAGAACTGTTCGAAAGTATCCTGATACTGGAAATGTGTTACCATTTTCATGAAATTATACCACGAGACTACTACGTCTCTTGGATTTCTTGCGACGTAAATAATCTAGAAAAAAAATCTTTGAAAAATGTTATCTGTAGTTTTTATTTTTTAATATATCCTTCCCATACAGCACCGAAAGTTTTAAAAAATATCTGAGAAATATTTCAACTGAAAAGTGAAACATTTCATAACAATTGTGAAATATGTCTGCAACATTTCTGAGACAACTCTGAAATAGCAAATTTCCGCGATTTTTACACATGAAACCTTGATAAAATGTTACAGAAAGAATCTGCAATCTTTTTGAAATATTACCAAAAAAGGTTTGAACTATTCCTAATAGTACTATAGAAATGATATTTAAATATATACTTAAATAATATTTTAATTTATTATGTCGACATAATAAATTTAAATATTGTTTAAATATAAATTAAGCATATATTTAACTTCAACTATATATCTTGTTTTGGAGTCTTAATTTACAGTCTAAGTCCAAATCATCCACGCGTTTTTTACTGGCTCTGTAATTATCACAAATCTCATTAGAAAATATTTTTTTCTAATGAAATGCCAGAATGTATAGAATCGAAATATCAAAACATAAAAAGTGGTTTTGATAATAAATAAAAAATAATAATAAGATTGGAAATAAGATCATTTATGTTAGATACATTACTTTAAATACGCACCATTACGGTATGAATGTTAAGATGTTGAACTATACAATATATTCATTAAATGAATTAATTTCAGAAAATATAATTACGTGCTGATATGATTGTCGGACTTTTAACGCAATCAATTTGAAATATTAATAATCCCTCCAAATTTCCCCGCCCCCCCCCCCAAAAAACCACGCTCACTTACGCGTAACTCTTTATACATAACGGTTATTGCGAGGAATATTGCTAAGGTCTCGATAATCTAAAGATTTAGGACGCTCGCACGAAATGCATAAGATCCAGGTTCGACTCCCGGCCGAGACAATATTTTTCGCAATAAGTTTATTATAGTTTTTAAGATTAAATTTGAGAAATTTAACATATATTTAACATATATGTTAATATACCTTACAAGTACTATTTACGACTGTCGGTAACAATTCGAAAGACATGTGACTTTTAACGAAACGAGGAGAAGACTGATTTCGCACAAATTCGATACTGTATTTATCTGTATTGATTCTACCAGGAATATTTTCTGTTACAATATGATCGTCTAATATTGCTCCTATCCTAAAAATAAAAATATTTCTTTTGACATATCAATGACAGGATACTATTAAAGACTGTCATTCTTACGGGAGTTCCCGTCCCCGTTGAAATTTAAGTGATTAAAAATAATAAACTGATAATGTAGTACTAATTTTATGATTTATTAGTTTCATAGACATATACATATTCGAAATTAATAATATTCGATTTTTATTTAAAATTATGATTTTTTTATCGTCCGATTATCAATAGAGATGATAAATGTAGAGAAAAAAAATTGTAATTTTATAGCAATATATAAGATATTATAGCAATAAGAGTATGTATTAATATGCATATGCTTATTTATAGAATTTTTTTATTATATATAATAAAAAAAATCATTAATTTAATGATATATTATTCAAGTATTTAACAAATTTATATTAATTGTCCATAATGTCAACATTCTTCAAGGTCCTCTTACTTTCTTCTTACTTACTTACTTCCAGGTCCTCGGGACATTCTTTATATGGACTAAAATTTGTCCAGTTGACGGTCTTTAATAGTATCTCGTATGCTCGGATCTAATAAATATATAATTTCCACCGCGCGATAAAAGTTGAACTCAATCCAACTTTTGCCACACGGAAGTAGTATCACATCATGTCAGAAGTTTTGCAAAATGAGACAAACTTAAGAATATTGAATGATTAACTAGTGCGACAACTTCCGCCGCACAGCAAACATTACCGCATTCTATTTATACAACAGACACTGCACCGATCTTAACTTTGACATATGTTGTCAAGATCATGACTTTCAAAAGACTTTAAAAAGTTATTAACAAGTAAAAGTTTACAAACTAATGTCTTATTTCTGCTATATATTTGTAACGATGCATCCCTAAAAACTGCATCGCCCCCGGCAGAACCTCTAGTCATTGCACCCAATGTCAATAGGCTATAGCGATGAGGGCGCGATGCGACCGCATATTTTTAAACAAATCTAAAAATAATTCACAGGTGATAGCCGCTCCGCCGCAGATATCCGTTCAAATTCCACCAAATGCCGTTTTCTTCCACTCGTATTGTTAATCGGCGAAAATGATTCCGGGACAATACGAGAATAACAATTAGTATTGGGAGTACAAATAAGTTTCCGCCGTTTTTTATCAAAAATTAAGCACTTATTGTGAAAGAACGGTACATAATGTTTTATTCATAGTAATGGCCATCGCTAGCCACTACTTTTTTCCATCTTTCTAGTAGCATGTGGATACCGAGTCGGAAGAACGCTTCATCTTTTGAGGCTATCCAATCGATACAATTCGATTTTTGGTATCTTCATATGATATGAAGTGCTGCTCAGACAGGCCATGCGTCATCGATCGGAACAAATGGAAGGAATAATGTCTGAAGAATACGGCGGGTGGGTAAAACTCCCCATTTGAGTGTTTCTAAATAGATTTTAACCGGCGCCGCAATATGTGGTCGAGCATTATCATGCAGGAGAATAAGTTTGTCATGCCTGGAGTAGTAATGAGCGTTTTTCCTTGAGTGCTCGGCTCAATCTCATCAATTGTGTTCGGTAGAGAGCCTCAGTAATGGTCTTATTCGGTTTGAGCAACTCATAATACATGACCAAGCTGATCCCACCAAATACACAACATGAGTTTTTTTCCATGAATATTCAGCATGGCTGTCGATTTTGAAGCATGGCCAGATAGTCCCCATTATTTCCTCTTCTTTGGGTTATCGTAGTGGATCCATTTTTCATTACCAGTGACTATACAAAAAACCTTTTCGTTTATGCCTGGCAAGCAGCATTTCATAAAATCGATAAATGTGAAAAATCGGCGTTCAACTCAGCTTTCTCAGCTTCATACTGGAACCCAATTCCCTTGCGTTTAAATCATTCCCAATGATTTCAAACGATATGAACTTGTTTGTTGAGTCACTCCTAATGTAAGTGCAAATTCTTTTTGCGTTTGGCACGAATCTTCATCCAATAATGCTTCCATTCCACGTCTTCGTACACTTTCGGCCTTCCGCTACGTTCTTTATCTTCGACGTCAAATTCATGGTTCTTAACCTTTTGAAACCACTTACTACTACAACTTCTCTCACTTAAGGCAGCATTACCATGCTTCTACAAGCAATCTATGAACCTCAGCTGCAGATTTCTTCAAATTAAAGAAGTAAATCAAAAGTTCCCGCAAACGCTTATTCGGCTCAAAACTCGACATTTTCGTACAAAAAAAAATATATGATGCTGATACAAAATCATAATATTTCAAGATTATGATGTTGCCGGATGTCCAATCTTACGATATATCGTTTTACATCCAACAATTTTAACTATAGTTTATTAGTGGCGCCGTCTTTTGCAAACAGCGGAAACTTATTTGTATTCCCAAAAGCCGCGATTTTTACCGTGCTCTCTTTTCCGTTTCTACTCCGTTATCTTCCAAATTCTTCGTTCGCGAGCACAAAAAGGTAATAGAAACTCTGTTACTGTCAAGCATTCTCAATCGCAACCAACCGGCATATCCTAGAAACCGCTGCATCGACGAAATCTCTGAAGCGGAGTGTATTCTGTCTCGCCGAAATGTTCTCAGCCGCCAATCAGCGAGCATCAGTACAATTATATCGACAGAAATTTCCGTGACGAAGTGTATTCCGTCACACCAAGTGTTCTTGGTAACTAGCTTGTCTCCGTTTTCCGCGTACCGACATAATTCCAGAAAGCATTCTGTCTTTGTCGAATTTCCTCGACCATCGGTTCCTCAAACCATCTGTCCTCGACACACCTGTCCTCGACAATAAAAAAGAGGTAGAGTTTTCTCTGCCTCCGTCGAGTGCATTCTTCGTTTTCTCCTCGTCGCATTGGGGAAAAACGCGTTTACCGCAACGGGTATCGTGAACGTTTGCTGGCGCATACCCACATACCGCGTAAACCAATCAAATGCGCTGCGTCGCATTGATTTGATTAGCGCCCCGCGCCCTGCGCCCCGCGATCCGTGTCCGTAGCGAGACCAAGAAACCGCCAACGATATCAAGCTATATCGTGTTGCGCGTATGTAAACAATCCGTGTGCACGCCCGCACGCACGCATTCACGCCCGCACGCACGCATTCACGCCCGCACGCATATCAAAATATACCACATCTATTACATTTAAATACACTACTATTTTACGTCAACATTATCCGTACAGCACAGAAATTTGTAGCAACATTGCTGCAATATGTTGCATATTGTATGCAATACAATGTCGCAGAAACATTGCAAAGACTTCTTTTTGCAATATTACTCTAACAATGTTGCAACAGTATTTTTAAAATATTTCCAGGAAGAGACACAAATTGACACAAGAGTTATCCTGTCCTTGTTCAAAAATCAGTAAGAAACAAAGACAAAGAATGACTCTTGTCACTGTGTCGATTTGTGCCTCTACTAGAAAGCTCACTTTGAGTGTTAAGACTTGTATATTGATTTGTATAATCTAATAAAGAAAGGATCTAGACATAATGGAAGAATAAGAATTAATGATCACGTTTACACGGCACACTTAATTAAGTTTCATAACATCTGTAGTTATGAAATTGACCAATCTCATAACTATATTCTTCTGAAAAATGGAATAACTGGTTAGTTTCTAACTATATTATATAATATTATTAAACCTGATTAATGTCCATTTCTACCAATATATATTAATTTTAATCTTAGTTCAACTTTGTCTTTTTGTAATTCTAAAAATTAGAAAAAGAAGAGTAAGTTGAACCAAGATTAAAATTAATCTAAACTTAAAATTAATGGAAACGAACATAAGATGTAAACGTAGTCAATGTCTATAATTTATAGAAATTGTACCTATAATTTATAGACATAAAACAATTAGAAGTAAGAATTAAATATAATACACAATGGACTCAATAAGATGTACAGGTCGTGTTCCGATATGCACAGCCAGTACTAAAAATTTATAATTCACGTTATGTGTGCTGTACATTTTCAGTATTGGCAATATATATCGGAACACAGCTATAAAATATAAAGACATAATTAATTAGAAGTCATATTTTATTTATATTCATTGTATGTTACATTTAACTCCTACTTCTAATTTTTTATATTTAAATTTATATAGTATATAGTATAAAATCTTATAATAAATATTACAGTAACGTTGTATTACAGCAATGTTGCTGCATTATTACAATACTTCTGCAATAAAACCAAGTATTCCTCCATTGTGCGCAAAACCTAATATTGCATATATATTATATTGTAATATTGCTGCAACATTACATATCAATATTTTTAAAACATTTTTAAGTTGCTGCAACGTTGCTGAAATATTGCAACAATATTTCGCAATATATTTGCAATGTTGCTGCAATATTTCTGTGTTGTATAGGAAAAATACACGAATTTACATCTCACCTCCCAAGCGAACCTATTTTGCATATCGATATCGAAGTTTCTAGCGAACTACAAATTAAGATTATTACATACTATGGGGCATACGATTTTCCACGCGAAAGAAAGTTTATTCTATCTCTTCCTTTGCCATGGGACATATGATGACACATAAAACGAAGTCCCCACCTCTTCTCTCTGTCTAGATGAAAATTAGACAGTCCTTGGTTGAGAAAAAGATACGATGAGCTTTACTTCGAGGAAAGTCGATCGACTGTATGTAAGAAGCTAAGTATAAGATAGATTTTAATACTGTATAATATATGATAGAAATAAGACATTATTTTTTTTTAATTTATTTGTTAATAATTTTTAAACGAACAATGATCGCCACTAAAACTTTCGAAGGTCACTTAAGGTCATAATCTTGACAATTTATGTACATCAAGATCAAGATCATTAGCGTGGTTATCCGTTAATCCAAATAATTACCAAAGTCTTTTAATTCAGAACAGTTATAATAATTTGATATATATCATAATCATCATTTCATTTAAGAAAAAAGTAAAAAGATAATTTTGATTTTTTTCCTTCTATTATTTTCATTAAATCCAAAATAAAATTTGATTTAATGAAATTTTTTATGCATAAAAGTGTATGTGCGCACCGAAATAAACTTAGAAATTCAAGTTTAGTTTTAATTATTTCATTAGCATTTAGTTGTTTCTATTAACGCGAGTTGTTTCTATTAACGTCATAAAAGTTGTAGCTATTAACGTCATAAAAGTTAAAAATATTTTAAGTTAAAAATATATTATTTCTAAGTCACCTGTTTAAAAAGCTCAAATAAGCCACAACTGTTAAGCTGCGTTACAATCATACGAGCCTATTTACTTTAATTATAAAAATTAATTATAAAAATAAAAAATATGAATTTATTTCTTACGTAAGACTTATTATATTTCTTAGTTTTTACGTAAGACATACTAGGTGATTTAAAACAATCATTTGTCCTTAAAATATAAGGCCTGTTTGCGTTACTTGAAACCCCCAAAAATTTTTAAACTTAAAATGAAATAGATATATATTTGAACGTTGAAAAGAAAAAGAGCGAAGATATTGATTGTGGGTGCATGCATGAATAGTATCCGATTAAATGCCGTGTAAACATGGATTATATCTCTTGTTGACCGTATTCCTGACTTCATTTTAAAACGATTTTTCCTTTATCAAAGAGGATGGGTAAAATTACCGGACTTTGGCTAAATGATGGAACTTTTCTTATTCATGTTTTCTTGTATTTTTTGATATGCTGAATTAT